>Ga0169931_10008492_pt1 | contig 14981 bp, 10 predicted proteins | sample Kivu_15m_20L_FD_129675 | JGI IMG/M metagenome (GOLD analysis project Ga0169931, IMG submission 129675) | Freshwater microbial communities from Lake Kivu, Western Province, Rwanda to study Microbial Dark Matter (Phase II) - Kivu_15m_20L... | ecosystem: Environmental > Aquatic > Freshwater > Lake... | reverse complement strand
GAGCTCGTCGTCCAGGCGCGAGTCCATCGGGTCGACGTTTACAGGCAGGCGGCGCTCGCGCCACAGGTGGTACCAGGCGTCCTCGTAGCCGGGCAGCACGTGGCCCGCATCGACGCCCAGGCGCCGCGCCAGCGCGTCGATGAAGGCGTGGGCGTCGGCGCTGGTGTGGCGCTGCGGCTCGCGCTCGTCGGCGAAGAGCGTCGGGTCCTGCCAGCAGGGCTGGCCGTCGGCGCGCCAGCCCAGGGTGATCGCCCAGCGCGGCAGTTGCTCGCCGGGGTACCACTTGCCCTGGCCGAAGTGCAGGAACCCGCCCTGCCCGTAGCGCGCCATCAGGCGGTGCGCCAGGCCGGTGGCCAGGCCGCGCTTGGTCGGGCCGAGGGCGTCGGTGTTCCTCTCGGCGCCGTCGCGGTCGTCCACCGAGACGAAGGTCGGCTCGCCGCCCATGGTCAGGCGCACGTCACCGGCCTGCAGCCGCGCGTCCACCGCGTGCCCGAGCGCGACGATGTCGGCCCACTGCGCGTCGGTATAGGGCTGGGTCACGCGCGGGGACTCGTGGATGCGCGTGACGCGCATCTCGTGGTCGAACTCGACCTCGCACTCGTCGACCAGGCCGCTCACCGGCGCCGCGCTCGAGGGCTCGGGCGTGCAGGCTACCGGGATGTGGCCCTCGCCGGCCAGCAGGCCGGAGGTCGGATCCAGCCCGATCCAGCCCGCGCCGGGCAGGTAGACCTCGCACCAGGCGTGCAGGTCGGTGAAGTCGACCTCGGTGCCCGAGGGGCCGTCAAGCGACTTGACGTCGGGCTTCAACTGGATCAGGTAACCCGAGACGAAGCGCGCCGCCAGCCCGAGATGGCGCAGGGTCTGCACCAGCAGCCAGCCCGTGTCGCGGCACGAGCCCGATCCCTGCTCCAGGGTCTGCTCGGGCGTCTGCACGCCCGGCTCCATGCGGATCAGGTAGGCGATCTCGCGCTGCAGCCGCTGGTTCAGCCCGACCAGGAAATCGATGGTGCGGGTGCGCTCACGCGGGATGCTGGCCAGGAAGGCCTCGAAGCGCGGCGTCAGGGCCCCGCGCGCGAGATAAGGCGCGAGGTCGGGCAGGGTGTCGGCGCCGTAGGCGAAGGGGAAGTGCTCGGCCTCAGGCTCGAGGAAGAAGTCGAAGGGGTTGTAGACCGACATTTGCGCCACCAGGTCGACGGTGACGGTGAACTCGGTCGTCTTGTCCGGGAAGACTAGCCGCGCCAGATGGTTGGCGAACGGATCCTGCTGCCAGTTGATGAAGTGCGTGGCCGGCTCCACGCGCAAGGAATAGCTGACGATCGGCGTGCGGCAGTGCGGCGCAGGGCGCAGGCGCACCACCTGCGGGCCGAGGTTCACCGGCCGGTCGTAGCGGTAGCGGGTGACGTGGTGCAGAGCGGCATGGATGGACACGGGAACTCCCTCGGGGCGGGCCCGGTTGGATGCGGCAGGGACAAGATGCAAGGTTCGCGCCAGAGACGGCGCGTGACGGGCCCCCACAATCTCGGCAGCGGCGCCGGGATGACCGCCAGTCCGCAGAAAGGACCCGCGAACAGAGGGAACCTGTCCGGATTGTCTCAGTGAAAACCCTCACTCCTGACGTCTGCCTTGAACGTCTGCCTTCAACCAAACCAGCCGTGCAGGAACCAGCCGGCCTCGTCGGCCGAGGACGCCAGTCGCGAACGGTAGACCCACACCAGCGCGCCATCGCCGGCCTGGGCAATGAAATAGTCGCGCACAGCCGGCGCGCCGTCCCACCACCCCGACTCCAGCCGTTCAGGGCCGGCCAGCAGCTGCAGGGGATGCCCGTCGAGCAGCGGCCTGGAGGCCTGTTCGCGCAGTCGGCGCGGCTCGGGCAGCAGCCAGGCCGGCCGGGTCAGCAGGGCGGGTGATGCGGCGCCCGGGCCTGGCGTCGTCGCCTGGGGCTGCGCCGGGCTGGCTCCATCGGTGGCGCGGGCCGCGGCCCCCTTCCCTGCCATCGTGACCTCTGCGCGACCCGGTGGCTCGCGCACGGCACGCGGCCGCGCCGACGCCGATCCGGCCGCCGTCAAGGCGTCGGCCCGAGTGGCCTGCTCGGGGCGATGGTCGTCGACGGCGCACAACTGCCGCACGCCATCGTGTCCCAGGCGGGCCTGCAGGCGTTCGAGCAACTGGACGAACCCCGCCTGTGCGCCGGCCCGCGTGGCGAAGAGGTCCTGGGACGGCGGCGCCTCGTGCACGAGGCTGGCGCAGCGGATGCGCACGTCCAGCACGGGCGCCGGCAGCAGCAGGCGGCCCAGGCGCTCGCGCAGCAGTGTCTGCACATGCGCGGCATCGGACGATGGGGTGGCCAGCGCGAGGTCGAGCACGGTCTGCGTGGGCACGCGGTCGTCGTCGGCGCGATGACGGGGTTCATGGCGCAGGCTCAATTCGAAACGCGTCACGCGCCCCTGGCGCGCGGCGGCCCACGCCAGCAGACGCGCCAGCAGCATGCCGGCGGCCTCCAGCAGTTGCGCGGCGTTGTCGGCGCGGGCCTGCAGTTCCAGCCAGGACTCGAAGGTCTCGGGCGCGACGATCCAGGCGCGCGGGTCCGGCCGGTCGCCGCGCGCGCGGTCCAGTGCCTGCAGCAGCGCGGGACCGACACGGCGCGCCAGGCCGGCACGCGGCAGGGCCCGCAGATCGGCCAGCGTGCGCAAGCCCATGGCCTGCAGGTCTTCGGCCGCCTGAGGCCCGGCGAGCAGCGCCACGGGCAGGCGATCGAGTTGTCGCAGAAAGGCCTCGGGCCTGGGCCATTGCAGGACTGGAGACGCGGCACCGACGCCGCGCACGGGTGTGTCTTGTGGCAGCGTAGTCTGTGCCTGTGCCTCTGCCTGTGCCTGTTCCTGTGCCTTTGCGGATGCGGATGCGGTTGAGGATGCGGTTGCGGTTGTGGTTGCGGATGCGGGTGGTGCAGCCGCCTGGACCGCCTGGACCGCCTGGACCACCTGAACCGCCTGCGCCGCCTGTTGCCGCGCCAGCAGCGCTGCGCCCAGCGGCGTCGGAGCGCAGGTCAGGACGGTGCGATGCCCCAGCGGCGCGATGCTGGATCGCAGGTGCTCGGCCAGCGCGGCGAGTCCGCCGAACAGGCGCAGCGTCGAAGCCACCTCCAGCAGCACGGTGGCCGGGCCATCCCGCGTCACCGAGGGTGTGAAATGCAGGGCCGCCAGCGCAACCGCCTGCAGCGCCTGGGCATCACGCACCTCGTCGGCCTGACCCAGGCACAGCGTCGGCGCCAGCGCCAGCGCAGTGGCTCGGCGCTGGCCAGGCCGCACCCCCAACGCCGCCGCGGTGGGGCCCACGGCGACGATGCCGTGGCGATCCTGCAGGGCGACCGGGCCTTCGCGCGACGGGCCCTGCAACGTGGCGACGAAGGCCTCGAGCGACAGGTCGGGCAGGTGCACCGCGATCCAGCAGAGCGGTGCGCGTCCGGCAGGCTCCGGGGTGGGCCTGCAGCCTGAGAAAAGGGCTACGCTGCCGTGACGACCCGGCGAGGGCCGCCCCACAGAGGCCGTGTCGCGCCCGGGGCCGTGGCCGGTCAGTCGCGCCTGGCCTTCCTGCGAGGGGACGGCGTCGCCGAACAAACCGGGAGCGGACAGAGCAGGACCTGACAGGGAGGCACCTGACAGAGCGGCACCTGACAGAGCGGCTCCAGGCAGAGCGGCACCTGACGGAGCAGGTCCGGGCTGCGCCGGTCCAGGCAGCGCAGGACCGGGCAACTCAGGTTCGAACAGGCCAGGGCCGGACGGAGCGCGGGCGAACGTCAGACGACGGCGGTGCTGCATCGGCTGCCTTTTCCCGACGTCGGTGATGCATGCGGCTCAGCGGGGCGGAAAGCTCGTGGCCAGCCCTGCCTGCAAGGGGGCGCGTGTCCTCGCCGCGGCAGGCGGGCGCAGACCCTGACCGGCCACCAGCGCCGTCTGCCGCGCCCGGGCCCGGGCGCCGACCACGCCGGCCAGCACCGGGGGCAGCGCCAGGCGCAGCGCCTGCGCCATCGCGGGCCCGCGCCGTTTGAGCAGATGCACCGACAGGGCATCCGGGTCTGGAAGCGGCTGCAGGACCAGCCGCAGCGCCACCGGGCTGGGCTGCAGCCGGGCCTCCAGGCCGCGCAGCAGGAAGGCCGGGGCCTCGTGCGCCTGCGCGGCCAGTTGCAGCCGTCGCAGCAGGTCGCCGGACAAGGGCCCGGGCAGCCAGGCCAGCACCGGCCCCGCCGCGCCGCTGCGCAGTGCCTGTTCGAGCGCCCACAACAGGTCGACCTCCGCAGACGATCGGGCCCGCGACCCGGGCACACGCGACGGCTGCACCCCGTGGATGACCACCATGCGGTGAGCGTCGACCCCCAGTTGCGCCAGGGCTGGCGCGCACGGCAGGGCCGGGGGAGCGAACAGCATCACGCGCCGCGAAGTGCCGGAGTCGGGCTCCACCGGGGCGGCCAGCACCGGAGCCAGCAGCCGGACCTCCCCGATGCCCGTTCTGGGGAGCAACAGTTCCGTCAGCGCCTGGCAAGGCCAGCCGCCGCCGGGCAGTTCAGCGTCCAGCGCCGCGAAACCGGTGCGCCAGACGGCAGCCGTGCCGGTGCGGCCCAGCCGGTGCGCGCGCCACAGCGAGGGGTGCAGGGCTTCCGGGTCAGCAGGACCGCAGAGGGCCTGACCGGGCAGGCAAAGGGATGAAGACATGGTTGAAGACACCCAAATACTGTAACTTCATACAGTGTTTGAGTCCATCCCTGGTGCAGCAGTTCGCACAGGCTCGCAGGTGAACGTCCGTCCGTCTGGCCGTCCGGCTGGACATCCGGCTGGACATCCGGTTGGGCATCCGGTTGGGCATCCGGTTGGGCATCCGGCGGGATGTCCAGCAGGGCGTCCGCCGGCAGGGTATCCGCCGGTTGGGCCTGCGCATCCCGGGCATCCGCATCCCGGGCATCCGAATGTCGGGCATCCGCCACCCCGGACCCTACACTTCCACACGATGCTGCGCACTGCAGCGCGCCTTCACGGAGTGCCCCATGCTCGACCCCCAGGCCCGCGCCTTCATCGACTTCATGATCGCGCGCGGCGCCCAGCCCGCGCACCTGATGACGCCCGAGCAGGCGCGTCGCGCCTACCATGAGCGGCGCCCCCACACCCAACCCGACGCGCCCGAGGTGGCCGAGGTGCGCGACCTGTCGGCCGACGGCGTGCCGCTGCGGCTGTACCGATCGCAGCCCGCCGTCCCCGGCCAACCGCAGCCGGTGCTGGTCTACTTCCACGGCGGCGGCTGGGTCATCGGCGACCTCGACACCCACGACGTGCTGTGCCGCCAACTCGCGCTGGCAGCCGGCGCGGCCGTGGTGGCGGTGGACTACCGCCTCGCCCCCGAGCATGCCTTCCCGGCCGCGCTGGACGACTGCGTAGCGGCCACGCAATGGGCGCGCGCGCAGGGAGATGCCCTGCAACTGGACGCCTCACGCCTGGCCGTGGGCGGCGACAGCGCCGGCGGCAACCTGGCCGCCGCCGTCTGCCTGGCCTTGCGCGAGGCCGGGCAAGCCCTGCCTGCCTTCCAGTTGCTGATCTACCCCGTCACCGACATGCGCCAGCAGGCGCCCTCCTACACCGCCAACGCGCAGGGCTACCTGCTCACCCGCGATTCGATGGCGCACTACCGCCGCCTCTACACGCCCGACGAGGCGCACTGGGTCGACTGGCGCGCCTCGCCGCTGCTGGCGGACGACCACCGCGGCCTGCCGCCGGCGCTCGTGCTGACCGCCGGCTTCGACCCGCTGCGCGACGAGGGGCGGCAGTACGCCGACGCGCTGTCGGCCGCGGGCGTGGCCACCCACTACGTCTGCTTCGAGCGCCAGGTGCACGGCTTCATCGCCATGCCGCGCGCCATCGAGGAGGCCGACCTGGCGATCGCGCTGTGCGGCGCGGCGCTGCGCCGGGCCTTCGCCTGACGCCTGACGCCTGACCCTGGCATTTGGCAACTTGCACCAGACACCAGACAGCAGGAACCAGGAACCACGCCCCGTGGACCCGGCCTCCAGCAGCCACCGCCCCAACGATACGCCTCAGGCCCGACCGATGCCCACCGCCGCCCTCGCCGACCCCTGCCCCTGCGGCCTGGCCGCGGCCTATGCCGACTGCTGCGGCCGCTGGCATGCCGGGCCGCTGCACCTGGCAGCGCCCGACGCCGTCACGCTGATGCGCTCGCGCTACAGCGCCTACGTGCGCGGTATGCGCGACTACGTGCTCGACACCTGGCATCCGCGCACCCGGCCTGCGGCCCTCGACGCCGACCCCCCGGGCCTGCGCTGGCTGGGCCTGGAAGTGCGCCACCACGGCATGACCGGTGCCGACCAGGCGACGGTGGAGTTCGTCGCCCGCAGCAAGCTCGGCGGGCGTGCCCACCGGCTGCACGAGACCAGCCGCTTCGAGCGCGTGGCCGGCCGCTGGCTCTACGTCGACGGCATCGTGCGCTGAGCGTCCGTCGCCCGAGGATCGGGCGCCCCAACTGCCAACCCTCGGCCTCGCGGTCGATCACCGCCGCATCGGTCAGCCCACCGCGGGATGGCCGGCAGTCGCGGGCGCAAAATCCCGTCCACGGTCCGTTTCCGACGGGCTGCGCCCATGCCCCTGCCACACCGCCACGGAGACCCCCCATGCGCATCGAAACCCTCGCCGTCCACGCCGGCCAGAGCCCCGACCCGACGACCCACGCGGTGGCCGTGCCGATCTACCAGACGGTGGCCTACGCCTTCGACGACACCCAGCACGGTGCCGACCTCTTCGACCTGAAGGTGGCGGGCAACATCTACACCCGCATCATGAACCCGACGCAGGACGTGCTGGAAAAGCGCGTCGCGGCGATGGAGGGCGGCATCGCCGCGCTGGCGTTGGCGTCGGGCCAGGCGGCCGTCACCTATGCCATCCAGACCATCGCCGAGGCGGGCGACAACATCGTCGCCTCGTCGGCGCTGTACGGCGGCACCTACAACCTGTTCGCGCACACGCTGCCGCAGTACGGCATCGAGGTGCGGTTTGCCGACTACCGCGATCCTGGCGCCTTCGAACGTCTGATCGACGAGCGCACCAAGGCGGTGTACTGCGAGTCCATTGGCAACCCGCTGGGCAACATCACCGACTTCGCCCGGCTGGCCGAGGCGGCACACGCCCGCGGGGTGCCGGTGATCGTCGACAACACCGTGCCCAGCCCCTACCTGCTGCGGCCCTTCGAGCACGGTGCCGACATCGTCGTGCACTCGCTGACCAAGTACATGGGCGGGCACGGCAACTCGCTGGGCGGCGCCATCGTCGACTCCGGCAAGTTCCCCTGGGCCGAGCACAAGGCCAAGTTCAAGCGCCTGAACGAGCCCGACGTGTCCTACCACGGCGTGGTCTACACCGAGGCGCTGGGCCCGGCGGCCTACATCGGCCGGGCACGCGTGGTGCCGCTGCGCAACATGGGCGCCGCCATCAGCCCCTTCAACGCCTTCATGATCCTGCAGGGCATCGAGACCCTGCCGCTGCGCATGGACCGCATCTGCGACAACGCGCTGGCCGTGGCGCGCCACTTGCAGGCCCACCCGAAGGTGAAGTGCGTGCGCTACGCCGGCCTGCCCGGCGACCCGGGCCACGCGCTGGCGCAGCGCTACATGGGCGGCCGCGCCTCGGGCATCCTGACCTTTGGCGTGGCCGGCGGGCGTGAAGGCGGCGCGCGCTTCCAGGACGCCCTGAAGCTGTTCACGCGCCTGGTCAACATCGGCGACGCCCGCTCGCTGGCCTGCCACCCGGCCTCGACCACGCACCGCCAGCTCAACCCCGAGGAACTCGCCAAGGCTGGCGTCAGCGAGGACACGGTGCGCCTGTCCATCGGCATCGAGCACATCGACGACCTGAAGGAAGACCTGGACCAGGCGCTGGCGGCGGTGTGAGGCTTGAAGCTTGAGGCGGGAGGCGGGAGGCCGAGCCTTCCTGCGGGAGGGTTCGGCGCTGGCTTGCACCGGCCCCGACCCGACAAGACCGTGTGAAAAAAAGAGTGCAGTCGGTTAAAGTACACACGTTGTACATCAAGCACACCCACACCATGCACACCACACGCGCCTTCCGCAATGGCAACTCGCAGGCGGTACGCATCCCCGCCGACCTGGCATACGAGCGCACCGACGTCGAACTCGAGATCGAACGGGTAGGCGACGAGATCCGCATCAGGCCGGCTCGACGTTCGCTTAGCGGGGTGCTGGACAAGTTCTCGCGCTTCTCTGCCGACTTCATGGCCGAAGGAAGGGGTGAACACGCGCAAGCCGAACGGGATCCGCTGTGAAGCCGCGCTACATGTTCGACACGAACATGTGCATCTACCTGATGAAGCACCAGCCGGTCGAGGTCGCGCAGCGTTTCGCCCAGTGCCATGTCGGCGACGTCGTCATGTCTGCTGTGACCTATGCCGAGTTGGCCTTCGGCGTGACGGTCTGCGCCGATCCTGTCCGGGAAGGTGTGGCGCTGGCTGAACTGATCGAGGACATCCCCGTGGCTTCCTTCGATGCCGCCGCCGGTGCGGCTTACGGGCCGATACGGTGGGCCACCCGGGAGTCGCGCAAGGACCATCTCGACAAGCTGATCGCCGCCCATGCCGTCGGCCTGGGCGTGACCTTGGTCACGAACAATCTACGGGACTTTGCGCGGTATCCCGGCCTGGCGCTGGAAAACTGGCTCGAGGTCGATCCTCGGCACTGACAACGCCCCCGAGGCCGGGCAGCGCCTGGAGTGCGCGGCGCACCCAGCCGAAGCCGATGCGCTCCTGCTCCAGGCGCAGGCTTGGGGCGATGTGGTGATGACGCAACTCGTCGTACAGCGCCTGCTCGGCATCGTCGAGGCCAGGCAGATCGTGGGCGACGGGTTGCGGCTCCTGGCCCCACAGCGGGCGGTGGGCCATCAGGGTCGGGCGGTCCATCAGCAAGGAGCGCGTGTGCGGCAGGCGCGCGCGCCAACGCGCCAGGATGGCGAAGCCGTGGGTGTCGAGGTCGCCCCAGTAGTGCACCTGGGCCTGTGCAGCCCAGCCCGAACACGCCAGCACCTGCGCGGCCTCCACGCCATAGCCGGCACCGAACAGCGCCACGGTGTCCGGCACCGGCGGCAGGGCCAGAAAGGTGATCTCGTTTTCCACCACCACGACATGCCGGGCACGCAGGTGCAGCGCGGCGAAGCTGTCCGCATCCAGCGTCAGGTCGGCCAGCCCCGTGGTGGGGTGCGCAAACCAGCCCGGCGACAGGCCCGGGTCCAGCAGCCGCAGCCGCACTCGCGCCGGCTTGTCCAGGAAGCCGTGCCGCAACGCGAAGCCGCCCACGCCGGTGTGCCGGGTGTCGATGGCGCCGGCCGGCAGCAGCAGATCCATCCAGGCCGACAACACGGCGCGGTGCGCCTCGATGAACTTGGTGTGCAGGCCTGGGACGTCGATCTGGCGCAGATAGACCCCGGGGCGCGGATGCGCCCCGAACCAGGCGGCCGCCGCCAGCAAGTGGGACCAGTCGGCAGCGAGTTCGAGCGCCTGCAGCGGCCGCTGTGCCAGCCAGGGCAGCAGGCGGGGCTCGAGCGCGCGCGTCTGTGCGACCAGCGTGCGCAACTGCGCCGCCTCAGCGCGCCGGCCAGCCAGCACGAGCGCGTCATCGAGCGTGTCGACCCAGGCCGCCACCGGCAGGCGCTGCGCGCCGTGGACGCGGTGACGGATCTCGCGCCACTCCAGCCGCACCCGCGGCAGCGCCTGCAGCGTGGCGATCCAGTCGCGCACCGCGTCGAAACGATCGGCGATCTCGCCGGTGTCGGGGCCGCGCAGCGGTGTGCGGTGGGGGACGGCCAGACCGGCGGCGGCCGCGCGCGCGACGTCCGGGGTACCGACGGCGTGGCCGCCGACGGGGCCACCGGCCTGTTCGACGACGGCCCGTGCCAGATCCCCGCGCGTCCAGCGCCGCTGCCAGGCCGCTTTCAGGTCAACCGGGGTCGTCCAGTTCATCCTGGCGTCCCGTCTCTGCCTCCGCCTCCGCCTCCGGCATCCACATCCGCATTCGCATCCGCATCCGCATCCGCGGCGTCGCGCCCGGCGCGGTAGGCCTCGATTGTCAGGTTGCGCAGCATCGAGGCGCGGCCCTGCGGGTTCAGGACGAAGCCCACGCTCGAGACGAAGGGCTCGATCACCGGGATCTTCTGCAGCGGCGTGACGATCAGCAACTGCAGGTTCAACTGGCGGAACAGGCGCAGTCCGTACTGCGCCGACTCGTCCGAGCCGCGCCCGAAGGCCTCGTCGATGACGACGAAACGGAAGGAGCGCGAGCGCACCGCCCCCCACTCCAGACCGAACTGGTAGGCCAGGCTGGCGGCCAGGATGGTGTAGGCGAGTTTTTCCTTCTGCCCGCCGGACTTGCCGCCGGAGTCGGCGTAGTGCTCGTGCTCGGTGCCGTCCTCGCGCCAGCGCTCGCTGGCGGCGAAGGCGAACCACTGACGCACGTCGGTGACCTTGGCGGTCCAGCGGCGATCCAGATCGCTGAGCCCGTCGCGTCCGCGGAAGCGGTCGATGATGGCTCGCACCTGCAGGAACTTGGCCTCGGCATAGGGCGTGTCGTCGGAGCCGGTCAGCGCGCCCTCGGTGCAGGCGCGCAGCGCGGCCTGGAAGTCGCGGATCTCGGCGTCGGCATTGACCTGCGACTCCAGCACGATGTAGCGGCCCGTGTTGTAGTCGATCTGCGTCAGCGACTCGTTGATGCGCGCGATGCGGTCGCGGATGGTTTCGCGTTCGCGAGCGAGCTGGGCGTTGAACTGCGCGATCTCGTTGATCGTGTTGACGTTGAGCAGCTCCTTGAAACGGCCCTCGAAGCGCGGCAGATCGTCGGCACGCAGACGCTCGAGCATGCCGCGGTACTCGGGCAGGGCCTCCAGGCTGGCATCGACCTCGGCGGTGTCGAGCTTGTAGGCGTCCTTGAAAGCCGACATCGCCTTGATGATCCGCTCGGCAGCGCGCTCCAGGCGCTTGCCCTCGGTGTCGATCTGGGCCTGCAGCTGCTCGCGCAGCGCGCGCTCGCGGCCCTCGCAGGACTCCACCGTCAGCGCCTGCCCGCCCTGGTGCTGCTCGCGCAGCGCCTCGATCCGGCGCGCCACCGCGTCGTCCACCGGCACGGCGACACTGCGGGCCTGTTCGGCCATCGCCTGAGCCGCCTCCTGGCGCGCCTGCAGCCCACCGAGATCGCGCGCCAGCGCGTCGAGCGCCTCGTCACTGGCCCGACGCGCCGCACGGGCGAGCTCGAGCTGGCGAGAGAGCTCGCGCAGCGTGTCGCTCGCCGCCTCCAGCCGCCCATGCTCGTCGCGCAGCCTCGCCACGTCGGCGGCGCTGGCGCCCCAGTCGATGGCGGTCCAGTCGCCGAAGGCCGCGAGCGCGGCCAGCGCCTCGAGCTGGCGCCGCAGCGCAGCGACCTCGCGCTGGGTCTGGGCGACGATGGCCCCGGTGTCGGCGATCTGGCGCTCGAGGGCGCGACGCTGCGCCTGCAGTGCGGCGAGCTTGGCCTCGTTGCTCCAGCCGAGCACATAGCGGCTGCGGTCGTCCAGGCGGTGGCGGTCGTCCTTCTCGTGGCGCTCGCCCGGCGCCTTGACCTGGCCGGTGCGGGTGAGCGCGCGCGTTTCGCGCCGGAACTGTTCGGTGCTGTCGCAGCAGGCCAGGTCGAAGCGCTGCGCGAGCTCGCGCTCGAGCCAGTCGTGCAGCGGCGAGTCGGTGCGCAGGGCCAGCTTGTGCAGCAGCGACTGCGGATACGGCTCGGGCATGTCGGTGCGCCGTGGCGGTCGGCAACGGAAGTACACCAGCCGCGCGCCCAGCGCGGTGCGGTCGACCCACGCCGCCACATCGGCGTAGTGCGCATCGGGCACCAGCAGCGACAGCCCGAAGCCGTGCAGCACGCGCTCGGCCGCCCCTTCCCAAGCCAGCGCGTCCTCGCGCACCTGGATCAGCTCGCCGGCGAAGGGCATGGCCGATTCGTCGACGCCGACGGCTGCGCACAGCGCCTGGCGCAGCGCCACCTGCGCGCGCGGGATGTTGCTGCGACGCGCCTGCAGGCTGTCGATCTCCTCGCTGAGACGGGCATGGGCCTGCCGCGCATCACGCAGCACGACACTGGACTCGGTCAGACGGTTGTGGCCCTGGGCCTCCTGGTCGGCCAGCGCCTCGCGCCGCTTCGCCCAGCGCGGGCCGCGCGACAGGAAATCGGCCTCGTCGGCCACCGCCGGCTCGGCCAGCACCGCCAGCAGCGCGGCGTGCTGCTGCGCGCGTTGCTGTCGGCGGTCGCGCTCGCGTTCGTGCTCGCGGATCTCGCGCTCGAGTTGCGCCAGCCGGTCGCCGCCTTGCTCGCTGACCGCGCGCTCGATCTGCTGCACCTGAGCCTGCTCGGCATCGCGCTGCTCGGCTCGGCGCGCGCGGCGCTGCGCCAGACGGTCGGCCTCCTCGGCCAGTGCCTGCAGGCGGCGCTCCAGCAGCGCCAGACGCAGCGCGGCGAAATGCGCGGCCAGGAGGTCGCGGCAGGAGCGCAGCGACTCGATCTCGGCCAGGTGCGCAGCATGACGCTGACCGTCGGCCACCAGCGGCGCCAGCCGCTCGACCTGGTCCTTGGCCTTCAGCACCGCTTCGTGTGCCCGACGCAGGTCGTCGAAGTGGACGATCAGCGCATCGATGCGTGGCGCCACGTCGAAGGGCTCGAGCATGTGGGTGCGCACGAAATCGGTCAGGTTGCCCACCGACTTCATCGACACCGTCTGCAAGAAGAGTTCGAGCGCCTGCTCGTTGTCGATGCCGAAGCGCCGCCGGAACCACGCGCCGTAGCGCGCGAAGGCATCCTCGACCTCCGCGCCCTGCGCACGCAGGCGGCGACGCAGCACGGCGATGTCGGCGCCGAAGCCGGCGAAGTCGTGCGCGATCGTCAGCGCGCGCTCGGCCGTCACGTACAGACGCGCCGGCGGGGCCTGCGGCTCGCGCAGCCAGAATACCTGTGCCAGCGTGACCGTCTGGTCGTAACCGGCGTTGTGGAAGACGCCCAGGATCACGCTGGGCTGCCGGCCGTCGCGCAGGCTCACCGGACGCGACGCGCCAGTGCCCTCGTGGCGCTCGGACTTGTAGTGGCCCAGCACGTAGGAGCGCAGCGTGCGCTCGCGCGCTTCGGCCCCCGCGGCCTTGTTGTAGGCGATGCGGTGCGCCGGCACCAGCAGCGTCGTCACCGCGTCCACCAGCGTCGACTTGCCCGAGCCGATGTCGCCGGTCAGCAGTGCGTTGCGCCCGTCGAGCTGCAGCGACCACACCCGCGCGTCGAAGGTGCCCCAGTTCAGCACCTCCAGCCGCTGCAGACGGAAACCCGAGCGTGCATCGTCGGCAGCGAAGTCCAGCCCGTCCGCCAGAGCGGGCGTGGCCGGTCGTGCCGACGGCGCGAACGCGGGGCGGGGGGCGGCGCGGGACCGCTCGGCCCGGCCGGCGGGTGCGCCCGCGCGGCGCGGGACCGCAGGTGCGGCGGCGTCCTCGGCAGGCCCCGAGGGCGGCGACAGCTCCGGAAACAGGCTGTCGATGCTCACGGCGCCTCGTCAGCGGGAGCGTCGGCGCCGCCCCGAACCCGGCCGGCATGGGCGGTCGCAGAAGCCGCCTCGCCGACCAGCACGCCGCGGTAGGCCTGCAGCCGGGCCTCGAAGTCGGCCAGCCACTGCGCGTCGACATAGGCCTTGAGGATGCGCCGCACCTCGAACAACGCCGCCCCGCCGGCCGCTGCCGCGCCCGCACTGCCCGCCATCGGCGTCAGCCGGCGCAGGAAGCCCAGGTCGACCACGCGGTTGACGTGCGACTCCACCTGATCGACCAGTCGGGCCTCGTTGGGCCCGTCGGGCAGGAAGACGCGCACCGTTTCGACGATGTCGTCGAGCGACAGCACCAGCCGGGTGTCGCTGCCGCCAGCGTCGAACTCGGCCAGCTTCTTGCGCAGCAGCGCCAGCAGCAGGCTCACCGGGTAGGACAGTGGCCGGCGCGCGACCAGGCGTGGCAGGCGGGCAGACGCGCCCGCCTCGGGTGCGTCGTCGGTGGCCTCGTCGGGGCGGCTGCGCAGGAAGGCGTGGCCCTCCGCCTCGTCGACCACCAGCACCAGGCCGAGCACCGCAGCCACGTCGCGCACGCGCGACTGCAGCCGCAGCAGCGATGCCCACAGCCGCTCGTCGTCCTCGCGCTGCAGCACCCCCTTGAGCAGCGTCACCGTCAGCAACGACAGCGAGGCGTCCGGTGCATCGGGCCGGACCGTCGCGCACGCGACCTCGGGCAGTGGTCGCCCGCCCAGCCCGGCGGCATCGGTCCCGTCGTCGCGCTCGTTGTCCATGGCAGGATTGTCAGGGCTGCACGGAGGCGGCCACCGCCCGGACGAAGACCACGCGCGGCAGCGTGGCCGATCGGCGCAGGACGCCCGCATCCACTTCGCCCGATGTGGCCGCAGCGTCGCTGGCCACGCCCTCCAACGGTGTGGTCGCATCGTGCGACGCCCAAGGCGCCGAGCGCGCGACTTCCCAGCGCACGGTCTCGCGCGCCGACTCGTCCACCACGGTCTCGAAACGGTCGGCGCCGAGTTGCAGATAGGTCACGAGTTCGGCCAGCCCGTGGCGCAGCGGACGCTGCGCCACGAGTTCGGCCAGCGTGACCTGCGCCTGCTGTTGCAGCGTCTGGCGGATGTGGCGCGCCAGCTCGGCGGCATCGACCACCGACAGCGTGTACAGCGCCGATGCGTCGACCGTCTCGCCATCGGCGTCCAGCACCGCCACGTCCTGCAGCACCGTGCGCGCCACCGGTGCGTACAGCGGCCGCTCCAGCACGAGGTGGATGTCGGCGGCCATGGCCTCGAGCGCCGTCACCGCGCCGGCCGGCGGCGTCTCGCGCAGCGCCAGCGCGTGCGCCTCGATGCCGCGCAGCAGATCCATGATGCG
>Ga0169931_10008491_pt1 | contig 14981 bp, 14 predicted proteins | sample Kivu_15m_20L_FD_129675 | JGI IMG/M metagenome (GOLD analysis project Ga0169931, IMG submission 129675) | Freshwater microbial communities from Lake Kivu, Western Province, Rwanda to study Microbial Dark Matter (Phase II) - Kivu_15m_20L... | ecosystem: Environmental > Aquatic > Freshwater > Lake... | reverse complement strand
TTAAATGCTTAAGAAACTATATAAGTCTTATATTTTTATCCTTTAATAAAATATCGATTTTTTAAAATTATATGTTCATAAATATCATAAAGACGATTGAATATTTTTAATTTGTTGAGCTGGATTATTTGATTAATAACCAAATATACCTTTGATATCTGATGATATAGCATCTACTACTTCAAGATCTAGTTAAAGTTTACCAGCTGTTCTGTTAGGAATAGATGTATATGAAACTGGAAAAGCAATATTTTTTTATGCGAAATAAATGCCTATGAATGAGCCTGTTATGCATCCCCAAATAAAACTCATATTTAAATATATTAATAATATAAAATTTATATATCTTTAAATCAACCATCATTTGTATGCTATATAATTATATAAAAATTCTAAGATGTCATAAAATATATTAAAGTCGTATTATAGTTTTTTAAATAATTTTTAGTTAATATTGATAATTGATATATTATATTTCTTTAATTTATGACAAAAAATTGATAATAATAAATATGATAAGCTCTATAGAATAGGCTGCTAATAATATTCCTCTTTTGACTATTCATGCTGGACCCATGGATTAAAAATGGAAAGATAGACTTAAATAATAATATAAAGCCATTATTTTGTATATTCAAAACAATAAAAAACAAGACAATGATTGGTTCAAAATATAACCAAGTCAAGATGGTGTCAATTGGAATGGAAAATGTTCGTATACTCATAATCTTGTTAGATATTAATTCAAACTACAGTTTGTAATACCAGCCACTTACCCTAGCAGCCCAATCGAATTATAATTACCAGAATTATAAGGAAAAACAATAAAAATGTATAGAGGAGGTAAAATTTGTCAAGATATTCATTTTGCACCTCTTTGGGCTAAGCATTCACCAAAATTGGGTATTGCTCATGCGTTAGCTATGGCTTTAGGCCCTTGGCTAGCTGCATAAGTTCCAAATATGATAAAAGAAGGCAAATTAGTTCCTAAATGATAGCTGATTGTAAATAGTTGATAAAATATATATCCTTTATAACTAAAATTATGAATTAATATATAATTTACTAAATATTTGAATAATATAATATTAATATAATGAACTTGCTATGAATATCATACCATAAAAGAACTTAGGAATATTAGAACTAACGGAATTATTACTAACAACATATATAAACTATTTGGTTTCTTATCTTAAACTTTTGCTTGTAAATTATTGATATTCATATTTTGTTATTATTCTTTCATTTTTTCATTTAATTTTTTTGCCTTCTATTACTATGCTTATTCTTTAACAATTTATTTGATTGCCCATTACATCATTGTAAAATTGTATCTTCCAGAGTTATACAAATCTTCAGCAAATCTAAATTATATATTATGTACCTGGTTTTTATGATATTTACTCTTTTTTTGATTTTTTATGATTAAATATCACCTAGCTCGTTCTATTTCTCATGTATATCTGTTTAAAATATGATAGCTACTTAACTTGCTACCCTTAAAACTTCTTGAAATTATTTTTTAGCAAGGTTAACTTGTTCTTAATTTTTGGATTCAGTATAAAATTATATAACTTTACTATACTTATTAATCATCTTATTCAAACATTTTATTTATAAAGTATTGTGCAAGGATTTTTATTATAAATTTTCTTTAGGAATCTTTCCTTCTGATATTAATCTTTTTTCAATTTCGTTTATCTATTTAGCTCTATTATAAACTCTTTCATATTATTTGTTAATTTGTTTTTCTCTTATATCAATAGCTTTTTAAACATTTTCTAAACACTGTTGATAAGATTATTATGAATCATGCAAGTTAAGCATTCTTAATATGTTTGCATTAGAGCTATTGAAAATCTTTTATTTTGGTCTCATTGAAATGGCTAATTATATCAACATTTTAGCTTATTTTAACTTTTATAGGGAGCTAGATTTGTTCAAAGCTATACTTTGTGCTTTTCTAAAATATAATTGAGAAACATTTTATGATAATGTTAAGCCATCATTTATGATTTGTTAAGCTAAATAATAGTGTTGTAAATTAATGTAAGCAGCTGCCATGTTTAAATATACTTGTACAAGTAATGATTTTCTCATATCTATATCTGGAGTTTATGTAAGTTATTCACCATCATAATATTTAGTATTATCATCATTATAAGTAATGAAAAATTCTTTATATTTCTGACGTAGCTCATCAAAAGGATTTTTTTCTTCTTAATTTTGTTCATTATCATTTAATTTAATATTGATATTTGATCCATTATCTGATGATTAATCAATATTATTTAAAGATGATGACGAACGAGATTAACTCAGGGTTGTTTAATTTTGATTTTAATTATATTAAAGCCATCGGAATAATGACATAGCTCTTTCATAATAATCTAAAGCTAAGTAATATTTTCCTTTATTGTAGTATTTATTTCCTTTTTCTCTTAATTATTAATAAGCCATGAATCTTGAACAGCATTCCATTCCTCTTACTTTCTTATAATCTTAACTGCTATAAAAAAGAGTGTGTTGCAAATAGATGGGGTATTTTTCAAACGTTGATCTTCCTGAAGGTAAATATTTATTTTTGTTGTAAATATTGCTAAAGTCGATCTTACTAGCTGATAAATAATATTTAAATTTCGAAACAAAAGGTTAATCATACCCTTATGAATTTAAACTTAAAGATGGATTTTTCTTTTTTTGTGAAGTTCCCATAAATGGGCAGCCTCCTCTTGGCTTTTATTATTAAGAATCTGAATCTCTATCCGTATTTTTATAAGTTTATGGATTGTTTTATGATGGATTGCTATTCATTTATCCTTTATTTTGTTTCTTCATAAATGGACATTGCGATGAATTCTAGGCGTCTATTTTAGGGTGATTGAAAGGCATATTTGAATCGTTAGTGTTAACCTTTGTTGATGATTGAAAAAGATTGGCAAATTTTGAAAACATTTTTTAATATTATTATGAAAATTTAAATATTTTATAGCATCAAATCTAAAATTTAAATTAAAAATAGTTTTTAATAGCATATTATTAATCATTATTTTGCTGAAATTAATTTATTTCTTCTAGTATCGACCTTATAGTTTACGTCACTAAATTTAGACAACTTCCAATAATCATTTTTATTTCCCCATGCAAATTTCTACATTCTCTTTTCTGTTGCTTCTTTAACTAAATTATGATTTTTAGTAATATGACAAGATAATTTTCGTTTTGGTGCAGATTATGCTTGATTTTTTTCTTTATAGAAAGTATGATTTGCTATTTGATCATCTTCTCCGTATGTATTTGCCATGACTAATCTTATTGGATCTTATAAACTATATAAATTTATATATACTCAAGAGGTTTGCCATAAGTATGGCCTTCTTAAGGTAAATGTATTTTTACTAAAGTAGTTCCTTCTTTAACAGGTTTATACTGAGTATTTGTTTTTTGATGTTTATAAAATTGGGCTGATGTATGGAGTAATTTATGTAAAGCATCTTTATTTGTTTATATAAAATCTTTATTTTTAAGATGATTCTTGTTGTTAGATTGATTATGATATTTCCATTTATACATAAGTTCATTTGATTTTTAATCATCAACATATGTCAGCTTCCCATAAACGAAATTTTATTAAGGAATTTAATAGTTTGTTGGTTTGTTTCTGCCTAATTCAGATTTAACTAATAGTCTATTTCCTGTTCTGTCCCATGGAAGAAAGCCTTTCTCGTGTCTTGATGACATTAATAATTTTATTATTCAATTATAAATCGATAGTATTTATCATGAAAATGAAATATTGTATTAGAAATTTAAACAAATCAACGTTTGCCATTTCCTCCAGCTTTTCCTTTACTTGCCTTTTCTTTTACAATATCTTCATAGAGTCCATAAATAATTGTAACTGACAATAAAATACCTGTTCCTGAGCCAATAGCGCCTAAGAAATCAGCAAAAATAGTTAAAATTCCTGTGAAAACACCACCCAATAAAGCAGCAGTTTCAATAATTCCTTTTAATTTTTTATATGTTCCTTCATTTGTGTATCCTTTAATTGACATTCCTTGTTATTTAAGATTGTCTGATACTTATCTAGGTCCTTGTCCTGAGACGCTAATCCAAGTTTTACTGAAAAGAGCACAACCTTAATAAATATATAATTACTTCCAACAACAAATAGAGTATATACGATTGTGTGAATAGGTTGAGTGATGGCATCATAAAAAGTTTTAGGTGAGGTAATATAATAAATCAATCCTCCTACAGGTACGATTTGTCCTTGATATCCTGCTTCTTGCCATGTTCCAAAGATTGAAGTAATGAAATTTCCTCTGAAATTTCTATAAAGCATTTGAGAGAAGAAATATACGTTAGATACTAATGCACTCATTAAAATGATAGGCATGTTAGATGTGTAAAATAATCTAATAGGATATGATGCATCAGAAGTTGTTTTATTGTTAGCTAATTTTAGTGTTACTTTAAATCCTTGGAAGAATATAACTACTAAAAACACAAAAACTGTTCCTAGTACATTGCTTATATTTGGTAATGAATCTCTGAATAAAGCATCTTGTATGGATCCAAGTTTATTAGATCTGAATAAAATGCCATAAAAGAGTTCAACAAAAGCTCCTTAATATTGTTATATGTCGGTTGTTCCAGATTTGTTTTTGAATGACAATGGAGAGAAACAGTTCCAAATAATAGTTTCAGCCATATTTATAGCAATGAAGATTGAGGTAGCTGAACTTCCAATACCATAACCTTTTCCTAACATATCGTCTAATAAGATAGTAATCAAAGATGCTAAAGTTAATTGAATAACAATAAGAATGGCATTTCCTGCTCCTACTTCAGAGATATCACCATACATTCCTGACCAAGTATATGCAAAAGCTTGACCAAAGGCAATTAAAATACCAGCAAGTTTTTGAGCCCCTTCATATAATGCTTTTTATTCTTTGTTATTCTGATCAATTTTAATCAATTTAGCTCCACTGAGTAATTGCATAATCATAGATGCAGTGACAATAGGTGAAATACCTAACTCCATTAAGGTTCCTCTGTTTGAGGCAAGAATGGCTCTCATCCAATAAAATGGATCAGATTATTAGCTTTTTATAATACCATAGAGTGGTATTTGACAGCAAAGTAAGTAAACAAGAACAACTATTCCTGTCCATATTTGTTTTGTATCGAATGCAACCTATATAAAAATTGATTTACTGCACTGAGAGGTGGTTCTACTTATGGAATTATTGCTATTGCTGGTTTTAAGATGTTTAAAAGTTTAGTGCCTTCTTCAGACTTTACCATTCCTTCTTTTTATATTTTTATAAGGTATAATTTACGTGTATATGATCAATTTAAAAGTTTAACGATTTATATATTCATCAAAACGCATCAAATAAATATATTTCTTATTACAATGATAAAAATTTTCAAAAATAATAAATTTCTAATATATTTTTCATTTGTATTCTTTATCTACATTGGATAATTAAATGAATATTTTTTACAATTAGGTAATCAAATCATAATCAAAATATGCTGGCTCCAATAATAAAAGAAGCAATGCTAGCAAATAGATAATGCTTTGAATTTGTTCTATGTTACCATGGCATTGTTCCTAATTGAAGGGCTCCAGCCTAAGTTTTACACCATGGATAATCTTAAGTAAAATGACAGTCAACTCCATATCTTTGACTTTATCTTTAATCATATTTTCCAGTTTCATATAATTTTTCAATGACTGCGACTGATGCTTGTTTTTGATTTAATAATTAAGATGATTTTCCAAAGTCTTACATATCAGAATTTGTATAAAATAATCTTCCTGCTTGATATGCATTTCCTTTGAATAATGTATTATTTTTGAATTAATCTAATCTGCTAACAAATCCAATAAATCTTTGTCGGTCGACTCTTTCTATCTTTTATCTGCATGTTGGATGACGAAGTTATAATGGTACAAATCCTAAGCTTAATAATAATCCATGTCTATTTTTAAAATCTTTATCTTATCGTGTAACTAATGGGACAACTTGATTGAAGCCTGGTTGATCAAATCGGTGGCAAGGAATGCTCATTGCCAATCTGTGAATAGGTCTTCCGACTACTTAAACTGAGTTAGAGTGCAATACCTCGACGATAAAGCCATGAATCTATATTATCATGATTCCATGGAGGGTTAACTAATTGTTCTTATGTTAGTTTATAAACTGGCAATTTGAGTTGACTTTTGCGGAATTCGACTTATTTTTAAGCACTAAAAGATTAAAAATATTAATAAAAGCTTAAAAATCCAGTCAATATACCAGTTGCAAAGAATACTTTTCCTGCAATGCTACCTGCTCCTGATCTTGCCTGTCTCGATATTATTTGTAGATTAGGTAATTTCGACATGATTATTAAAATATATAAATTATTAATAAATAAAATTCTCATAATACAAGATATCATCTGCTTAATTCATATAAAAATTCTTAAATTTTTTATATACATACGATTAATATGTAGAATTATTATGTTGGTTGATCATATATTTTCTTATCTTTATTTATATATCTCTATGTATATTTAACTATTATTAGTTATATATATTTAAAAGTAAATATAATTTGAATTGATGAGTGTTGATTAAAGTCAATAATAAGATTGTACAGTCTATATCTAATAATTAAAAAGCGATAATCCTTCTTTAAAATTAAATGCGGCTTCTAAGATATCAGTCATTGGTTCAGTATTAGGTATCATCATATTTTAAAACAGGACATAATAGGATCAAGGAAGAACTTATACCTTATTTAATAGAAATTATATAACAGATGGACAATGATATATAGTTTCTTATTAAAGTATGTGAAGGTATATTAGATCTTAAACAATTTTGTAAAAATTCAAATTAATTATCTGCATTGATATATCCGTTAAAAATACTTGCATCACTTGATCAACCACCAGTTAGATAACAAGCTATCAACTGTCTTAAAAAACTAGCAGTTGGACAAACAAAATGTATGATAAACATAATCAAGAATTTTATGAAAAACATTATTATCCATTAATAAAGGGAATGTCTGATAAATCCGGTCCGTATTCACCAAGAATAGCAGCATGTTGTCTGATTCCAGTTACATATACATATCTTCCGTAAAATATTCAAAATTAATTCAAAAATATCTTTAAGTCTTTTGTTTTAGATGAGAATAGTCCTTTAGTAAGAAGAGCAGTTGCATAGAATATATAAAGTTTTGCTAATTGTGTTGATAAAAAGACAATAAGAGGTTAATTTTATGATATTTGGCAATCATTAATAGTAGATACTTTTGATATTATTCGTATAAAGGCATTATAATGTGCTGTTATAATAGCCCGTTCATTTAAAAAATAATAAACCACTGATAAATTCTTCAAATTAATTAAATTTGTTGATTCTAATAAAAAGAGTTGGAGGGTAAGATATTCATTAGTATAATGTTTAGTAAGTATCATCAATTATCTATAAAAAGATATAGTCAAAAAAGATGTTGTATAAATATTTTAATAATTATTAAAAGATCAATAAGCATAAGTAAGAGCTATATCATTAATAAAATTACCTTAATTAACATCAAAATTATCACCTGTTCAAAGCTGGAATGTTTTCTTTCAATATATATAAAAAGCATCAAAATAATCAAATAAATAAGCAGCTCCAACTGTTAAATTGGCATTAGTATAATCAGTAGTCTCATTTTTCAAAACATTAGAAAAATAAAAAATAATATAATCAGGTATACCTATTATGTCTACCTTAATAAAGGACTAGAATCAAATGGTTAGAATAGGCATTATGCAAAGAATAATGGATTTAAGCTAAATCATAGGTAATATATAATCTTATATTAGGCAAATAAAATACTATTAAATATTTAATACCGATGATATAAGGATGTCTTAATGATAAAAAATGGAGATTCAAGTTAGCTATCTCTGAGAATATTGTTAATTTCTTCAAAACATTGAACTATGATTAACATAAAGATTTCCTATAAAAAATATTGACTACCTTTTTAAAAGATCATAATTTTATAGTAAGATAACAAACAATCAAGTCATTCTCACAAATCAAATAATCAATAGGTTCTTAAAAATATTATTAATTAATTTTGAAATTTATAAATCTACTATTAAATGAAGCTAATTATATCTATAGAGTCACTGCTTCTATATTTTTATTACATTTAAAAAATTTAGATAAGCAACAATTATCATAAATATTTTCTATTGCAGGTAATAAATATATTATTAAGGTAAAAAGATGTAGGTTTAAAAGATATCTAATGTTTTGGTCGCATTTTGTATATCTTATAGTAAGATGAAAGGGCAATTGACAGCCCCTGTTAAAAAATAAATACAAGGATTGATAAATAGGATTAAAGAATAGAAACAAGACTAAGATGTATTATTTTATGCAAATAAAAGTTAATAATGATAATCAAATTTGCTATATTTTATCAATATCATATAGAAATTATATATTTTAATTACATTATGTAATTTAAGTAGATTATATAACTTGCCTTGATTATAAGTTTAACTAATTGTTTGATTTTGTTCAACTAATTATATTTTTATTGTATAATAAATCAGTTTTGAATTTAGATAAATGAAAGGAGACGCAAAGATATTAGTACATAAATATATAAATAGAATAAATAAAAATAAAAAAAAATAAAGCCTTTGAAGCAACCAACTAAAATTAATAGACCACCAACTTTACTTGATAAAGTACAAAAACGGGATGATCATCAAATTCGTTTATAAAGATAAAAGCAACCTAAAAATGTTGCTAATAATAATATTGCATCTGATTAACATAAAAATAATACAAGATAAGGAATTTGTTAACATTTATTATAATCTGGTAATGTACAATCTTTCATCGATCTTTTCTATATTTCGCATAAATGTTTACCAAATGTGATGGAAAAAAAGAATTATTATGGATAAAAATTGTATATTCCCGAGTAAATAAATAATAATATAGACTACAAGCTTAATAATAATCAACTTTACAATTTTATAATGATTTTGCAAATTCACTTTCTAAAGCGTAAGTGAGACCAGATTCTTCAAGATAAGAAAAAGAAGCATCAATGAATTAGTACAATTCTATTGCATTTAATTATTAAGATCAAGGAGATTATATAACTGCATCATATTTTTATCAAAAAGTTATTGAATTAGCTCTCTCTTGCAAAGTAAAATCAATATAATCAAGAATAAGCAATATTAGTTAGTCGCACTTTTAGGATTAGGAAAATGCCATTAACAAGGTAAAAAGAGATAACAAGCTATTGATATTTTATAAGATGCCTTTGATAATGCAATAACTATTGAAGAATAATAACAAAGATCTTAAATGGTTAAATTGATTGGTAAAGAGTTGATAGAAATATATATTGATAAAGCTGAATAATTAACTAAAATTGATATGAACTAAGCTCTTAAATCTTATTAAAGCAGTCTTAATATAGCACAAAGAGCAGGATAATTATAAAGTTAAGCAAGATTATCACATAAAATTGGATAGCTTTACTATTTATAAGGGGAATATTAGAAAAGTGTTGAATTTCAAGAACAATATTTAGAAAAACTTAAGATATCAAGTTAAGAATAATTAATAAAAGAATAATAAGGGGGTTAGAAAAAAGATAATCAAAATTCATTGAAATTTAAATAAATGGAAGCCCACGCCAGTTTGGCAAAATGCTATTTAAAATTAAAAAATATTGAAAAATCAGAAAAACATTTAAATGAATATCACAGGATGGCAAAAGAAGCTAAGGCTCAAAATTCTGTGGCAGACAGTTCTTATTACTTAGCAAAATTGTTTGAAGAAAAAGGGGAGAAATAGAAGGCAATATTATATTATCAGTCTTATTTTGAAGCTGCAAAGAGTGAAAAAGCTGATAAAAAATAGCGCAAGTTAGTAGATAAGGCAAGAGTAACGTATGCTATCGCAAAGGCTAATAAAAATATGAGTAAGTACATCGAATTATTCGAAGGCGATAACAGTCTTAAAAATGTGTTGGATTGGAAGATAAAACGTATTTTAAAATGATATTAATCATTTAATTTTTAATATCTAAAAATAATAATATTTTTAATTAGAAACTTCTGTATTATTATAAGTTCCTGCTTAAAATTATTCATTTATAAAAATTACAAAAAGACTTATGTATTCCACAAACATGTAATCTCATACAACATATACAACCCCAACTAAACACTTCGTTAATTACTCCTAAAATCAATAAACTTTAGTATCAACTTACAAAAATCACGTTTGTACTCCTTCGACTTCATCATCTGACTAATAATGCTCTTCTAAACTAAGTAATTATTTATTGATTTAGGCAATAAAAATATGTTTGATTAGTCTGTTTAGTTCAATCCTTATGATTATAAACAATAAAGGTCATGCTCAGCTGTAACGGATCGATACATTCCTACAAGAAAATTACTAAAAAAATAATCACTTTTTTAAGATGAATAGTTTGATTAAGATGCATAAAATGGAGGGACTAAAAATGACAACAATGGATCTAATTTAAGTGATCTTTATCGTCGATATGTTTTACTTCAATCTCCTTAAAAAACGAAAGATATCAATACTTTTTAGAGTTTTTAGAACTCAAATATCTTAAAATATTCTAATAAAAGTCCTAGTATATCAAGCGAAGCCGTATTGAGAAAATCTAGCAAACTTTAGTTTGAAGACTAAATGTTTGATAATTCACAAAAAAAACGTAAAATAAATAAATTGCCTATAAAAGTACTTGATGCTCCAGCATTACAAGATGATTATTATCTTAATCTTATAGACTGGTCAAGCCAAAACTTTTTAGCTGTAGGCTTATCATCAAGTGTTTATTTATGGAATGCAAGTAATTCTAAAGTCAATAAATTATGTGATTTAGGCATAGCTGATACCGTTACATCAGTCTCTTGGTCATTAAAAGGTCCTCTTTTCTCTTTGGGTACTAATAGTGGCGATGTTCATCTATGGGATGTTGTAAAATTAAAGCGCTTAAGAACATTAGGAGGTCATACTAATAGAGTTGGAGCCATAGCATGGAATTCTACAATTTTAAGTACTGGTTCAAGAGATAAAACTATATTAAATAGAGATCTTAGATGCAATTAGGCATTTATTAATAAATTATGTGGGCATAAACAATAAGTATGTGGTTTAAAATGGTCTTTTGATGATCAACAGTTATCTTCAGGAGGAAATGATAATAAATTATTGATATGGAATCAACACTCATGTTAACCAATATTAAAATTTAATGATCATGAGGCAGCTGTAAAAGCTGTTGCTTGGTCACCACATCAACACGGTTTATTAGTATCAGGAGGAGGTACTGCAGATAGAACTATAAAATTCAGAAATACATTAACAGGCAGTACTATTAAATCTATAGATGCTGGTTCACAGGTCTGCAATATAATGTTTAGTAAAAATTCAAATGATATTGTCAGCACACACGGATATTCTCTCAATGAAATGAACATTTGGAAATATCCAACAATGTAAAAAGTAGCCACTTTAACTGGACATACATATAGGGTATTATATTTGGCTATGAGTCCAGACGGTAATACAGTTGTTACTGGAGCAGGAGATTAAACTTTAAGATTTTGGAATATTTTTCCAGGTAAAACTGATACTTCGAAAAATTTCAATAAAAGTTCATTAAATACTGACAGCATAATGCTTCGTTGATTGATCTATTTTTTGAGTTACTTTTTGTTATTTTTTATATCAAAGATCTTTATATTTTGATAGAGAAAGAAGTTATTTAATATTTTATAAATTTGATTTTCAATATAAATCAAATAATTTTTGTAACTTTTATATGACTTAAGCTGGAAATACATATCAATTATAACCTAATCCAGATGAAATGTAAGTATGTTAATATAGTAGTTTCTTTCCAAGTAAAGTTAAAGCCATACTTGAATCAGTGCTAATTTAAAAATTAAAGACAGCAGTATATGATTCATCTAGTAGTGCTTAAGTAACTTAAGAACTTGCTAGAATTATTCGTACTCGCGTTAAATGTCACATATTAATAATACAGAATTAAAAATGCCGAGATATAAATTAGGAGTGCAAGTCATTTTCGGATAATTAAAAGGCCAAGGATTAAGGATAGCTTCTAAATCTCTATGGGACCCTAATTTTGATAACTGGTCTAGTTATACATTTACTAACGAAACAATATATTGTACAGCAATAGTATTTGGTATTTACTTTGAATGATCATATTAATCATCTTCTTTGTTTATATCTGGATTTAATACCTAATTTTGATTCATATATATAATTATTCCAACAAAATGAACTATATTCAAAGGGCATGGCTTGTTGCACTCAGACCAGTTGCCAATTTTGTTAATGATAAACTTGCTAAAAAAACAGGGCTTCTTGGAAGAATCGGAAGATTTTATGCATTCGGCCCTAGATAATATGGATATCATCCAACCAATAAATTATTCGCATATATTAATAGCATAATAGTTCAAAATATGGGTCTTCTCTTCCATAAATATTCTTTAATCAAGTAAATTGATATTCATTTAGGAGTATTACAATGAACGGACATACATATCTAAGATCATATAGATTTCTTATGTACATTGGGGCTGCTAGCTTTTTCGCTGCAGCCTTCCATTACTCAGTACCACAAGACTATGATACATAAGAGTATTTTTTTGATTATTAAGGGGAACAACTTTGGCATATATTAAAGATCGACTTCAAGTATCACCAATAAATGCTTTGCAACACAGAACATCAGCCCATTTCACCGAAATCAATAGCTTATATTTGCACGAGATGACACTAAAACATTTATAAAAAAAAGATCAAATTTTGAAGAATCGTGCAACATGGAGTGTAGCTGATCAAAAAACTCGATATGCAAGATAAGGATATTCATATGTATAAGACCACAGTAATTTTGCCAGACAAAAAATTGATTGAACATAAAAAAAGATCTTATTTTATTATTTTATCTATTAATTATATCTGCAACAACATCAAGTATATATATACAAATTTATAAAACTTACTTATTAATATTTATAATAAAAATTAAAAATAAATACAAGCTAATAATAATCATATCAGAAATTATTTTCTAAGAGTCCTTTATTAAGATAATCGAACATAAATTTTGAAGAATTTTATAACAATTATCGTTAAGGATATTGAAGGAATGTAACGATTGTTTATTTCATATCTTAAGTATTATCAAAATGATTTCTTCTTAAATAATCTTTTAATCTGTTGGTTATAAAGTAAATCATGTTGAGTTCTTGAGATTTTGGTGGAATATAAAAAATTAGCAAATCTTATTGTTCTTTAAGATTTTTTATCTCACTGTTATAATGATTTTAGTTATCCATATCTAAAATCAGTAAGAATTTATCACCTTCATATTGATTTTTTAATCTTTTTATATTTTATCTTAAAAAATCATCAAATTATGATTATGTAAATGGCTATTTCTTGATCTTAAAATTAATTATTTCGCTCAGACATGTCATAATCATTATATGAATGGTTTCATCATTGGTAATTTATTGAGTGTCTGTTTAATAATTCATCTTTTTGTTGAATTATGGGAATTAAATTACAATTTAATCATAAAAGACCAGTTCTCTTTTATATATGTTATGTCTAATATTTAAGCATTGTGAGTAGGTTCTTCTAAATGATTTTATTTGATTAGAGTTTCTATTTTCTTTGTTTTTTACATTTTTATATGAATAACCCATTTAACCAAGATGCCTAGATATAATTGAACGAGATAAGGTTTTTTTATATTTTGTTTAGATATGCTTTGACAATTCTACTGCAGTATAAAATTGCTTTTATTTAAGAGAATTGCATATCAATTGCTATATATCTTTAGATTTTTTGTATTTGCGCTTATGTTGAAGGGCAGCTATTAAAGCACCGCCTTTTACTTTCTTTGTAGCTCTAAATTATCTAAATTTATGTAGAATAGTCGAATATCCTAGGCCTAATCTTTAGCCTATTTGTTTTAAGCTGTTCGCTTCCATGGCTTCCATTTATTTTCTTTCTTCCTAGCTTTGCTTATATTTAATTTTTTATTGTTATTATAAATATTGACTAAAAATTCTATTCATTTAGTCTAATTTGGATTGTGTAATAGTAGTCCTTACTTTTCTCTTACGACCTTATTATCTTGAATCATAGTTTCTTCTTGATCTTCTTTCATTAGATTATCTGTCTTTATTGTTCTTATTCATTCGATTGTATTGTTCTATTTTTCTTTTAAGGTCATCATCGCGTTCATCTTCTTCAGTGTATTCTTAAATTAAGTCATGTTAATCTTTTAATTTGTAGATAAAGATATTGATATCTCCAAGTAGTTGAATTTACATCTTTCTATCTTAAGACTAATCATAGATATTGTTTGATTTGGTTTAGGCCAAAAAGATTGAAATGAGAGAGGTTAAGTCATCAATGGTATCAGGTAACAGGCCTTGTCTAATCCATTTGTTTTAGTTGGCTTAATATGAGTTCATTTCCTATATTGAATTATTAATAATAAACTGTAATGGCTAATTTATAATGTCTTCTGTAAGTTTATAAAAATAAATGAATTTTGGCGGAGCTTGGAGGCAAAAAATTTGACTAATTTCAATTAAATCATTATTTCACAAAATGAATATTCAATTTTGTGATTTTGATGTTATGCCAAAATTGAAAATCAATATATAATATAAATTGTAATTTACTTTAATTTTAAATAAGAATTTCATTAAAGATACATAATTGAACAAATAATCTATATATTAGTTAGTATAATCAAATAGTGAAATATATGTTATATATAAAATGAAGAATACAAATATTATCAATCGCAGTAAGGACATATTTTACTGCAATT
>Ga0169931_10008490_pt1 | contig 14982 bp, 12 predicted proteins | sample Kivu_15m_20L_FD_129675 | JGI IMG/M metagenome (GOLD analysis project Ga0169931, IMG submission 129675) | Freshwater microbial communities from Lake Kivu, Western Province, Rwanda to study Microbial Dark Matter (Phase II) - Kivu_15m_20L... | ecosystem: Environmental > Aquatic > Freshwater > Lake... | reverse complement strand
ATCCATAAAACCCAAGTGCCCAGTTGGTTTTAGAACCGCTAAAGGATGAGTCAACAGTATTTTATGGTTGTGGGCCCTGTCGGGATCGAACCGACGACCCACGGATTAAAAGTCCGTTGCTCTACCGACTGAGCTAAAGGCCCGCAAACCACAAGTCTAGAGTAGTAGCCGATATACAAGAAATTCAGTTTCAGGAGTAACACATTTTGACGGTTGTCTCCCTTACTCACCTGAAGCATTGGCGCTTGGAGTAACTTGTCATGCATTAGCAAAATCAAAAACTCCTGAAATTACGCCTGAGAAATCATTCTATCTCCTATCGAAGCTTTGACGAGACTTTAACAATTACAACCCGCTTGCTCTAGACTCCGCCAACAGAATTTGTATTCCCCTAAACCTGGAGGTAGGTAAGTCAGGTGTGCTCTACCAAGGTGGCAAAGTCGAAAAGCTTTACTCTGACTGCCTTAATCAGAGTTAACTTTGCAGTGACAATGTTGTCAATCGGCTCCACTATCGTAGCGGTGAATATCTCACGACGGGCAACCTTAAATGCGGCAGACACGTTGTCTACTTTCTGACGTAGAGAATCAAACTCTTTTATGGGACCTCTAGATTTGTTAACTGACAGCTTGTGGCAGATACAGTGCAATCCGCCTTGCCGTCGATCGTCTAAGTAACAAAAAATCGTCCAATTAGAGTCAATCAGGTATTGTGATTCTGATCCGAAAGGTGAGGAAACAAATAGCTTAATGTTTTTTACTGGAGATGTTTTGTCCAGTCAACTCTAGCTTTTACTGTATTGCTCAAGAATGAGAGTGGAAAGTGACACTAGACGACAAGTAAAAAGTAGAAAATCAAGTTAACTTTTTTAGATTTTGATTTGCTGAATGGACACTATCTAAGATGTGACCTCATCGCAAGTTTTTCCCTTGTCAATTGCAGACAACAAATCGTAAGTTTCAGAAATCGCTACATCCTTTATGAACACTCTCCAGTTATCACGCAAAATAAATTGATCTAACATTGGAACTACGCATTCATTTTCACCAAGCGTACGACCTAAAATTCTCGATTTTTCATCAATCACCCAAATGAGCCTAGTTTTAGACCTATCAACTATAACTCGACCGTCTGAAAGTTTGAGTGGAGAAATCGAAAATATAGCTGCATCAGATAAATAAAAAATGACATCAAGAATATGAAAGGATGAAGGCTCGGTTATTTCTTTTCGTGACCCTCCAATAAGTCTATTTTGGGTCAAAGATAATTTCTCGAAAATTGGAAATGGATCACAGGACTGACTTTCAGCACAGCCATCCGGCAATATATCGCGTGGTTGATTGAGCATAGATATGTCCCGCCCGCTAAATACGCTGAAAACGCCCTTATTGATTTCTGTTGCGTCATTCATTTCCCACGAAATAATTCGATCGCCAGGCTCGACAGAATCCAAAATTCCAAATTCGTTTGCCACTTTAATGATTTCCAATTTCTGATCTTGTGACACACCATCCCCAAAATATGACAGATTATGAGATGAGCTCACCCATAAAAAAATAGCAATTATTAGGGAAGATATGAATCTTTCAAAAAAGCCAGTGCGCAGAATCCTAATCTCACCTTTAGTTACTCTTGAGCTCTTTGTGGCTTTTGGAAAATTGAATTGATTGCTAAGCCAAGCGAAAAGACTCGTGAAAAGAAGTACGTAGCCAATCATCACAAAAATTACAGGAAGATAAGATTTCCCTATAGTTAGAGCACTATCTAGTTGCCACCTTCTAGTAATTGCCACCAAAAAACTAGGAGCTGAAACGAAATACACCCCTGATAAAGCTAGGGCCTTTATATTCGAGACCTCCACACGAACAATTCTCAACCTTCTATGTGGCAACAGAAAAAAAAGTGTTAAAAAGAATAGAACCAGTATCCAAAGTGATTGCCAGCGTGTAACTTGAATATCTAAAAAAATGTGCGGGAAAAATGGAATAGGTGAGAGAATTTGTGCTAGAAATGCTTTCGTAAAAGGGATTAGCTCAAGAGAAAATTCATAGGACGGAATTTTGTTTTCTCTTTTTGGCCGAAGTATAAAGAAGGTGTAAGCCAAAAGCATAAAGGCAGTTGAGGTAACAGCTACGGCAGGTATCCAGGAATTACCTTGCCTTAACTTTTTTGTATCACGGAAATACAATATGAGGATTGCTGGAACCAAAACTATAGAATACTCATAATTTGTAAAAGCAAGGAAGGAAACAAAAATAACAATTGAAACAAAGGCGTACTTTCTGCGAGCCTTAATCTCATGGAACTTTTCTAAAAGTAAAAAAAGTACAAATAGCAGACAAGCCGTTGAAGTCAGTAGTAAGGAAAAGGAAAAGTATGGATCGTAATCAAATCTTATCTGCATCAAAGTTAATGTAAGAGTCGCCACTAAAGGAGATAGTTCTTTTGAGTTAAGAACTTTACTAACGATGTGAGATATCAATATTGCGAGCAAAAGAACCAGCGAGAACTGAATTATTTTATAAATTATTCTTGATTCGACTAAGAGGAAAACGCCGCGATTGAGCGCTACAGCTGTGGGGAAGAACCTGCCTTGGCCTTGCATCCAACCGCTAGTCCATCGTTCAGTCTCTTTGATCCATGCGGTAAATCCTTTTTCGCCATAGTCATAAAGAGTCCAAAAGCGCAGCAATCTGTTTGGAAAATCATCTGCCGTATATGCACTACTCCAGAATTGCCAAAAAAGAAGTAGCGCAAGTATTGGCACGGCTAGCTTCTGTAAGAAAAACTTAACTTTAAGGTCTTCTAATGGCTGTTTCACACCATAATCATATTTGTTTTCGTATAGAATATGGATGTCAGTAGCGATATGGGGGTGATATTTGAAAGTTGTAATCTTGGCTGGGGGATACGGAACTCGATTGAGCGAGGAAACTGAAAGTCGCCCAAAACCTATGGTGCCAATCGGCACACTGCCAATCCTATGGCACATCATTGAAATATTCAGGCGGCAAGGCTTTTGTGATCAAATTATTGCCTTGGGCTATAAGCCTGAAGTAATCAAGAGATGGTTGTTGGATCTTGTAGATCTTGATGGTGACATGAAATTTAACTTCAGCACAGAAGGTCACACTGTGTCCCGGAATCAAAATGGAAATGTTCTCGATCTTAAAATTGAAGCTTTTAATACCGGCCTTAACACACAAACTGGCGAAAGGTTGAGAAAATGCGTCAAAAAATACCCAAGTGAGACTTTTATAGTTACGTATGGGGATGGTTTAGCAAACCTGAACCTTAATGAGTTGGTTTCCTTTCACAAGAACCACGGTAAACATGTGACTGTAACAGGGGTAAGGCCTCCTGCTCGATTTGGCGGATTAGTTTTGGAAGGAAATTTAGTCAGTAACTTTGGTGAGAAAACTCAATCCGATTCAGGATGGATTAATGGAGGATTTATTGTCTGTGACTCACAATTACTATCTTATTATTCTGGAGATAATGAATCGCTTGAATTTGATATATTACCCAGAGTGGTGCAAAGTCATAATTTGATGGCATTCCTGCATAATGGGTTTTGGCAACCAATGGATACACTCCGAGAAAAAAACCTGTTAGCAGAACTAGCATCAGAACCTGTTCCACCTTGGTTTTCTCTACAAAATTGACATCATTGAAACACACTTTTGTCTTGATTAATTCCAAGTCGACTTTCAAAGTGCCGGATTCGCCTCTGGTCCTCATTTGAAATCCTATAGTAGTAGTCTCTCTTATTGACTAACCACAGATACTCAAACTCAACTGCATGCATCAGTCCTTTGCTGATGTCTGACTGAAGTCCGGATGCTGCATCAAACACTATCTTCCTAGTCTCAAACCTGTCCAAGCGAATTTTTTGCAACTTATTCAAGTTTTCAATACTTTCTATAGACATGCCGCCCCCTACTACTAATTCTTTATCATATTCTCGACACAATCTAGCTAGCTCCATAGCATAATTATTAGTCTCTTCGCTTGAAATTGTTGAAGCGTCCCAACCCATGGAAAGTACGAAGTCGTGCCTTCCAAAAACCACTCCAGATAAACCTGTGCCTAATTTTGTTACTTCAAATAGTTGCTTACGATTAGCAAAACCTGTTTCTGTTTCGAGATTAAAAAGAAAATCAGTTCCTTTTTGTTCATAGTCTGTGTATACAAAATCCTTGGCATCTTTGAATTTACTTGCTGCATAAGGCGTTTCCACCATCGGTGCCACGATGTAACGACATCCAATTTGCTTTGCTTCAAGAAGATCTCGAATTGCTTCACATCCACCAATTTTCACTGTAAGTGGAAGCCCTACACTCTTGCCAATGTCTACCAACCGTAGTAATTCTTCGAGTCTGGTTCCTTCTGCCTCAAATTCGGCTTTAACGCTGACCGCACCATAGGAATCCCGTAAATTAACTAGGATTCCAGCCATTCTGCTCTCTAGTTCATTCATAGCAACCTTTCAATTGGTTAATTTTGCTGTTAATTCTACTTGTTCCTTTAAGTCCTTCGCAAGAATACCACCAAATCGCCTTGAAAGCTGAAATTCATATTGATCACTTAATGAAAAATAGTTATTTACGTTCGCCTGGCAATACTCGCTTGGTAATACTAAGTCAGATTTGCTGTTCAGAGTATTAATCACACAACTGGCTAGGCCAAGCATGCTAGTTAAATGTCCACCTGAATCAAATGAAATGTCTTCGCCTTCCTCGCAAAGACTAAGGCAAAGCTTAAGCGCCTCAGGATAGTAGACAAACCTTCTCCACGTTGGCCCACTCGATTTAATCTGAATGGTTTCGTTGCGCATTGCCTTGTAGATAAATTCTGATAGTCCCAGAACCTCTTTCTTCGCTATTCCAACACCAGAGCAATTCCAGAGCCTTAGTACTATCAAATTCGCTCCAACTAATTTGCATGCATTATGAAGAACTCTCTCTTGAAGGAGCTTGAGTTCCCCATACACTTTTAAGTGTTCCTTGTTTAGAGAGTCACTTTGCGATTCATAATTAACGGCTCCGGACGAAATCAAAAGTACGCTTCGTGGTCGAGCTTTTTTTATTATCTCAGCTTGTCGATCGATTATTCCTACATTTGTAAGTTTGTAGATTTCTTTATCCAAGGAAATTAATTTCTCCATTGTTAAAAAATCAAGTGGAATATACACATCGGGTGAGCTTTGAGTAAATTGGAAATCTAAGAAGTCCTGAGAATTAAAGAGTTGACAATTTGACGCTAAATTCTTGGGTATTTTACTTTCTTTCCTTACGACTATTGTGATTTCATTAAAGTCTTCTTCTCCTACCAAATAGTTTATGGTCGCTTTTCCAAGAATGCCAGTCGATCCACTTATTAAAATTCTTCTATTATCCAAGTGCAAATCTCACTTCCACTTGTATACTTTAGCCCATAAGTCATCAGCTAATTTGGGGTGCATTTCATGCAACGGCATTGAAACTACCATGTTGTCGTTGTCTTTCTTACTCAAGAGTTTTGGGAAGTAATCTTGATCGGGATCCAGCTGAACTTCTATTATTTGGGGACCTGTATGCGCAAGAAGATTTGTGAGTTTTTCTGGGTCAAAATTTATTTTTGACAAGAGAAAATGTGGCAAGCCAAATGATTTTGCAATTTCCAACCAGTTTGGAAGCCAAAGTCCCGTTTCAGCATTACAACCAAGAAAATTACCGTTAAAACTCCTTCTTTGCGAATTCTTAATGGTTCCATATCCCTCATTATTCATAATAAAGATCTTAATATTTAGGTTATGTGCACGAACAACGCCCAGCTCTTGTAAATTTTGCGAAAAACCACCGTCTCCTTCGACCAAGAAGACTCTCTTGGCCCTAGAACTGAACGACGCTCCTATGGCGCCTGCTAATCCATAACCCATTGATGCAAGACTTTTATTAGTTACGATTTTTTGGTTAGTTTTCTGTCGATACATTTGCATCATCCCAGTAAATGTTCCACCGCTGCTACATGGAATGATCAAGTCACCTTCCTGAGTTAGATCACTAAGAGAGTACAAGAAAGACTGAAGTTCTATGTACTCCCCCTTAGATTGATTGAATTGTGGTTCAGGATTGTCAAGTAGCTCCCTTACCACTTCAATATGTCTAAGCCAATTTTCAATTTGCAATCCCTTTTTTTCCAGAGCAGGGCAGAGTTCAGCCAAAACCGATTCTGCGTCGACATCCAGGGCTTGATGTCTCCTAGGAAAAATCTTCTGAAGTTCAGACTTATCTCCGTCAATATGAATCAATTTTCCATTAGGCGCGAATTCTGTCCAATTAAAACCAACTTGTTGAATTCCTAATCTCGTACCTAAAGCAATGATGAGATCTGCTTGCTGAATAAGAATATTGGCCCATCTCATTCCATACCAGTTGGGTCGCCCACAATAATATTTATATGCGTAGTCAATTCTATCGGCTCCATTAAAAGTAGTTGCAATTGGCACTGACAAAAGTTTTAATCTTTCTAAGTACATGGCAGAAGCAGCTCGACTCAGACCCCCACCAATCAGCAAAAGTGGCCGCTGAGATTTGCGAAGTTCAGATTCAATAAGTTCAGCTTCGGGACTCTCTATATTTCTCGGCATCAGTATTGCTGGCTCACAAATTGAATTGTCTAATTCAACTTCTTTTTGACTTGTGTCGAGGCAGATTTCTAAAAACACGGGACCTGGCTTAAACGACCAACTGCTTGCGACAAGCTCCTGAAACTCTACTTTACTAATTGGTGATTCAATTCTCCTAGCCGTTTTGGTGATGGATTTCGTTAAGGCTATCCCGTCAATTTCTTGATGACCAATTTGTCTCACACGGCCATGTGACAAGTCACTTGTTTTTGCTTGCCCACCGATCACAATAACAGAACGATTTTCAAGCCAGGCTCCCGCAATTCCAGTTATGCAATTAGTAATTCCGGGACCGGCTGTTACTAGGACAAATGATCTCTCATTGCTGTTACTCAACTCGTTGAAATACTCGCTAGCAATCACAGCTGACACTTCATGTAGTACAGGCATGCATTCAAATTTCGTTCGCGCCGAATTTAGTAGGGGCATCATGTTACCACCTGGAACAAAAAAACATGTAGTAAAACCCAACTCCTTAATCCAATCACAAACCGCATCAGAAAAAGATTGTGTGCTCATAAATCTACACCTTCAAGTAGAAAATTCTGAAAGAGTCTCTGTAATTGCGGCATTGAGTGAACTAAATAATTGGGCTTTATAAGAGTCGCTTTTTTTTGATTTTTACCATCAGGATTGAATAAGATGGATGTACAGCCATAATTATTTGACGCCATAATATCTTGTTCTTGGTCACCAACAAAGTAAAAAGGGGAAATTCGACGGGGATTTGCTAAGTGTAGTAAATCACTTGACGGCTTTGGCCGTCCTTTATCTGTTCCAAAAACACCATCAAAGAATTTATCCAAAGAGTATTTCCTAAGGAAATGTAAAGCAACATTTGTTTGCTTGTTGGTTATCACGACCAAAGACTGAGTCACCTCACATAAAAACTCTAGGGTAGAGATAGTTCCGTCAAAAACATGGCAATCAACATGATCACAAACCATGATATGTTCTCTATAAAATGAAACCGCTGCGTGGATTTTGGAGCTCTCAACATGACTGCGTAGCAATTCCACAATTGATTTTCCGAAATCTACTTCTTCTAAACTCACTTTTTGATTGTTATTAAAGTGTCTTATGGTAAATTTAATTGTGTGCAAGATTAAATTATGACTATCCAGTAATGTTCCATCAAGATCAAAAGCAACAATCATGTCCGCCTCTATCTATTATACAAACCATCAAAATCCAACTTTTTTACTAATAATATAATTCGGGCGTGCTTTTACTTCATCAAAAATTAGGCCTACATACTCCCCTACGACACCTAATATCAATGTAGTCACACCAAAAGCCAATATGATGACTGAGACAATCGAGCCAAAGCCTGCAAAGGGCACGCCTCGCATGAACCAAAAGATTGACAGGGGAATTAATACGAAGATTGCTAAAGCTGAGACCACGGCTCCGAGGATAGAAACAAAACGAAGAAGTGAATTACTATTAGCTAAAATGCCGCGAATGGCTAATTCAATTACTTTTCGAGTATCTGCTTTTGACTCGCCCGCAAATCTCTCGGCCCTATCTATATCAACATAGAAAGTCGAAAATCCAACCCAGGCAAAAAGACCTCGCACAAAGCGATTTCTTTCTTGCATACCTTTGACTGCCTCATAAACTTTTCTATCAGCCAACCGAAAATCTGAAGCATTTTGCGGAATAACTCCTCTAGAGAGGTACGACGCAAGTTTATAAAACAACCATGAGTTGATTCTTCGCAATAAGTGACTATCTTTGCGGGACTTAATCTTTGCTACAACGCTTTCGAAGCCCTGTTCCCAATATCGCAAAAATTCATGAATCACCTCTGGCGGATCTTGGAGATCAGCTGTCATTAATATACAGGCATCGTGGTCAACAAATGATAGGCCTGCCGTTAGTCCGCCATCCATTCGAAAGTTCCTAGATAGCTGTACGATCTTGAGTCTGTTTTCGCTCTCGGCTATCGAACAGAGTAAGTCCATCGAAGAGTCAGTAGAGCCATTTTCAACCACGAGGAGGGTCCATTCGTAGTCCTTTTCCTGATCAAAAACAACAGCGAGCCTCTTTACTAACTCTGGCAAGCAATCTTCTTCATTAAAAGCTGGAACTACGACAGCAACTGTTTTCATTTTTCTCTTTCCTTGAAAGTCAAAACCATGATATTCCATAATTTAGATGAAGTTGATAGATCTGTACTCCAACCATCCCCATTATACACAGAACTAATAAATTTGAATTGGACTTTAAAACCACAATCAAAAAGCAAAGTAAGGATAACTGGGTCCAACGTTGCTGCATATAGCCTGGAACAAGAGCAGGTGGAATTAAGCATAAAAATGACAAGAATAGCAAAATAATTTTTTCACGAGAGACTATGGATAAATTATTCCAATCAAGCTTAACTTTAAATCTCTTTACACCTCTAGGGAGCGATAGTTGTTTACCAAGAAATCCAACTAGGTATATTCCGAGATTCAATACTATGCAAAGCTTTACTACATCAGGATAATCGAATACTGGACTGAGTCTTCCGTTATATGCTCCAATATCATATAAACCATAACCTACTACAATTCCCAGAAAAGATAGGAGGTACTTAGCAAACTGAGTTACAAATAAACCCAAATCAATAGAGTCAAATTTAAAATTTGCTGCAGAGACGGCTGCGGTAGCTAAATCCAAGTTTGCTAAAACATTCCTAAAGAATAAAACAACTAGAATTGTCACTAAGCTAAATTTTGCTACAGACCAAAATTCCTTCCTATGCGTAAATTGAGTTCTCTTTTTCCTAGACTGAATTTTGGAACGTATATTCCACTTTTGAATAAAAGCAAGCATTGATGAAACAATTAAGAGAGGTGCGAATAAGTCCGAAACTAAGAACATTAACAATCCGAGAAGATGTAAATTATAGTAGTACTGCCTATCTTGATCATTGACTGCTCTCAGTGCTACGACTATATATATAAGTGTTAATAACTGTGAGAGTCCGTGTTGGGTGCCATTTGCGCTCCACCAAAACATTGATCCAAAGAAAGTCGTACTGGTCATATAGAAGGAAGTTCCCAACGTTGCTAAACTCAATGAAAAGTTCAATAATCTTAAAACCAGGAAGGTGCCAGAGACCACGAGGCCGACGATAAGCAAATTCCCCATTCGCCATTCCGTCAAATCTTCTCCATGGAGTTTGTATCGAATGAGGAATAAAGTTTCGGTAATAGGCCTGTATGTTCCCCCTATTGACTCAGTGAATATATTATATAGTGATATGTTTCTGACTGGCCATAAAGTAATGAAATCATCACCAAAGAATGCAGCGTATTGCTTCTTAGATTGAATCAAAACACCTAGCAAAGCCAAAAAAAGTGATATTCCAAAGTCTTTAAAGTCTAATCGTGAGTTAAGACTCTTATTCTTGTTTCGTCTCTTAAGTGTTGTCGATAAGGCTCCGATGAAAAACCAAATTCCTAAGAAAATTTCATATGGAAAAATTGGTTTAGCTGAAAAGAATTGGATTAAATAACTTCCCTGAATATTTCCATGAAAATTCCTAGACTTACTTAATCCCGTTCCAATAGCAAATTCCTCAAATTCAATTCCCTGAGCGCCAATTTGAGAGTTAGAGATCAAGAATCCGTTTAGCCAGATTTTCAAGCGATTAGACGTATTTTTCTCTATTCTCAATGAGTTTTTTTCAAAAGGATCATATTCGTGTTTAATAAGGAAATAACGCTCACTATTGCTAAAATCTCGGTACTGGACAAAAAGCTGTGCATTATTGCCTATAAACTGTTGTTCAATCCTTAAGCCTCGTCCTTCACGGTTGGTTTGGAGAATATTGGTGAAGTTAGGACTAATGCGTGTGGATTGAAAACTTATATCAAGATTGAATAAAGATGGATTCTTAGATTCCTGTAAGGGAATATATCTTTCATAAATTAGATCATTACTACCTTGAGGATTTGATACTTGAATAACTTCTTCATTTTGCATAAATATAACTTCTAGCGAATTTAAATTATTAAATACAGCTAAGGAGACGAAGAAAAAAGCTATATAGGATTTGACTCCAAGCCGCACAATATTCAATTTTTGGCTAATCTTCAGAATTCTTGTGACTCCGACAGACAACGTGAACTCCCTTATCTAAGTAAATCAAAGTCATTAAAGTGCTAATGTTCAATAGCATTTAAAGCACACTTTGTCCCCATGCCCTATTCTAAGGACATGCGTATTTTGATATTGGGATCTGGGCCAGCATCTACTCAGGTTTTGCAAACGTTGTCTGAAACGCTTTCGGGACAGAGTGATGTCAGGGTACAAATTCTGACTTATGACCATAAAAATGGTCAAGATTTTATTCACGCACATGAGGCCCTAAAGAGCGAAGAGCAAAGTGCTGTGTATTTCCAAACTCCAAGAATTGCGCCTTTGTCAGTATCTACAGTTGACGAAGTTTGGGGGAGTTTTACTCTAGGGGGATGGGGAAATGTTTGGGGGGCAACGCTTTACGAGGACCCCAATCAAATTAGCGAAGATGCCGCCTTAATGGGACTTTTCGAAGATTTTCAATTATCAAATCATCCTAAGCGAAAAGTTCCGGAATTTCTCGCAAACCGAAAAGAGAAAAAGGGAAAAGGAAGCTTAGGTCATTCAAATCATAGCTCAATTCTAATCTCGCCTCTGGCAATAGCGCCCCTGAGCGATGATATAAACAGTGGATGCAATCAGTGTGGAGATTGTCTCTCTGGATGTCCGATGAGTCACATTTGGAATCCACGCAAAGCATTCTTAAAGCTATTGAAGCCTCTGAGGGCTGAAGTTGTGTATGGCTTCGCAACAAGAATTCATTCCTCTGCTGGTTCTACTGAGGTCCACTACATTAATCAGAACGAGCCAGGTAAGGTGACTGTCATCAGTGCAGATGTGATTCTGATTGGGCTGGGAGCTATCCAGTCTGCAAGTTTACTAATGAGATCAAAACTAATTCCGAGTAAAACGAAAGTTAAAGATTCTCAAATGATCTTAGTACCCTTCATGAGGAAAGACTTTAGAGTTGTTGGAAAATACGAATCAAGAATTGCACTTTCCGAAGGAGTAACAAGTGACAAATTGGAAGTCGGAGACATACAAGGGGACTTCTTCTCTCAAATCTATGGATATTCAAAAAGTCTTGATAAAGTTATATGCACAAGATATTCATTTTTCAGATTCATTCCAAATAGTATACGACGCAATATTTTTAAGTTCTTTGGGGTTGCGATGATTTTCTTGAGTGAAGAATTTAGTGGCAAACTGGAACTAAGCCTAAGTAAGTTTGAAACAATCTCACAAAAATCTGTTTTGCCCTCTGTGTCATACAGTAAAGTAAAGCCCGTATTAAGAAAAAACTTTAAAGAAAAGGGCCTATTCCTTCTCACTGCTCTATCTAAAGTTTACCCAGTGGGCAAAAGTTATCATCTAGGGAACATATTTGAGACTGAAAAATCACTATTTGATTTTGATACTGGTAATTTATGTTCCCATAAAAACATTTATATTCTAGATGGTGCATCACTAAACCGAATTTCTTCTTTTCCAATTACAATCAGAATAATGAAAAATGCCGATCGGATAACTAAGAAATTAGTAGAAAGTTTCAAAGTATGAATAACCTCTTGTTGATCGGTAAGCAAAGTTCAATATCGCAAAGTTTAATCCAGAATGCACATCGTCTAACTCTGAACATAGAAACTTTTTCATTACCAAGAGTTAGAACAAATGCGAAGATTATCATCTTGGAGAGACTACAGCACTTTTCCTCGACTGCTAAGAAACCATTGATATTGTCACTATCACATCCAAAAGCAAACGCTTCGCAAAAAGAGTTGACTATTTTTATTGAGAACTTAACTAGTCTGTTTGAGTCTGCAAAAAAAATGCAAATACCATTAATCTATATTTCTAGTCGCTCGTGCCATGATAATAATCCTAGCAAATACTCTATGCTCAAACTTGAATTTGAACATCTAGCTAGACAGCATGGGCATCACGTCTTGCGTATTGGAATTTACTTGAGCCAAACTGGGCCAAATCGCACCTTGTTTCAACTCAAACTTACCGCAAGAGTTTTTTGGTTACTGCATTTGCACGGCTACCTTGCAAAAATTAACTTTTATACAACGAAAGATACTGACATTGTGAAGTTTACAAATTCATTCTTTACTCAAACACAGAATCATTTCGACAACACGCAAACTAGTTATTGTGGCTCAATCAATCAATTTACAGCGTGTGAAATCTTGTTGCATCCAGACTCTAAATGTAAATCCTCAATATTGGGCTCAAAATCTCTCAAAACTAAAGCTAAGGTCAGGGTCGATAAATTCGCTTTTCACTTACTTCGGCGAACACGACTGAAAAGATTTGACCCTCTTTTAAGTTTTTTATCTGGACATCAATAGGGTTTGACGAAATGAAAAATCATTCTAAACATAAAATCTGCATCATTATTCCATGTTTTAATGAGAGTCTTCGAATTTCAAAGTCAGAGATTTTATCCTTAGTCTTCAATCTGAAAGCGGTGGTATTTCTCATTGATGATGGATCTACAGACAACACTTGGGAGACTATAAAGAAGATTGAAGATGAGTCAGAATATGTCAAGGCATTCCGAATTGCACAAAATGTTGGTAAAGCTCAAGCAATTTGGTATGGATTGCAATTGGCTTCCAAAGATGAATTTCACTTTTTTGGTACCTACGACGCAGATTCCCCAATCGAGATTCGTGAATACAAAAAGGCGTTTCAACACCTAGCAGATCACGATGAATTACTATTGGTTTCTGGAGCTCGTGTTATCTTGGCTGGTGGAAAGGTTAAACGAAGACCTTCAAGACGTTGGATTGGTAGAGTAATCGCTACGATGATTTCTTTTCTAATAAGAATTGATTTTTATGATCCTCAATCACCGCTAAAAGTATTTAGGTATCAATTTTTTAGTAAAGCATCGGCACCAAAATCTCGGTGGTTTCATGACATTGAGTTTATCCTGAAAATTCCCCATAAAGAAAGGAGAAATGTCTTTTACGAGTTCCCTATTGAAGAGTGGACTGATATCGGAGATGGATCAATCTCGTTAAGCAGACTTTTCCCTATCTGCTTTGACATTACTCGCATCTTAATTATTGGACTTCTTCAAGGTAAAAAAGAAACTAAATCCAAATAGCTGATTCCATAGAGATGAACGTTTCTCAAATTCATGTAACTTTAAGAGTAATGACCTGTTAACTCGTGTCGTAAAATTCGATCCGCCGCTAAGTAAAAAAGCTATGCTGTTTGTTGCGTGCTTGCGCGAAACGTCAAAATTTTCAGTTAACACTTTTAGGGAGGATCTTTCACCTCTAAATTTCATGTAAGGAGCACATAAAAGCCATGCTATCGCTTGATTTCCTTCCATTGGGTGCAGCTTCAAATCATCAGATAAGAATTGAGGCACTCTCCTGATACTGAAATCTTCCGGGTGAAAGAACCGCCAAACAATCTGAGCAAACAGAGACCAGTAAGGTTCTCGACAAACTACCAAACCATCGTCAGTGAGAACTCTATTAATTTCTTGAGCCAACCTTGAAATATCTGTGACATGATGCAGTACATCTTGCATAAAGATTACATCTATGCTTTCATCGAGAATAGGCCATGGTTCACTCTTGCCTATAACGAAGTCTACTCCCTCTGCGTTACGCACATCTAGCGTTAACCACTCAGGACGGATAATTTTAGTTATTCCTCCCGCGGCACCAATCTCCAAGACTCGTGCTTGCTTATTGCGTGATTGATCTTCAACTCTCCATAAATGCTCAACTGTCTCAACAGACTGACAATATAATTTATAGAGAAATGGGTCAGACACAACTGTATCTCTCTGTTGTTGTGCTGTTACATTATTCCTTAGCACGTTTTTCTTCTTTCTCGCGGTGGTGGCAATCACTGATGCAACAAAAATCGCACGCCTAGTTTAACATTAATATTTATAATCTGATTAAATTTCATAAATTTATTACACCGAATAATCAAGTCCTCAAGAAAAAAGAGAACATTCAGTTTAGTGAACCATGCTGACAATTCCGTGAACTAAGCAATTCTTTCCACTTATTGGCAAATAGGAATTATTCAAAGAGTGCATTACCTTCTAGTTCTCATACATTTCTTTGACGTGAATTATCTCTTCCCAATTTCATTCCTGGTTTCTCAATAAGCTCGTGCACAACCCAGGCTAAAAGCAACGAAAATCCAAAGATAAATAATGTTTGAATCGCTATATTGATATCTCCTTCAAAAGTATTCTT
>Ga0169931_10008489_pt1 | contig 14982 bp, 5 predicted proteins | sample Kivu_15m_20L_FD_129675 | JGI IMG/M metagenome (GOLD analysis project Ga0169931, IMG submission 129675) | Freshwater microbial communities from Lake Kivu, Western Province, Rwanda to study Microbial Dark Matter (Phase II) - Kivu_15m_20L... | ecosystem: Environmental > Aquatic > Freshwater > Lake ... | reverse complement strand
CAATGCTGTTAGCGCGACAACCGTCCGCCGACCTCCAACATGCTGACTACTAATAACAAATACCTTTACTCCTTTCAGCCTGATCAATCGTAAACTAACTACTACATGCCTAATCCTCACGCAGTCAACTACACATTGAGTAACTAATACGCAGAACGATAAATTACCCAATAACCAAAAATACAACCCAACGTCAGATAGAGTCTCAGATAAGTCAGTACTTATATATCTATATAGCCCAGTCCGGACTAATGACGCTTAGCGAAGTCAGGGGAACACCCGACTAACAGTTCTATATGTTCACCAAAAGCAACAATATATATCGCGGATAGTGGAAGGTATCTACCTTTATACCCAGAACAAACTGCCACATGGAGTTGGTACTATGTACTTCCAAAAAGGCAGCGTATTTTACGGATCCTTCTTCGAGGGAATTCCCTTCGGTCGTGGACGACTTATCATGACCTCAGGCGCATACTACTAGGGTGAGATAAAATACGGCAAAGCCAATGGTATCGGATACTACAAAGATGGCACATACTCATACAGAGGCCTATTCAGAGACGATCTTAAACACGGAGAAGGTGACTAGAAATAGTAGAACAGCTATACATTCAAAGGCACATTTTAGCATGGCTAGAAAAAGAAGGGAGTATTAACCTATAACAACTGCTATTTTGATGGATAGTTCTAGAACGATCTCTTCCATGGAAAAGGCAAACTCACCAACTCTGATGGCAGCAACTATGTGGGTTCGTTTAAATAAGGATAGTTCCACGGATATGGGTAGTTCATATGGGCTGATAAAAGTCAATATCGAGGCCACTATAATCGAGGCTTCAGGTAGGGAGATGGCTAGTTTTTCAACTCCAAAAACTCTAGCATATCAAAGGGTATCTGGCGACATGGGATTCTCAACGGTGAGGGAGAGTATATTGACTACCGCAAAAAATCGACCAAATGCATCTGGGACAATGGAAAAATGACCGGCATTAAAACTTGATATATCCTTGAAAAACCTTATTTTAAAAGTTTAAATTGAATTTTTATTGTGATAATAATTTATTAATAAAACTATGAAATGAAAAAAAACTTGGTTGCTTGCTATAGAATTAAAAGAACAAAACAAAAATATAGTCTGGCCGAACCACTATGACAAATATATGCATAGAAACAAAAATAGCCGCTAACGTAGTATTATAGTCACCTCACACCAATTAATTTTGCAACTAGATTCATTAGAATCAAAATAAATATCGAAAAAGTGTAATTTATCATTTTAAATCAAAAGCACATGTGATAAGTATATATTAGGAGTAACAAGTGACATTTCAAAAATTAAGGATGTAATTTTTAAACAAAAATATTAAGATACGAAGAAATAAAAAATTATTTGTTTAATAAAATAATTTTCAAACTTTTTTTATATCATTCTTAGTTTTATTATTTTTAAAAATTCTTTAACGCTATGTATAAAGATTAAATAATCTATATAATACAACTGCTATATAAGGAATCTCTATAAATACAATCATTACATCTAACTTTGATTTAATTTAAATTTACGCAAGAACCAGTTCATGGCCTAAGCCTAACCCCAATAAGATAATCACAATGCAGGCCGCAGACGACTCGGATAGTAGCCCTTCAAAATCAGAGCCAAAGTCTATGAAGATGTCGATGCTCACGATCTCGCATCCTTCACCTAAAATAATTCGCTCAAGTAACTCCCTAAATTCGCACATCCACCCTCAACCAAAGCTCTCCCCTAGCAAACAAACAAATTGAAACTTCCCCCGAAGTTCTTGGACAACGTTTTCCAAAAATAAAAATACACCATCTTCCCATAAAAATCATAATTTTCGACATAGTTCTTAGTTCTGCGCTGCCTGGTATGGCTCTGCTACCTTATCAGCAACTCTCAAACCATCCCACAACTAGACACATTAGGCTATTTCGATATTGTTGGTATCGTCCTGGCACTTATCATGATCATATACAAAATATGCATCAATAGCTAACCGTTCTAGCTTTGTGATGGAATACATCTTGGTAATTTGATCATCACAATCACTCTTTATGCATACTACTCAGGAGAAAGGGATGATTTCGTGGTTACTTTGTACCTTATCAGATCTTTCAGAATTATTTTTGCGCTCAATTTCAATCATTATTTCTCGCATCTTGTTGTCAAGTATGCTAATATCCTCGGAAGGATATTGAAAGTCGCCCTGCCGTGGTACCTGACTATTCTGGTTATAGCTCTTTCGTTAGGACAAGCACTTTACTACCAGTTTGCTAATCGCTGCAGATCATCCTTCACTTTAGGTTCAGAATTTCCTTAGCCTATAGACAATAGTCTCTGTGGATAAAGAGTTTGTTAGATAGGAATATGTTTGAACCCTGTAACATTTAATTTATAAGCAACTCAAACTTAGTACTAATCTTCAGGAGCACTAGCGTTTGGCTTCTATCAGTTTTATTAGCTGATTCATAGTCTGTTTACTGTGATTGCTATGGGTTCTGTAGCCAACACCTCAAAGATCGTCTCCATTGTATTTTTATATTTATTCAGTACACTTCGGTCATATCGCCTGTTATCTTCAGTCTTTTTAGTATTCTAACAGTCTTATTGGCCCAACTTTTCGCAACTGCGGGTTTCATAGCCATCATCGATGATTCTTTCTACGCTGCAGCCGTATCTCAAAAATAATAAAAAGCAAAGCAGGAGGAGATTAAACCTAAAGAAAAGATGTATGCTTTGGGTGCTGCGCATACATTTGGATAGTATTTTTTCTATAATATAGAGAATTACCTGATTAAGTCAGAGAGTCTCCTCATAATTTTGATGCTTCAGAAAGTTTATTTAGTCCGATGAGTCCGTACAATGTCAATTATATAGACAAGCTCTAGAAACTAATACCAGATAGAAACTTGTGACTGGGTCCTCATTCAATTAAAAAGAAAGTAAAGCCCAAGAAGAGCAGCTCTAAAAATAATAAATCAAATAGAAATCTTCAAACAAAGGTCTAAGATTCTGCACTCTCATTATAAAGATAATATTCTGTCTAGCTCATACAACTATCTCTATAACGTTCGCTTTCGGCAAGCTAGACTAAACAAAAAATCAAGTAGCTGGGATCTTTGTTGGAGTTTTGTTTATTATATGGACTTTCTGGATCATGTTAAAAGGATTTGGACTTGCTTTTTCTGAAGATTAAGACACTCCCTAGCAAGAACTTGAAGATAACAGACTCATGTTCGTCTTATAAAAGGCATTTTACGCAATAACAGTTGCTGATTATGCAGTACGAGTGTACAGAAAAGTTCTTATTTTCGAAGTCGCTACAGCTGTAACTCCCCTAGCTAGTGCTGTATTGTTCTATAGAATAATATACATCTTATTCATCCTACCTTAGTGCTGCAACTGTAGGGTTGTTAACGAACTGAAACAGCAAGTAAGAACTCATTTCCATTTACTTGCAGTCTCCAGAGTCGTAGTCACTCTTCTGACCATATATTGCATGATTTTAGGATCTTTGGCAGGTCAGTTTAGCGGTGATCATTGGAAACATGGGCCAAGATGGCTAGGTTTCCTGGCTGGAGGAGTGTGGCATGCTCCACCTGCAGGTGACTCATGGGTGGACCAGTCTTCATTGATCGTAACTAGTCTAAGACGGCTTGCAGTTGTGATATGGCAACTCGCTCTCTTTCATCTTCTTCTCTCAGATCAGGTGTTAACTGCATTCCAAAACACTTCCTCAAGATAATAACTACAAGCCTAGATCTCTTAATCAAGTTAATTATCAGCTTAATAGCTATCTAATTGCGTGAAATCATAAAGTACTTTCATTCTTATCTTAGATTCTTTCTTCGTTTTCAGCTACGAGTGCTGCTGTCGAAGTGCCATCCACTAAGCCTTGATGTCATAGAACTTCTCCTACCTGAAAAAAAGAATAGTCATCCTATACCTTATAGTTCTTATTGTGGGTAGTCTCTTTGCATAGAAATCGTATATTGTCGACATCATATTTGTTGTCTTCGATGGACTCTTACTACTTTAAGTTATTTTCAGTGCTTATGCCAAAAGAGTTTGGGGTGCAGGATCACTTGTCAACAATCAGTGGCAGAATTTAGCTAACGCTCTAGCTACTATCTTTCTTGTCTTTAATTTTCCTTTGAATCTTATTAACCCTTTAGCCCTGAGAGCCCTTAGATTCCTGCTCCTAATCTAGCTCTACCCCTCGATTCAGAAAGCCCACTAGTTACTAAACAGTGCAAAGAATAGATTAATTACTATTCTTCCTCTTATCATCCTCATATGGACCGTTTTTGGCATCGTTGTTGCCAGTCTTCTCTTACGATATGCCAAAAAAGATTAAGTACTTGCCTCTATATATGCTTTTCGTTTATTTTATCGAGGTTTTGATTTTGGTTCTATCATCCCGACAACAGTGTAGTACTAAGGCGAGATACTTGGCTATTCTGGGTTTTTGATGTTTCTGACGATGGCTTTTCCTCCTCAATGCATGCTTGTCGGCATGATCCTGTCTTTACTCAAATAAAAACACACTAAATAAAGAGATAGTGATCTGAAGATATAGCTCTAAAATTGCCGTTCCAATCAAAACAAACTTAAAATCCTATAGCAGTACTAGAAAACTAAAATTCAATAAAGAATCCTAAGTATAATCCCACTCTATAATCCTGCCAACGGAATCAATAAAAATTGCATTCTTGATATAATCCTTACCTATCCAAGATCCTTTTGGTGGTTCAAGTTTATTTCAGTTGCTACTGGGTCAATACTACTATGCATTTCTCATTTTTTGAGAGAATGGAAAAGTTAAACATAACTGATTGATATCAAGGCTGCTCGCTTGTGCTTCTTCATCATCTAGTGCTGTCTTTTCGTCATGGAAGCAGTTGCATACAGATGTAATGTCACCCATTTTGGTTTCAAATTATGGATATACATACTGTCATTCCCCGGATCCTTCATCAGTTTTGTGCCTTCATATCTCATATAAGGCTCAGCCTAGCTCAAATCTCTCCTGTAGTTGTTTCTTTTATTTACCCCTCTGCCAGTTATACAACTATTTTATCTTTCAGAAACAGCAACAAGAGTCGTTTCTTTTCTCTTCTAGAAGATGAACCTCACTCTTTCACTGGCACTTTATCTGATGGGCGTGGCAATATTTATGACAGGACTCGCTGTCAACTTCACAGCTATCAGTTTTTCTGAGTGCCTAGCCTATATAGTAGTTGGTTTATTAGGTGGGCCATACTAATAAGTTCTTGATAAAAAAATGACCTCCAAAATAGGCATATATATCGTTCAAGTCCTATTATTCTTCATAGGTTTACTGATCAGAAGCACCATCCTTGCAGCACTGGCTTACTAAGCTCTCGACTACTTCCGCTAGATTCAAAAAGATAAATAATAGCTCACACTGACTGTTGAAGATGTAGGTAAGATCTTCAACTCATACAAATTCCTTAGAGTATGGAAAGATATCGACCCAAAGGCTAGTGGAATGATTCCCTTTAAGACTGCAGTCAACCATCTTCCTCGTTTGATTGCCTGTTTTAATCTCGATATGCTTTATCTTAATCTTGCTTTGACTCCTCGCAGTTAACTCTATCATAAAAAGCTATAATTGTTCAAAAAACTTGCTTTTCCTATCCGATGCGCATCGTAAAATCTCAAAGGCTAAGCACCGACACTTATGGGTTTCGTAATATCTATGTATTAGATAATTTTACGCATCCTCTGTCTAGCTCTCTCATAAAATGTCCTTTAAAACACTCCCACTCTCTAATCTCAACCACAGATAAAATTGCAAGCTAACTATTCAGCTATTTTAGGCATATAGGATTAAGCCTGGCATACTAGAATAAGCAAACGAATCAACGAGCTCAATAATATCCGTCTAGAGGAGGACTAAGACGAGATGGTTTACTATATTAACAAGAAGGTAGACATGAGTAGCTGGCAAGTAGGTATGGTCATGAAGGCGCTTCCTCTGATCAGGAACAAAGTAGCATCAGTAAAGTTCAAATTAAGATGAAGAAACATGATTATTTAGATATGATTAATCATATATGAATGATTATTATTACTCATTATAATATATCAGCTTAGTGCTAAGTTTACATTTTAAAATTATAAAAAGTTGATGCAAGGATATCGAAAAGTAAATCAAGGCTAGTAAACACTATTAGATTAATAATCTGAGATATTTTCAATAAAAGAAACATATTCAAAGGTAAAAATTTAAAGATAATAATCATCGTAACTATCGCTGAATGCATATTGGACAAGATATGCTTGGCTTTTAGTGCCAGTAACTTTTTTTATAATAGTTATTTTTGTTATTACAAGGGCCTAGTCATCTGCGACCGATTCACTGATTCAAAAAAGCTAGAAATAGCTAAACGAGCTAGCTAATATAGTGTAGTAAAAAAGAAACATAAATTCTTAGCCTATGCTAAATTCTAATAACAAATCAAGTTTGTAGAAAGCTTTCGAGAATATTAACAAAAATAATCATAACAAAATACCTTAAAATATGAGTGATTCTTTTAACTTCGATTTTGATAAAATAACTCCGTTATAAAAAACAAAACCTAGAGTGTTCCAGTTTCCGAAAAATATTTGGATTTATTCTTAGTCAGAAGATAATCAATCAATTTTAAGTTAGCTATCAGATTGGAATCATAAGTTTTTCGCAGATAAAAGCAAATTTGTTTTATACTAAATCAACTCGGCAAATTATAAAAAGCATATTGATCCTAAAATTTCTTTGAGAATCTAAAAATTGAAGTTAGACTTTCCATCAAAAATTATAAAAATTCATGAAAAAGTAAATCACAGGGCTAATATTTTTAACCAACTAATCAAAGAAATAATACTTAGTCATGTTTTATAGAGAAAAGGTGGCATAATTCTTGATAAATAGCTATTTTTGACATAGTCGCTAGACTGGCTAAAATTCATTGACGATAATCCGTATGTTAATCGAGATTTAAGAGATAATCCTACACATGTTTTTTCTTTTTATGATGTTAAATTAAGCTCACATTCGTTCTTCAAGAATTATAACACTACTTTTGATATTACTAAGCCTTATCGAATGATGAAGCAGATTCCTGGAGTAACGATAGAATTGATAGCTGCTAAAAAGAACGCCATGTTCATAAAATAAATATGTAATCACTTGATGTAAATCTTGCAAAATCCATAGCAAGAGTTCAAAAAGATGCATGAAGAAACTCAGCTTTTATAAATAATAAAGCCGGAATAATTATACTTGCATCCTTTTACAACTTCCTCTCTGCGCATACTTATCAATAGAATGAATTCTTTCAATCTAACTAGTAATCTCACAGCTAACATCTATGATTAAACTTTTAATTATTATGGTCTATCCCTAATGAACAGTGCTTATGGACCAAAACGTCTGGAATATGAATTGCTACCTCCTGTATAATTCCAAATCAAGTTTTTAACTGAAGTTTCCATTTAATAACTATAGGCTATGTTTGGAGTCATAAAATATGCAGCGTTCTTGCCCTAGGCAATGAAGTAATAGACTGATTTAATTTAAAAAATTATAGATAAAACATATCCGATAATGAAGGGCTCGTTCTTGCAAAAAATTTGCTTTGATGATGACGATAAAGATCATATATTTGAAGCCAAATAGCATCCAAAAACAGATAAAAAAGGTAAATAATGGAAAAATCTACCAAAAAAATTATGGTTGATCTGGGACACAGGATTCTAGAATACATTACTAGCCAATCAGTTAATGATAAAAAATCTGATAAAAAAAGCTTATGAATCAGGAATAAGTGCAATACTAATAACTAATGACAATCTTCATGACTATCTTGATGAAAATACACTAAAAAGAATCGATTACGCTGTCTAGCATCCTTCATTTACAGTATTTCCAACACTAAAAAGTACTTTGATTAGAATCGCTCTAGTATACAAATATGGTGGCATTTATATGGACGCTTCAGTAGTTATGCTATAAAATTTTGATTGGCTCTACCACATATCTCGAGTTCCTTCTAACTACATATGGAACAGATTCGATTCTCTACCTAAAATACTACTATCTTTCCATCCTTGGTTCAGGTATCCAGCTCAGTGGACTATCGATTAAAAACATAACACTAAAGCCACAATAAGTTTATGTTATTAGAACTTCTTTTTTGCTGCCTAACCTTTCAGTCAGCTCCTATATGATTGGTTTTAGATGTATATTTAAACTTTGAAAAAACCTTTTGCATAGGTAGAGGAGCTGATCAGTAAAGCTGGCATGTATCCTTGGCGTCTTCTTACTAATTAGAATAATACTCACGCTATTGCCATGTAGACTCTAAGGCTGACTATTTTTAAAAAACAGAAAGATCTGTAGAATGAAAAAGATAGCAAATGGATAAATGCGAATCATTTTTATGGAGCCTGGGTGCTTAATCAGTTCGTAGGCACTGAGAAGTACCGATGTTCACCCTATAATAACTTCAATTTAGATAGTCCTAAATGTAAAGCTAATTCGTGGCTGACTGATTACTCGCAATAGTACACCTAAGGTTTACTTGGAAAGACTAATTTCTTCGTAAAACTTTATCATGATGACACCAAATATTTAAACGATAATTTAATCGAACGTGTCGATACATTATCGGAGCTGCATCCTCAATCGATAATTGTCAAGTATCTCATGTCTGACGGAGTAAAAATATAAAAATCTGGTAATTCTACGAAATTGGTCTTAAATAGTTAGAAAACAGAAACTTGATTACTTTCCTAATTAAATCAAAATATAATTACCATCCTATGATAGCTATATTATTTATTCATTAAATTTCTTATCAATAAAATGTAGAATATTTGAATTTTCTCTATTTTTGATTGCTTTATTTATATCATTTTTAAACTCTATAGCTCATACCTTACAGGCTTAAAATCAAAATCCGATTTAGAATCATCTTTTATTTAAAACTTACATGCATCGCGACTACCGAATCAGACAAAATCGTCGAACCTAGGACGAGTTCTAGCAACAGCTTGAAGACAGTCACCTTCGTCTCTCAAGACACATCGATCCAAAACTACGACCCAACAGTGCCAATCACTACAAACCAAAAAATGAAAACGGATTGAGCAGGGTAACCGATAATAATGGACTCAAAAGCTCTAATATTTCCAGTAAAGTCGGAAGGAAACTTCGGCTCAGTCGAGCCTCCAAGGGTAATCAAGTCGAGTACTAATTTAACAACGCCCGATGGATCAGCATCATATGCGCCTACGACTCGAAAAAACTCAAACACTACACTCTGTCTAAAAAAGCATGTCAGGACGTATTCAAGAAGTACGGCACTGATATCACCAAAGATCCAGCAGGAAAGATGTACCTCAAAGACATCAAGCTACACTTTAGGAGATGGCTGCAAAAGATAAACTCTATCTTCAGTTAAGTACTCAATATCTTTCTGGATGGCAAAGACAGTCTTTCCGTCTAAACGATCGAACCCTATCTTGATGATGTGCGATCTGATAGTCAGATGATGGAAGAAAAATTGCAGACTTGTCTGGGTTACTTTTAAAATAGCGATATGCGTCAACTCCAGCAACAGTATCATAATTATTTTACCTTCTCTACACGTCTCGAACAGTTAATAGGAATCATAAAATGTTCCAGATAAAAAATAGATTAACTTTTTGGAGCAATTGAAGAAGGAGAATAGATAGATAGGGACATTATTGAAATCTAAAGGGAAGGTATGAAAGAAGCTTAAGAGCTGATCAACTATACAGATGAGCAAAGCCCTGCTATTTTCCATGAAATAATGAACAAAATTAATTAGGCACTTAAACAACTTTCTGAAAAAAGTCTAGGAATTTACCATCAAATCGACGGTGCTAAAAAATTACTAGGAAGACTAAAAAAAGCATTAGGTTAGTCTAAAAAAAGAGGATTAAGTATTGAAGAAATACGCAAATACAGTCGTTTATTTAAATAAATAATCAAAGAAGCAGGCTAATTTTAAAAATTTGCCAACTAAATCAACCTAAATAACTAGGAAACATCTAAAGAACTAAGGTAGACTTTCGACAAATATAAATAAAAAATACAAGCTTAAGAAGAAATAGTGAGACAAATGCAGATCAAATTCGTATCTACTGTGCTATAATAAATCATTAAAGTTTTGTCGAATAGTTATTCTATCAACTAGTCTATAAATGGGGATCGGTCAGATTAAACTAGTCTTAATCATTTATTGTAAGAAATCGCAAATGCCATGCTGGATGAGACCAAACAAACATAAATTCAGGCAGTTATCAAACTTGCAAAGACTCATTATATGAGACTTTAGTAAATTGTTCAGAAAATCAAACATGTTATGACCCGTCAAAACAAAAAAACTCTTCTCATCGATACTTAAGATGGCTCAGTTTTTGTTCTTGAGTATCAGAGACTAATGGCTTAATACAAGTAAAAAACGATCAAATTGATTTAAAGATACCAATAAACCTTGAGAAAAATTGACGAATAATCAAGCAAAAAATACAATCCTTCAAAACTTGCTAAAAATGATATAGAAACAGAATATATCAACAAAATGACAAGCATCACACAGATAGTCGCAAGCAATAAAAGAAAATAATAAATTCGAAAAGAAGCTGCTTTTTCAGACCAAAAGAATGGACTAGTCAAGTGTGCTTAATAAGCATCGAAAGCAAGAAATATTTTGACAATCTTACTTTAGAATAAATCAGATCTCAAGACTTTGGTTTAGAATAATCCTCTGAAAAAACTTATAGGAAATGTATAGCTTCACGATCAAATTTATTTGTAGTGTGCATACTTGCTCGATATTCTAACTCTGACTCATTCATGTAAAAAATAAACTCTTCTTACTAATCTTATAAAAATCGGATAAATCGTCTAAAAATGCAAATCGTAGTTACAAACCAGAGATCACAACAGACCAACTAATAACTACGAAAATATGTTAGATAAGTTATACTGTCTGATGATCGTGAATGGACTCAACTAGACTAATATTAATTATATCGACAAGCCAGATAAAATTAGTCTCCCTGGCTCGGATAATTAGTTTAAACAAATGGAGCAGGATCTCAAATATAGTAGAACCATAAGTAAGGCTATAAATAATTCCTAGCTTTATGTTGAAAAAAAATTATTGATCACACAAAAAACCTTCGAAGATATGCTCAAAGCTTATCATATAATCAATCGATTTAAAAATAATTAAGAAGAAAAATTTATAGTTTCAGTTGCTAAGCTCTCTAATTTAACAGCTACCTTTTTCAAAGCAGCAATATGCTAGAAATAGTCTGATGATAAAAAAGGTCTGAATATTGTAGGCTAATTGATCAAAAATTTAAAAGAAAAATTATCTAACATCCAAAAATAAGATGGATAGGTTTCAATATAAACCTTATCTGCTATGCTTCCTATCAGAAATTAAGTGCTTCGATTAGAAAAACTGAATAAAAATGCAATATAGTCTCTTGAAAAAGATTCATCAACTATCAAGCCTATTCTTGACCAATATGCTTTTTTCATTTTTTGTGTAACCTAGTACATAATTTAATCGAATCAAATCGCTTATGTAGGTCTTAATTAGTTCAAAGAGCCCATATGGATCGGCTAACCATAACAATAAAAAACTGGTATGGTAGCTTAAATAAATTTATAAGGATATAAAAGAGGTGTAAGGGTCGATAAGTATTAAAGAAAACATCCGATTATCAGAAAGTAAGTCAAAATATTTAAAAATACCCATTAAATCAATCAAAATAATTTAAATAAGAAACAAAAAGCACCTCCTAAATAAGGAATGGATTAAGAGATATAAGTTTAAGAATCTTAGCCTTAGATGGAGGAATTAGTCTAGGATATGGGAGAGGAAATATAGGAAATAGATGATTAAATGGTATAATAAGTCTAGTAAATGGGATAGTAAGTGTAATAAATGTAAGATCAAATTTAATAAATAGGTGACTAGTAATAAATGGGTGACTAAATCTAATAATAAGCAATTTAAAAAAAGGATTAAAAACGCTAAAAAATTAATCAAATCTAAAAATAAAAGAAAATCTAAACCCAAAAACCAGCTTTATATAAAAAATCAATCTACTAAATCATTCCAAATTTTAAATAACTTTAAACTTTTAAATAGTTTCTTAATCACATTGACTAGACCTAGATTTTCTTCTGGAAATCTACAGATATCTCATAATTTTTAGACTACTTTCATCAGCCTCTATAGCTGAAAAAGAAAAACAATTTTTATAACTCACTTTAGAGCGTGTTTACGCTATTTTTGAGTCAACATTTTGACAAATCTATAGCTCAAGAACTGAAAATACTTTAGAGGTTTAATCAATTGCGCAAATGTTTCAAAGATTTGTCCTAACAGAACTTCCCAGTTTTTTGTTCAATTCTTGATCTTATAGGTTCCAGCTACAGCTATCTCTATGATGAGTCTGAGTCTAAGATAGCACAATTAGTTATTTCTCAACCTGATGATAAAAACTTTTAAACTACTGATTCTAATAGTTGCATCAGATTATATTTAGTCAGAACATTCACATCTTCTCATTTCAAAAAAGAAACTTTCAGCTTGAATGCTTATATATAACAATGCTTTTCAAAAAAAGTTGAGAAAAAATCATCCAGTAATCTTGTTATTCGCTTCACAGCTAAAAGTAAAACGAGTCTTCCATCTGCATCGACTTATGATATCCTTAATAATATTTAGTCTTTACAAAAATAATTCAACTAAAAAGCAATTTTTGGCATAAATTTCCATAGTTACTGCGTACAACTATGGCTAAAAGCAATATAATCTGAAGATGAAGCTTACTACTAACCAAACTATAAAACTATTGATAACTATATCAAAATATTCAACTCAATCGATGATGAAAATTCTATTATTTACTACATGTAGTAGTTTAAAGAAAGTATACTGCATACAAGAAATTCTATCAAAAGTTTCAAACAAGCTTTGAGTAATATATTGTTTAAAGTGGATGGCAAAAATGTACTAAACTGTATCAAATAATTTTCAGAAAAAATACTTAATAAATCAATCAAAAGAAAAATTGAGTTTAATACTTAAAATAATTAAAAGCAGCTGATTTGCTTTGAAACCTATGAAAAATTATAAACAATACTCAATCAATCTTTTCTTTCTACACTTTTATAGAAAATTATTTTCAAAGAAGGAGAATAGTCCATAATAATAAATAAAAATTAGATAGTTTCAAATATTTTTCCATATTTTAAGTCGCAAACCCCATAATGTAAAGTTTTAAACTCAATAACATGTCTTTTGAACATCCTAAATATATAGCACTATATCATAAAATCTCCAAAATTTATATTAGCTGATACAAAACAAGAAATAGTCTTGAGCATTTTATCTAATTTATAAATAAAATCGAAGACTGACATAGATTACGATAAACTTGTAGAATAAATATTTATCATCACTCACAAATAGGATTCAAAGTGTCATTAGATAACTCTGAGAGAATAATTCGATGTAAAATAACTTGAGCCAGGATACTCACAATAGAAAAAAAAGCAATTAGAATTAATAAGATTATAAATCAAATAAAGATCCATAAAGCTGTAGTAAGTCATAAAAAATTAACCGCTCCATACAATATTTCTTTTTGGAAAAGAAAACAAGATAGTCAAAATTATAAATTAGAACTATGAATGGATCAAAAATACGAAAGCTTAATTTGAAAAAAACTAGCATAAACAAAAAGTGAGTATCTTTAATTATTTGAATAATTACCAGACTCTTATCAATTAAACTAAATAACTTTTAAATCAGAAGGTAAATTAATTAACCTCTCTTTCGAATGATAAAAAACAGAAAAATGGCAAGTAAGCTCTGAAAAATTCTAGTTAAATTATCAAAAATATTCTTTAATTTGCCAAATCTAAATTCTCAACAAAATTTATAGTATATTAATGTTCTTTTGGTGATGAAAAATGGGTGATAGGAGCCTAATTTGTTTCTAACAATAAAATAGACAAGGTAAAAGCCCGCTTATTTTTAAGCAAACTCCTTTAATTCTGGAGAAAGATCAAATAAACAAATAAAGCAGCCTGGTAAGCTGCCTTCTAATTCGTATACAAAAGCTACATATAATATCACATTATTATTTCAAGCAAGGAATAAACAACTACTGTCTTATTTAATCTTCAAAAAGGCGTTGAGATGATAAAATCTCACATCGAACAAGAAATTGTTGCATCTGATGTTTTTTTAAGGTTTGCTCGTAGCTATACAATCCACAGATTCAGTTCTTCATCTGTTATCTTGCAAAGTCTTCAAAATGATCATGAGTTAATCAGCTAAGGCCTGAATCTGAAATTAAGACTATGCGAATTAAAAGCTATTACTTAGCAAGCTAACCTAGAAACTTTGAAATAATTTGAGTCCTTTATCAAAATTATGAGTTTATTAAAAGAGCATATCACCTTTAGCAAGTAAGAATGTTAGAAATTTATCTAATAAAATATTAACCTAAGTATTCGAGAGTCAGATTTAATTAAATTCAAAAAATGGTATGAACTTATCGGAATTAATCTTATGAAATTTGCTTATTACAATTTTTATTCTTCAAAAAATCAGCTACTCGGAATCATTCCTATAAATAAAATTGAAAAAGATATAAATAAAAACAAAAAAATCATCAACTAATTTTTCAATGATATCGGAATACCTTCAGATCACTTTTCTTTTAAGCTGTAGAATAATGTTTCTTGTGTATTTTTGACTGATTAGTTTGCTAACTTTTCTTTAGGAATCGATGATGAAAAGTTATCTCTCTACAATAACAAAAAACATACAAAAGACACTGTATAAGTGTTAGTTTACTAACAAATATTGGAAAACAACCGTATTCCT
>Ga0169931_10008488_pt1 | contig 14982 bp, 12 predicted proteins | sample Kivu_15m_20L_FD_129675 | JGI IMG/M metagenome (GOLD analysis project Ga0169931, IMG submission 129675) | Freshwater microbial communities from Lake Kivu, Western Province, Rwanda to study Microbial Dark Matter (Phase II) - Kivu_15m_20L... | ecosystem: Environmental > Aquatic > Freshwater > Lake... | reverse complement strand
TCGGGGCTTGTTGTGTACCCAGGAGACATTGAGAGGGTGGTTCTGCAGATTCCCGGCGTACTCGACTGTGTAGCCTTTGGCACTGCCGACCCTCTTTTTGACAATCTTATTTCACTTGTGTATGTCGCTGATTCTCGTGTAAGCCCCAATCTTGTGGCAGACGCATGCAGAAGACGGCTTCCAAAAAACCTATGGCCTGCTCGCATAAAGAGGGTTTCGAGCGTTCCGCAATTGTCGAGTGGTAAGGTTGACAGGTTGCTTGTTAGTCAAATTTATGCGTGAGCCATTCACCCACATTTCTACTATTAATTTCCGGTTACACACTTGTTTCAGACGATCACGTCCTAAACCTATTTTTATCCTGAAGTTTGCATACGTTCGAGGTTTAATCAATGCAATTGCTTTCGATAGCTCTTCCGACATGGAACAAGGCGGTGCTCCTTGACTATTTTCTTGCAGTTCATGCCCCACGGTTTCAAAAGTATGGCGTTCCTCTTCATATTGCAGATAACGGGTCCACTGACGACACCCCACAGATATGTCTAAACTGGGCAGCACGGTTTGACGTTATAAGAGTCCATCGATTTGAGGAACATGTAAGTGTCGATCAAAATTTTCATCGTGCGCTTCTGCTTCCGGAAAGCCGCTATGTTTGGTTGTTTGGGGACGGGTATGAGATATCGGAGGTCATGCTACTGCGTGCGATCGATCTATTATCGTCGGACACTCAATATGACCACGTCACAACAAATCTAGTCAGTCTTAGCACAGACAGGGTAGGTAGAGAGTACCGAACCGCGAGCGACGTTGCAAGGGACTTGCCTTGGTTGATGACATGCGTGAGTTGCAACATCTACGGGGAGAGGTTGTTATCGCAGAGCCATTTTGAGAGGTTCTACAACTCGAACGGGTTACAGGCAGCCATTGCTCTCGACTTCATGAGGAACAGGGATTTCTGTTTTTACTTTGCACCGCAAGTTTCAGTGGTTACGCTAAAGTGCCCAAATTATCGAAAGACTGGTTGGGGGCACGATTATTTCGAAGTATCCTTCAATAAATTTCCAAGGCTGATCTTAATGCTGATCGATCAGCTTACTGTTGAAGAGCAGGTCATTGCGCTAAATGAGTTTTTTGTCCGGACCCCAATCTTTGGCTGGAGACATCTTTTGAACATGAGGGCGCAAGGTTGGCTACAATCGGCTTCTATCTCGAAATATCGATCAACCATTAGGGCACTGACACCTTGGCACTTCCGACTTCTTTTGTTTGCAATGAACTTCCTGCCTCGATGCACTGCGGTGATTTTGACAAGGCTAATCGATTCAGTGCGAAAGTATAACTACATGCTTCAAAGCCATTTTGGCAGTTGGCGAGAGGGAAGGTAGACCCCAACACACATTATGCCAAAAGGTTTCAGCACTGCTGGACAGAACTGAATCTATGAAGGTGTTCGAGTTATCTTGACTCCAATAGATTCAAAGGTGTCTTGGGAGTGGGAATTGCGATCTGGACCAACTTCTTCAAATCATCTAGGTATTGCGAAGGCATGGGTCTCATTCGCGTGATACGCTAGATGCCGAAGATAAATATCATATGAGGGTGCTAGGGTGAGTAGTAACTCCGGAATCTTATACAGGTTTTCAATTTTATGATAACTTCCAGCTATGATTTTAGGTCTTTGAGATAAAATCGTTTTGGAGGCCCCATGTAACCCAGCTATGATCGCCTCGCCACTCGGATCAAATTTAATTAGAGAAATTTTTTTACCCTTAAAATACTCATCGATTGTCGTAACAGGGATTGGAATATCACCTTCAGGGTCGAAAGATCCACATACTCGATGAGTTCCAAAATCTTGGGTTTTGCGAAAGTTCAAAATAGAATTCTGAGCACCGATCCCTTTATTCTCTAGTGTTACATTAGTGATACCACTAACATTATTACTCAGAATTCTAAACGTGTCAGGGTCTGGTTCGAATGCAACCACTTTTCCGGGGACATAAGAATTCTTAAACATTTCCTCGTAAAATGGTATTATCGTATTACCATCCTCTGCGCCCACATCAACATAAACCTCACCATCATTTAAATGAAGAAAATCTTGGTTAAAGTAGTAGCCAAACTCGGGGAGAGGCATCGGGCTATAAAATGACAACCCAAATTTAAGTTTGTTCTCACAGACTGAAGAACTATGCTCCTCGAGAAATAAACTCAAGGCACCAAATGTTTCTCCACTCAAACTCAACGCGATTCGAGAAATTAAAACGTCCTTCGACTTCTCATCTGCAAGCGAATGATAAACGTTGGAGATCAGGTCTATATCTCTCCGAACCGTGTAATCAAGATTAGTCACATCATGCCAAGCAAGCACTCCAATTGCGCAGTTTGAAAGATAATAATATAGACGCTTTCCTTTGTCTGATCTGCTTTTACGGCCAAAGTGAATGTTACTTGCTGGAAGCCCAAGTTCCTTTAGCTGTTTCTCAGCCGCATCGACGTTCGCTACAAGAGAAATAACGACGTGAGATCCAACTAGGTTGTCGCGTAGCTTTTCCGGTGGAAACACGGGTATTCCATCATATGTCTCGCCGTGTTTTGACGTGTCATTATCTACAATTCCCGTTAGAGCCAACCCAGCATGCTTGAAGGCGCACACCAAATTCCTCCCGAATTTGCCAGCACCAAAAATGAATGTTTCTGTGCTTGTGGAACGCGGCTTAGCCGGTCGCCCCCCCCCTCCCCGCCCGAACAGGAAGTTCTCGAAAGATTCGGCGTTACGATACTCAGAAAGCTTTAGATCGATTAGGTCTTGCACCTTGTGCCTAGCTTGATTATTATTGATTTGCAACTCCCTCTGTTTATATTCTGGATCCTTTAAATAATCCTACCAAAACAATTCTTGGGGTCAAGCATCTTTGACGAGACTTCTTTGTGCTAATTCGATGGTTGCACCGGAGCGTTTACAAAAAATGTCTCGAGCCTTCATGACTGCAGATTGTAGAGTCATGAGCGAGAAGTCTTGAGCCGATATCCAGCAACCATTCAGCTCCAGTATTATAGGTAACAGCACACCGTTAATCGCAGAAGTTGGATCATACCTCCCTTTAAAGTCAGTCATTGGAGTCCTCAACCATCCAGGATCGACCGATGATATCGAAACCCCACTACCATTCAACGATTTATGTAAGTCGACTACATACTTGTCAAGAGAGGCCTTACTACATCCATAATGCATTGCATGAGGCTTCTCAGAGATACTACTTGTAATATTGACTATCCTGCCATAACCCCTCTTAATCATTTCTGGTAAAATCGCATTACTCAACATGATTGGCGCGAGCGCATTAACGCGAAAGCATAATTCGTATAGTTCTGTTGAGATATATGGAAAACCCTCAATGTCGGCAGGAGGCGAGACCGCAGCGTTATTGACTAGTATATCAATATGATGTAGGCGGTTAGTAATCAACTTCCCAAGAAATTCAACAGCACGCGTATCCCCCAAATCGGCTGGTATAGCCTCCACCTTAACGCCCTTCCCGGTGCAATATGAAGTAATATTTTTTAAGCTATCCTCACTTCGCCCGTGTAGTAATAAGTTTACGCCCGCGTCTGCTAGCGCCATAGCAATTTGAAACCCCAAGCCTTTCGAGGCGCCGGTTACTACGGCGAACTTGCCACAAAGTGCCTCTAGTCCGTTATCCTCTGGCCTTTTATCCTTCAAGTGGCTCAAGCCAGCCTGAACTTGCTTCAGCCCTTCTAAACGAAAGAGCGACCGCTTGTATTCAGCGACGTAAACTTTTGATATACCTGCATCGATGAGCTGCGCGTAGATGGGCTCATACTTGCCAATCGTAATTACAACCCTAATGGCTGGAGTGTGGCTGTTCAGTTGAGAGGGTGGCACCACCTCGATACCGCGGAACCACATCCCCCAAAGCTCGGGGTCGTTGTCGGAAATTATGTCTGGGGAGCGCCCGAAGGCGAGCACAAGCTGGTCAAAGCACGACCGCATGAGTTCACCAAAGCCAAAAAAACAGATTAGACCGTCAGTGGCGATGCGTTCACCTGGAACCGCCCGATTACATGACTGAATTATGCTGAGCTCTTTCATAGTGTGCTCGCGTTCAATGGGGGATCATAGGACACCGATCGGGTGCGGAACGATGGAAGCTCGCTCAAGGCCTCTAGTGCGGCTTCTCTTTCTACGTGTGTCCCGTTGATGGCCCTTTCAATCAGTATATTGGCGTCGGAATCGTCAGTCTCTTGAGTGATGGCCATAGAGAGGTAGTAATACCTTCTTGCCAAGACAAGGTCGCCATTTATAAGTGAGCGGTACGAGTACCTAAGAGCGAGCGATGCAAGTTTCCTATGCCACTTGCCAGCATTTTGTAGATTTTGGTTCCGCTCCTTCGCAATTAACTCAAACTCTATATTGGCAATGTAAGGCCCTAAGACTTCAATCAAATTTCTCGCTATATCAAGATTATCATTCGCTCCGTGTATGCGATTTATAAGTAAGGCCTCGTTGATATAAATTACTGGGTGCTCTATCGAAAGGATGAAATCACGGAATCGGTTTGAGAACCAACGATCGATCAGGGTGCTATCTAACTTCGGCATCGCCACTTTCAAACTGTACATAATTTGTGAGATTGACGGGTTTATCGACGACATTAAGTAAACGTCAGCTATCGAAGTAGCTGACGCTTTGAAAGAACAGTTAAAAAATGGTGGCTCTTTAAATATTCTACCCTGCGTGTCCTCAATATCTCGATGAAAAATTAGCATTGCAGCATCAGGGTTGCCCTGAAAGGCGTATAAACATTTTTCAATGCAATCGAGTGCTAGTCGATCGTCGGAACACAACTGAAGATAATAATCCCCTTCAAGGTGAAACTCGCAGTTCTGAATGTTAATCTTTGAACCCATATTAATGCGATTGCGCGTAATGCCAAACTTACCAGGGTACCTCTCCATGAACTCATTGGCAATTTCCCATGAATCATCCTCCGAAGCATTGTCGGAGAATGAAATTCGGATATTTTTGTAGGTCTGATTAACTAAACTATCAAGACACTGTCTTAGAAAGCGTCCATAATTATAGTTATGAACGGTTATCCAAACAATTGGATTCGGACTGAGAAGGGTTTTGTTGCTTAGCGATGGGTATGGTTGGCGTAGAGTGCCAAAACCATTCTTAAGATGGAGTGTTTGAAATCCCTTTCTGTAGCCTGTCTCTCTTAAATCCTTTATTTCTTGAATTAGCAACCAAATGTCAACATCTGAATAATCCGCTATCAAGGTATAGACGTTACAAGTCGCCATGCGTAAGAGGTTAGACGTATTCTTCTCCGATCCCAGTGGGACCCGGTTTCGTGAAACTGTAATCTTAGAGGGGTAGAGTTTTTGATAATGGCATGCGATCTTCCAGGTCGATGTCTCTATCGCATCGTCTACATAAACGACCTCGATACACTCGCAAATCGAACTAGAGAATATTTCCTCAAAGATTTGTTCGAGCCGCTCTGATGAATAGGTGCCTACTAGTATCGATACGAGAGCTTTAATCATCTGTCAACGCCTCAGTTCAAGAAGAAGGGAGCAGGCCCTCGCATATCGACACCACGTCTTCTTAATAATAAACCGTAAGATTGGATCACGAACAGCGGAGGCGTCTGTCTCCAGACAGTGGGCGTCCGCTGCTAGACGTCGATATAGATCGATCCGGGCGTTCAGTGGAAGTTTCAAGCTTAATTTTAGAGTTTTGGCTAGGAATATGGCGTTCGCTCTCGATACGGCTGCAGCGCTTCCTGCGAACTTTGCGAACTGTTCGATTGCATGCCGGAAACCGAGAGGCTCAACGAAAAAGTTTCGGCTTAAGCCGAAGCCTTGGTTATACCAATAGAGCGTACTTTTACTAAAGTAACCAGAGGAAGCAGCATTCATGCAACGAGCGACAAATTCGGTGTCCTCGTAGATGGATAGATCTTCACGGAAAGCGAGACTGTTCTCACGAAGGAAACTTGAGCGATAAACTTTTCCCCAGCAGTGTGAAACAACCGAGTTTCCGCGGGGGTTCTCCAAGTACGCTTCAGCAAGGCGGACTATAGATTCGCGTTTAAGTATTCCCTCTGGGAGCGAGTAATCGAAGGGGATGGAGTCATCGTGCTCAACCTTATGCAGAAAAAAAACGATATCCGTGTTTTGAACACCTGCCGCGGCAAGGACCGAAAGTGGATCAGAGGTTGTATCGATCTCGTCGTCCGAGTCGAGAAAAGTGATCCAAGTACTAGTTGAAGAACTAATACCTGTGTTCCTTGCTGCACCAACTCCACGGTTTTGCGTATGCCGCACTAGCCGCAGAGAGGGGTGAGAAGAAAACAAGCGCTCGACCGCCCTTACGCTATCGTCCTGTGAGGCATCGTCAACGCAGATGATCTCAACATCATTGAAGCGCTGAGCAGTTTCAATCGCTTTCCCAATCGACCGCGCTGAGTTAAACATGGGAATGATTACAGTGAGCAGCGCCATTTACGTTAGGCCAACCACACTAGTCCTTTCGACCGTGAAAATAGCCGAGGATCGTCTTGACCTCAAAAGGCAGGCCTTCTAAGTGATCTCGATTCATAACCGAAAGGAGATTCTCCTCAACAGCCACCTCTCGCAGGTAAGAGGCCGCAAAGCAGGCTAGTAAGGCGGCTCTGGGGCCTCTGCTTTCATTCCTCCCACTTTGGTGCCAAAGGTGTCCAGTCCACAGCACGAGCGACCCCGCTGGCGCAATCACTTTTAGCATATAAGGGCTTACATGATCATCGGAGGTAGGCTTCCTAAGAAACCTATGGGAGCCAGGATAAACAAGGGTCGCCCCATTCTGTTCAGTAAATGGATCAAGAAGTAGGTTGACATTAAGGCGCACCTTCCATGGAGGCAACGGGTCAGGTACAGAGCTATCGACGTGGAGCACTTGCGCATCCGCACCAGGATTCAAGATGTTAGCCTGAAAGCTACTGAGGTAATACGGGGTATGTCTGTTGCCACTACCAAAGAACTGGTGTGCTACTTCATATACTTCCGGTCGAGCCAAAAACAGCTCAGCAAACTTATTTGACTTACTTAGAAGATTGTAAACCCTCTGTAAGCGATTCTCATTGCCATAAAAATAGGCCTCACCATTAATGGATTCTGTCGTGGCAAGGTCATAAACCATCCCGCGCAGTTGGTTTGTGTGTTCGTCCGAGAGAAAGCCTGGCTTCACAAGATAGCCACGGGATTCAAGAAAATCTTCATCTTCCTCCGTCCAAAAACGTCGTTTCCGCAACCTGAATTCAGGTAAGGCGCAACTCCGCCCGATACTAATGATGCGATCCTCAATTAACTCTTCCAACATGACGCGATCAGATTCTGATATCAACGGGAAAGGCTGATTGCACTTAGGCCGCCCCTCTGAAACTGCGCTCAAGTTCTCACTCGACTCACCCCCTAATTGCTGCGGCTTAAAATTGTTCGCATTTAACGAAGCTTTTCGCGGGCTGTGACGCAATGCTGGACTTGCTTCAATAAGCTCACGTATCTTAGACAGGGCGATGCTTCCACGACCACCTCTGATCCACTCGTCGAATTCAGCGCCGACCGCACTACGCCTGCCGAGTGCTCGACGTAGATAATCGTTGCTTTCAAATTGCCTTAAACCATCAACGCTTCCGATTCGAAAGTAAGATATTGCTACTAGCAACTCTACCTCCATTAGGTCGGGCAAACCGTTCCACCCTGACAGCATGCGAAGCGACTCTATCAGCTTGCTTAGGCCCAAATATGTCCTTGGGACTTCGTTGAAATATTTCATTTTCTGTTCAAGATGCCCAGTGTAAACAGACTAATCACTCAATCCTTCAACGTGTCAAATTCTCTCGGGCATCAGCACAAATCGACGATAAGCCAAGGCTTTAGGGGCTTGGATAGCTGGTTCGATTTGTGGTGCGTCAAATGAGCGGCCCTTACAGAAGTTACATGCGGGAAGGTAGCTAATGTCTCGAGTGTAAGTTGTTATAAGCCTCTTACCGCCAGATGCATTCACAGCATTCGATGGGTCCGCCGGGATCGCTCCAAGCCGGTCCGCATTAGCTGCGAATGGGCACCGGTACAATTTTCCCGCAGATAGTGTCAAAAGATTCTTGCCACAGCAGTTTTTAAACAACAGTTCATTTTCTGCGACAGTTCTTCTGAAATCGTGTATCACTCCACTGTCAGTCCAGTTTTCCGGCGGATGCAGTCGATAAGGGATGCCGGCTTCGTCAAGACGTGCAACATTGTCCATCGTTTTTTTCGCAAGATCGCCATAATTAGTCAAGGACAAGACAACCTTTGGGTTCCGCAAGCTTGACATTTTTTCCACCTTAAACGGAACCATCGCATTGCTGTATATAACGAGCCTCGATAACTTCACACTCTTGACCAGCCACTCAATAATTTCATATATATCCTTGTTCATAAACGGCTCGCCGCCAATGAGTCTCACTTCGAAAATATGGTCCACACTGTTTACCAGCGAATTAAAGTCTTCTACGATCCGATCGAAACTTATATTTACTGGATTTTCGTAATACTGCATAAGATTCGAGCAGTCACGACATTTCAGCGTGCAACGCTCGGTAATCATCACATCGACACTACGTAGGTACAATTTATCGGGGTCGAAGTAAGCCTTGTGACACTGTTCAACTGCGGTCAACGAATAGTCAACAAATTCGGGGGATTCTGATAATCCAGATACCGCAACTGCATCGCCGCTCTCAAGATAAACTCCAAGAGCCACCCATCGCGTGTGAGGAAGTGTATTTACTATATCGATAACGTCTTGAATATCAATCACAGAGACAATCACCACAGCCTCGAGAGGCATAATATCCATAGCCTCTTCGATGCTCATAACCCGAACGCCGTCAATGCTCTTGCCCTTTTTCTTGAGGTCGGTGTCGATGAACCCCTTGACCCTTTCAGGTAACTGCATGCTCAACCAGCGACCTGCAAGGCCGAAACCGTATATATATATGGGCGCCTCTTCACCAATATCATGGCGAATGTTTTCAACTCTCAATTTCATTTGAAAACCCCCCTTAATTGTTATGGTAAGTGTCTGAGTAGGCGTACAAAACAGTTTCCGATGTAAAGGAACAATAGTTCCTCAGCCAAAAGCGATAACCTAGGCCAAGCGCATTGATCCATCGAGGAATAGTCCAGAGATGATCCACTGAGTGGTAAACACATATGGCTAGCGCGGGTCGGCTCTTGGTGATCGTCTTTTTCGCACCTTCTAGCGCCCTTAGTTCGGCTCCCTCAATATCCATGCTAATGAAGGTAGGGGACATTGTTCCAATAACCGTGTCAACTCGTGTCGCACGTGCAAAAGTCTCGCCACTTTGAAGGACCCTGCAACCCCAAGTGCTACCCCGCTCAATGGAAGTGCGCGTAAAGGGAACGATTTGATCATCCTCATCAAGTGCACACGGTATCAATGTGACATCTGCCTCAACCCCGGTTGCCGGAAGCATAAGGTCCTTCGCAGGATCAACAACCACCATACGTTTGGTCCTCCCTTTTAAAAGACGCGAGTAAACCCATTCATCGGGCGAACCACAACATAGGTATTGGTCATAGTTGATTGAAAACGGTAAGTCCTCAGGAAAGTTATGCTCCTCCTTAGGTCTCATTGGCAACGATTCGGGCCTCCGTAAACAATGATTTTGGAGTACGCCCCAGAATATAGCTTGGCTTTGATTGTCTTCCATCAGGTCGAACGCGTCCAAAATGCTCTCAGCGTTGCGATGAAAAAAAGAGTATCCCTCCAAGTCAAGCTCCAACGGCTCGGAGAATGGTTGGTGTAGTTCGTATATTGACATCATCGGAACTACTTCACCAAAACCCAAGGCAAGGGCAGCGGCTACCATTTCTTTCTCAAGAGCCGGCTTGCCAGTAGCAACCACGACCATGGCTTCACGCCGGCGCGCTTCTGACCATTTACAGCCGTTCGGAGGACACGCCGGCACACCATGGAAGCTGTCACCTACATTAAAGGAACGGTCCAACACTAGGGCTGGACGGACTCCGTGTGTAGCCATCACCGTCTCAACAAAAAGGTGGCTTGCCTCACCGGCACCATACAAGACCAGCTCTCGTCCAGACAATTTTTCATCCATTGACCAAGCTCCAGGGGGGTAGCCATCTCTTGCCAGCAAGGCCTGGACACGCCGCCTGTATGGCCCTAGGAGATCAGCATCTGTCTGAATATTAGCCATGAGATCATGTTTTTGCGGCATCGGACGAGTGCATCTGGCACCTGATCATTCACATGTCATAACTACAACTCGTGTGTTTGCGCCCACATTGGATATCACCGAGCGAAGGATTGCATCCCTGTGCTGCTGGGGCGGTGCTACCAAAACTACATCTGGGTTCAATTCAGTTAGTGCGGAGTAATCGTGAATCCCTACACCGTCCATTTCTTTACCATGTATTGCCAAACTCCTATCAACCAAGCCAACGATCTCTGCCCCTGCAATCTCGGGGACACGCATAAGCTTGCGAGAGAACTGCCAAGCCGGTGCAAGAACGATGCGCTTCTTCTCAAGGGACCAAGGCCTTGAATGGCCCGAACTGTCGACCAAAGAGAGCGGCGAGAGTCGTAATTGATCGAATGCCGGCAAAGGTCCATTTGATTCCTTGGGAGTTTTCTGCAAACGGAAATCCAATAGTTTTAGCATATCCCGCTGCTCACTCGTTGTGACCCGCTCAAGCATTTTTAAATTTATCTGCCGCTTCACAGTGTCCATTAACTTACGGCCGGCCTTGCTTATTGTTGCGAGATGACCTTCGGTATAGTGAACGGGAACAAGTCCATGTTTAGACAACAACAGAAAAAGTTTCACGTATGCGTCGATTTGTTGAGTGAAATCGAAAGCCCCGAAATCCTCGGATTCACCACCGATTTCGCCAAATGGGTTAAAGTCAAAAGTTAGCCACACTTTTTGTGGGCGCACGGCTAACATCGCGTATGCGAATCCCGTTATGTCATCATCACTACAGTTATCGTTAGTAAAAATATACTTAACAGCGAAGTTGCTGTTCGACTCTTCCGCAGCGTGTGCGTATTTAGCGCAATTCTCTATAACCTTTCCGTAGACATCCGCCCGCTTAGTTGCCTTAAACGTGCTAGGGGTGCCAGCATCGACAGAGGTTACAACCCACTCGATCGAGCCATTTTTGAGGCCGTCGTATATTGCCTGATTAAAGGTCACCGCATTGGTATAAAGCAGCACCCTTATTTTCATAATCTTGAAAAACTCTAGATATTCGTCGATATTTTTTATCAGACTAGTCTCGCCCCCGTTAAAGTCGACAAAGGCATCCCAAGACACATCCTCTTTAGAAAAAAGTTTCATCACTTGTAGTGAGTTATAGCCTGTTTCGACAAAACCATTCTTAAGGTCGCCTCGGTCCTCGGCATGGGTATAACCACAGTAATTACATCGCAGGTTGCAGATCGTACGAGGGGCGTGATCAATATGTCCCAAACGAGTGAAATCCACCTCACTGAATGGTTTGGTCTCTACCATAGCGCACTGCTTACACGCTGTTTCACTGGTGGAGTCGTTTAGCATCATGAAAATGCGCTTTCGCTGCTCAACCACCATATCTTTAGAAATTGTGATTGAAGACGCCTCCTCCTCAGACCAGTAAATCGGTGACGCATAGGGACCGACTTGACAGGCACGAATCCCCTCCGGCCCGAAGCGCAGGCCCCGTTCCAGTTTGCGGCAGCTCTTGACGATGTCGTTAGGTTTGAAATTCATTTGAACCTCCAATTGTGTGACGACAAAGCGAAACAAATATAAGCATAGCAGTTATATCGTAAGGATTTCGCTCACCTTTAACGGGATTTTGACTCTCGGTCCCTAGTCAAAAAATTGCTCGAATTAATATCGTCGGGGAGTTCAAAATCTACACTAGGTTTGATGAGAACAACTAACGTTAATCATTCCGTCAATAATAGGACTTCTTATGACACCCCCCTCGGTGATTAGGGCTGAGACGTATTTACTGGGCGTGATGTCAAACGCTGGGTTCCTCACCTTTACGCCGGCGGGCGCCCAACGAGTATCCCTGTAGCCGAGCACCTCTTCGGCGCTGCGTTCCTCTATCGGGATTTGCTCTCCGGTTTCAGTCTCGACATCGATGGTGGAGAGGGGGCAGGCCACGTAGAACGGGATTCCATGATGTTTTGCCATGACGGCAACCATGTAAGTTCCAACCTTGTTCGCCACGTCTCCATTACGAGCGACTCGGTCTGCGCCAACTAGCACCGCATCGATCTCACCCTTTGCCATAAGGTAGCCGGCCATGTTGTCTGTGATTAGTGTACAGGGGATCCCCTCCTGGACCATCTCCCAGGCTGTCAGCCGAGCGCCCTGAAGAAAAGGGCGTGTTTCGTCAGCGATGACTGAAACTCGCTTTCCTTCCGCCACTGCAGAGCGAATGACGCCTAAGGCTGTTCCATGTCCAGCCGTCGCAAGGGCGCCCGCATTGCAATGTGTTAAGACTCTGCATACATCTGGTAGCAACTTCGCGCCATGAGCGCCTAGGCTCAAATTGATCCGCACGTCTTCGTTGTGAATCCGAATGGCTTCCTCGAGCAGGCCTTCGGCGATTACGCTGGGCTTGAAGTCAAATCCACCAGAGGCTCCAATATTCTTGCCAATGAGATGGGACAGCGTACTTCGCATCCTCTTAATTGCCCAGAAGAGATTGACTGCGGTTGGCCGACTCTTTGCCAACACCTCAAACGCCCGCTCCAATCCGTTCAAAAAAACCTGTTGGGGCTGGTTTGATAGACATTGGGCCTCAAGGGCGACTCCATAGGCAGCGGCAACCCCGATGGCGGGGGCTCCTCTTACAACCATAGTGCTTATGCCAACCGCAACCTCATGAGCGTTGTTAAAACTCGGATACTTAATCTCATTGGGCAGCAATCGCTGATCGATCATCTCCAGGTGCTTGCCGGACCAGCGCAGCGTCTCGACAGCCACCTAGTGCCCCTCAAACTGTGTCAAGGAGTGAACGCGAATACCTAGCCCCTCAATCCGTTTTGCGCCACCAAGTTCAGGAAGATCAATCACAAAGGCACATTCCAGAATGTGTGCCCCCAACTTTTCTAGAAGATGAAGTCCCGCCTCTGCAGTGCCGCCGGTGGCGATCAGATCATCGACCAGAACAACCCTTTGGCCTTTTTCTATGGCATCTACATGAATCTCTACTCTGTCCATTCCGTACTCGAGTTCGTAGTCGCAGCCGATTGTCTCGGCGGGAAGTTTTCCCTGCTTTCTGATGGGCACAAAACCCACTCCCAAGGCGTAGGCGAGCGGCGCCCCCAAAATAAAACCCCGCGACTCAATACCAACAATTTTGTCAACACTCTGATCTTTGTAGCGGTCAACCAAGCTCTGGATCATCATCTTGAATGCCACAGGATCATTCAACGCCGTGGTGATGTCGCGAAACATGATCCCAGGTTTTGGGTAATGAGGAATCGTTCTAATTTTTGTCCTAAGCATTTGTCAGCTATCTAACTGTGGGCTTTCTGCACCATAAGATTTAAATTTCTCCAGAACTCTACCCATCTCCTCACTTGTAAGCAGATGTGGCTTGCCAACCTGGATCACTCGCCAGTACTGCTCACATAGCGACTCAGTTTCAATTGCCACCCGCAAGGCATCTTGTAAGCTGGAGCCGATTGCAATCATGCCGTGATTCTGAAGGAGGCAGGCCTTGCGACCCTCAAGTGCCGCTATAGCCGCGTTGGATAACTCTTGGGTGCCAAATAATTCATATGGTGCACATCGAATACTGTCTCCACCTGCGACAGCAATCATGTAATGAAAGGGCGGGACATCAAGGTTGAGACAGGCTATCGTTGTGGCAAAAGGCGAGTGCGAGTGAACAACCGCATTTACTTCTGGTCTCATGGCGTAAATGTCTCGGTGAAAGCGCCACTCACTCGAGGGTTTAACCGACATACCCTTCTGTACTTCCTTGGGTATTGCTACCACCTCGCCCTCAAGGCTCATTTCAACCAAGAGTTCCTCACTCAGTTCTTCAACCGCAATACCCGAAGGGGTGACAAGAAACCCGCCTCTCACCCTTACTGAGCAGTTACCCGAACTCGCTCGGGTCATGCCAATCGAGTCCAGGCGCCTCATGGCAGAAACGGGTGAATTCACTTGAGTACCCGACCCGCAACAGCATCGAGCCTCTCTAGAAGCGCCGGGTCGCGACAGTCCTTTGAGGTGACGACAGCGAAATCCAGAGCTCGTCTACAGGAGCAGGTTGCTGCATTGGCTTGATCATTAATAATCTCGTGCGCGCTCCTGGTCACTAACGCTCGGGCGTTTTTTGCATTCTGGGAGACGACCGCAAGAATTTGCTCGATGTTGACGTTCTCATGATCGGGGTGCCAACAGTCAAAATCCGTCACCATCGCGACCGTCGCGTAACAGAGCTCCGCTTCTCTCGCTAATTTGGCCTCTGGCATGTTCGTCATCCCGATGACATCACAGCCCCAAGAACGGTAGAGCTCCGACTCAGCCAACGAAGAAAACTGCGGGCCCTCCATTACGAGGTACGTGCCGCCCCGAACTACCCGCAAACCCAATCCCTGCCCACTCTTTTCAAGATGATTCCCCAAACGACTACACACGGGATGGGCGAGTGAGACATGGGCCACGCATCCGGAGGCAAAGAATGACTTCTGGCGCGCAAAGGTTCGGTCGATAAACTGATCCACGATAACAAAGGTGCCGGGCTCGAGTTGCTCCTTCAGTGACCCTACAGCGCTCACCGAGATTACGTCGGTTACGCCCACCCTTTTAAGAGCATCTATGTTGGCGCGATAGTTAATTTCGGTTGGTGATAACTTATGCCCACGCCCAT
>Ga0169931_10008487_pt1 | contig 14983 bp, 16 predicted proteins | sample Kivu_15m_20L_FD_129675 | JGI IMG/M metagenome (GOLD analysis project Ga0169931, IMG submission 129675) | Freshwater microbial communities from Lake Kivu, Western Province, Rwanda to study Microbial Dark Matter (Phase II) - Kivu_15m_20L... | ecosystem: Environmental > Aquatic > Freshwater > Lake... | reverse complement strand
GCGCCCACGAGCGCGGAGGCTGCGGCGATTTCGCCGGCACGCGAGCGAACACTTCGATCCCACAGGAGGCGATCGATGTCGGCGCGGGCGGCATCGCAGGCCTCGGCAACACCCGGCAGCTCAGCGACACGGGCGAGGGGATCGCTCAGTAGCCCTGCACCCCCTGCGCCACGAGCTGGTCCAGGACGGCCGGATCCTGGGCCTCGAGCCACTGCACGAGCTGGGCGTTGGAGACAAACCTCAGGTCCGGATACATCGCCGATGCATCGAGCACATAGCGGGTGATGGCGTTCTGATAGGCGCCGCACACCCAGGTGTTGAAGTGATTGCCGAAGAAGAAGGGGGCTCGGTTGCCGTTGTAGAGGGCGTCGGTCGCTGCCATCAGGGAGTCGTACGTCGATTGCTCGATCCGGTCGCACGTTGCCTGATCCGCCTGCTGCTGGCAATCGTTCTGCGCGCACAGGAAGTTGTAGTCCATCGAGAGGTTGGACCGGTCGTAGCCCACGACCTTCATGGTCTGAAGGGGGAAGTCCCACAGGCCGTACTCGTTCTTCACCGGCCACTGCAGCGCACCGGGATTCGATGCGTCGTAGGTGAAGCCGTTCTCGACGAAGATCGGATACATCACGTCGCGCTGGCCCTCGAGGCACGGCGTACGCGCCCCCTGGATCACGCTGTGGTTGAAGGGCAGGGGGTCGGGATTGGTCACGCCGCTGTTTGCGGCCCAGTTGTCCATCATGCCGACGTCCTGAGCGAACTCGCTCTGCCATTCCGCGGTGCCCCAGGAGTTGACCGCCCCGTCATTCGGCTCGCACCAGTGGCCGAGGAAGTGAGTGCCGATCTCGTGGCCGCGCTCGTAGGCTTCCTTGTAGTTGGCGACCCGGCCCACGATCTCCTGGGCATCGTCGGCGAAGCCGATCGCGCTCGATCCTGCCTCTCGCCCCGGAGTCTGGTAGACGAAGCGATTGTCCTCCGGCAGGAGGCAGAGCCCGGAAACAAAGAAGGTGAAGAAGCCGTTGACCTGCTCGGCCGTGTCCATGTAGTGCTTCATGATGTCGAGGCTGCAGGAGCCGTCGAAGGAGATGGTGACGAACTGCGGCGGCTTCTCACCCGGTGCGAGCTTCTCGACGGGGAAGTCAGGCTGCGGGAGATTGACGGCCGACACGCCCCCGCCTTCGCCCATCACCTCGCCGATCGCCGGCGAGGCTGACGAGTCGGTGGGCAGGGGCTCTGCCGTCGGCGACGCGGGGCCGCCACTCTCAGCGGAGCCTGACGGTGCCGGGGTGGAGGAGTCCGCGGTCGGGCTGGACGGCGAGCCAGGCAGCACCGCTCCGACAACCAGGCCGAGGGCGGCCGCCAAGGCCAGCAGCAGCGGGACGAGCACGCGGGGACGCACGCGGACCTCCAGGGGCTATCGGTCGGGGGCACCGACCTCACCATCCTGACGCATCAGGGCCGCTGAAGGCTCCCCATGACGCGCGGGAAGCCATCTCGCCTCCCGCTGGCGCCCACTACCGTGGCCCATGTCACAGGAGGCGCACCACGAGCGCACCCGGGCCGAGAGGAGGCAACGTGTCGGACGACGCCCTGGCCAATCTGCTGCAGGAGGACCGGACATTCCCGCCGAGCCCGGGATTCGCCGCCCAGGCCAACGCCCAGGCGTCGATGTACGACGAGGCCGCGACGGACCGGCTTGCCTTCTGGGCCGAGCAGGCGCGTCGCCTCGACTGGGACGAGCCCTGGACCGAGGTGCTCGACTGGAGCAGGGCGCCCTTCGCGCGCTGGTTCGTCGGGGGCAGGCTGAACGTCGCCTACAACTGCGTCGACCGACATGTGGAGTCCGGGCACGGCGACCAGGTCGCCCTGCGCTTCGAAGGCGAGCCTGGTGACACCCGTGACGTCACCTACGCCGAGTTGCAGCGCGAAGTCAGCAGGGCAGCGCACGCGCTGACAGAGCTGGGCGTCACGGCGGGTGACCGCGTGGCCATCTACATGCCGATGATCCCCGAGGCAGTCGTGGCCATGCTCGCGTGCGCACGCATTGGCGCACCGCACTCTGTCGTCTTCGCAGGGTTCTCGGCCGAGGCCCTGCGCTCGCGCATCGATGACGCCCAGGCGACCCTCGTCATCACCGCCGACGGCCAAAACCGACGCGGTGCGCCCATGCCACTCAAGCCCGCGGTCGACGAGGCCATCGAGCACACTCCCAGCGTCCAACACGTACTCGTGGTGCGGCGCACCGGTGGGGATGTCGAGATGCGGGAAGGCCGGGATGTCTGGTGGCACGACATCGTCGACCGCCAGTCCGATGTCCACGAGCCGCAGGCCTTCGACAGCGAGCACCCGCTCTTCATCCTCTACACCTCAGGCACCACCGGGAAGCCCAAGGGCATCCTGCACACAAGCGGCGGCTATCTCACGCAGGCATCCTTCACGCACTGGAACGTCTTCGACCTCAAGCCCGACAGCGACGTTTACTGGTGCACGGCCGACATCGGATGGGTGACGGGGCACAGCTACATCGTCTACGGACCCCTGTCGAATCGCGTCACGCAGGTGATCTACGAGGGCACTCCCGACACCCCGCACAAGGGTCGGTTCTGGGAGATCGTCGAGAAGTACGGCGTGACGATCTTCTACACGGCCCCCACCGCGATTCGAACCTTCATGAAGTGGGGCGTGGAGTATCCCCGCCAGCACGACCTGTCATCCCTGCGCCTGCTCGGCACGGTGGGCGAGCCCATCAACCCTGAGGCCTGGATGTGGTACCGCGACGTCATCGGCGATGACGAGTGCCCCATCGTTGATACGTGGTGGCAGACCGAGACCGGCGCGATCATGATCAGCCCCCTGCCGGGCGTCACCGCCACGAAGCCCGGCTCCGCGATGCGCCCGCTCCCCGGCATCGGCGCAGCCGTCGTCGACGACCATGGGACGCCAGTCGAGCCTGGCCACGGCGGCTACCTCGTGCTTACCGAGCCATGGCCGTCGATGCTTCGCGGCATCTGGGGAGACGACCAGAGGTACGTCGACACTTACTGGTCGCGGTGGCCGCAGTACTACTTCGCCGGGGACGGGGCGAAGATCGACTTCGATGGGGCGCTGTGGCTCCTGGGCCGCGTGGACGACGTCATGAACGTCTCGGGTCATCGCATCTCGACCACAGAGGTCGAGTCAGCGCTCGTGTCACACCCGACCGTGGCGGAGGCAGCGGTGGTGGGCGCTGCCGACGATGTCACCGGCCAGGGGATCGTCGCCTTCGTAATCCTGCGGGGCGGCGTAGAGGAGGGAGCGGACGGCAGCGAATACATCACGACCTTGCGCAACCATGTGGCCCACGAGATCGGCCCCATCGCAAAGCCACGCCAGATCATGATCGTGTCGGAACTTCCCAAGACGCGCTCGGGCAAGATCATGCGGCGACTGCTCCGTGACGTGGCAGAGAACAGGTCGCTGGGAGACGTCACGACGCTTGCCGACCCTCACGTCATGCACCTGATATCCACGGGCCTGCAGACCAGCAGTGGCGAGGACTAGCCGGTCATTCGCCGAGTGCTGACTTGCGGCACTCATCTGCGGCGTGTCGCGCTCCGCAAGTCAGCACTCGGCGAAGCGAGCCCGGGCGGCGGGGGATCCTGAGCGAAGGTAGATTGAGCAGTGGTGAGCCGGGAAGCCTGGTCGGCGCTGTAGTAATCGACCCTGGAGGCCGCCATGTCGCACCCTGCCGCGGGCATGCCTGACGGCATGACCCACCAGATCTTCGACCGGCCGCCCCTCGCCGAGCGGATCTGGCTTCTGCGCGCATTGCGCGGAGAGACCATCGGCGGAGTCCTGCTGCTCGTCGCGGCGGTCATCGCCATTGCCTGGGCGAACTCGCCCTGGGGTGACGCCTACTTCGAACTCGGTGCCATCACCGTCGGCCCCGAGGCCCTCGGGCTCAACCTGAGCCTTGCCACCTGGGCCGCCGACGGTCTCCTCGCGGTGTTCTTCTTCGTCGCCGGACTGGAGCTCAAGCACGAGCTCACGCACGGGACGCTGTCGAAGCCCGCCCAGGCCGCCGTGCCGATCGCCGCGGCGCTCGGGGGCATGGCCGTGCCGGCGATCATCTTCGTCGCGATCGTGGCGACCTCGGGTGAGGGAGGCGGTCTCCGCGGCTGGGCGGTGCCCATGGCCACGGACATTGCCTTCGCTCTCGCGGTGCTGGCCGTGGTCGGGCGCATGCTGCCCGTCGCCCTGCGTGCCTTCCTCCTCACCCTCGCCGTCGTCGACGACCTGGGGGCCATCACCATCATCGCGATCTTCTACTCCAAGGGCTTCTCGATCGCCTACTTCCTGCTGGCCGTCGCCCTCCTCGCGGTCTACTGGCTCCTCCAGCGCCGACGCGTGCGCAGCCCCCTGATCTACGTGCCGCTCGCTCTCGTCATCTGGTGGGCCACTCACGAGAGCGGCATCCACGCCACCGTCGCTGGGGTGGCCATGGCACTGCTCACGCGTGCGAGCACCGACCCGGGTGAGACAGAGTCACCGGTGGACCGCCTGCAGCGCATGCTGCTCCCGCTCAGTGCGGGCCTGTGCGTCCCACTCTTCGCCTTCTTTGCCGCGGGCGTCGACCTGCGCAGCACCGGACTCATCGATGCACTCAGCACTCCCGTGGCGATCGGCATCATGGCCGGGCTCATCCTCGGCAAGCCGATCGGAGTGATCGGCACGGCGTGGTTGATGGCAAGGTTCACCCGAGCACGCCTCAATCCCGCTATCGGATGGCAGGACGTGCTCGCCGTCGGAGTCCTCGCCGGCATCGGATTCACCGTCGCGCTGCTCATCACCGAATTGGCGTACTCCTCATCCATCGCCATGCTCGACAGCGCCAAGGTGGCGGTCTTCTCCGCCTCCCTGATCTCCGCCCTCCTCGCCTCCGTCCTGCTGCTGGCCCGCAACCGTCACTACCGCCGCGAGGCCGCTATCGAGGAGGCAGATGTGGACGGCGACGGGATCCCCGACGTCTATCAGAGGGCGCCCGAAGGGGAAGCCGACGTGCCGCCCCCGGCGACCCACTAGCCTTCCTGCGAGGCCACAGCGAAGGAGACCGCCATGCCCGACTCGACTCCCCCCGGGGAGGCCTCGATCAAGGCGCTCGTCGCCGCAGCCGTCGCCGACCTCCAGCGCCTGATCAAAGCCCAGATCGCCCTCGCCAAGCTCGAGCTCCAGCAGACCGGGCGCGCAGCGGGCAAGACCGGGATCTTCGTCGTCGGCGCGCTGTCGATGGCCGCCATCGGCGGGATCTTCCTCCTCGTGACGCTCGCCTACGTGCTCGTCGCCCTGGGCCTGCCCGTCTGGGCCGGATTCGGCATCGTCACGCTCCTGCTCTTCATCGTCGCCGCGATCCTCGGACTCCTCGGCAAGAAGGAAGCCGCCAAGATCAAGGGTCCCGAACGCACCATCGCCCAGATCGAGCAGACCAAGGCGACGCTGCAGTCGGCGGTGGAGCAGGCATCGGATCCGCTCACGCAATCACGCGCCCTGCCCGAGCGCTGACGCAGAGTGCTCCTCGATCCCGACGACGTCATCCGCGAGCCCGGGCCCTGGGCTCACCGCGACGTCTCGGCCAACGGAGCGCGCTTCCATATCGTCGAAGCCGGCGAGGGCCCCCTCGTCGTACTCCTTCACGGCTTCCCGACCCTGTGGTGGTCGTGGCGGCATCAACTGCGCACCTTCGCCGACGCCGGCTACCGCGTGGTGGCCATGGACCTGCGGGGCTACGGCGGCTCCGACCACACTCCCCACGGCTATGACCCCAACACCCTCTCGCGCGACGTCGCGGGCGTCATCCGCAGCCTCGGGGAGCCTTCGGCGACGGTGATCGGCCACGGCTGGGGCGGGCTCATCGCCTGGAGCATGGCCGTCCTCGACCCCGATGTCATCGAAGCCATCGTGCCCGTGTCGATGCCCCACCCCCGCCGATTCCGCGCGGCCATCGTGCGCGATGCGATCCAACGCCGGCAGGCGCTCTATGCCGTCGGTTTCCAATGGCCCTTCCTGCCCGAGCGCTCGCTCATGGCACACGACTGCCGGCGCGTCGACACACTGCTGCGATCGTGGTCGGCCACCGCCGACTGGCCCACCGATGCGACATCCCTGGCCTATCGCTCGGCGTTCTCACTGTGGCCAACAGCTCACTGTGCCGTGGAGTACCACCGCTGGGCACTGCGGTCACTCGTGCGCACCGATGGCGTGAGGTATGCCCGCCGCATGAAGGAGTCGATCGACGTGCCGGTCCTGCACCTGCACGGGGAGCACGACCCCTCCGTGCTGCTGCGCAGCGCCGAGGGGTCCGGTGACTGGGTGCAGGGCCCCTACGACTTCCGGGTCGTCGATGGCGTCGGGCATTTCCCACACGAGGAGGCACCCGAGCGCTTCGACGCGATCGTCCTGCCGTGGCTGGCCGGGCTCCGCGCCACGCCGTGAGCGGAGGCGAGCGCCCGCGCGACCGACTGGGCCGTCCCCTGCCCTGGGAGGAGACCGGCTTCCCCGGCGTCGTGCAGCGCGAGAGCGTGAGCGCCCCCGACGCGGTGGCCGAGTCCGGTCACTACCTCGATGAGGGTCTGCCCTTTCACGCGCACGAGGTCCTCGAGATGCGATGGCGCTGCTGTCCGCCTGAGGAGCGACCGCTGTGGAGGGGCCTCGCGCAAGCGGCAGCGGGCGCGACCCATGAGGCGCGCGGCAATCTGATCGGCGCCGACCGGCTGCGGACGCGGGGTCTGGCCAGCATTGCGGAGTACGCCGGACCACTCGACGACGCGACCCGTCAGTTGATCGCCGCACTCACCACGGCCCCCGCGAGTGGCCACTTGTCGGAGGATTCGCTCGGCGTGTCGTTCCGACAACTGACCACTCGCGGTGAGGAAGGGGGCTAGCGGCACGCCCCGGTGTCGACCGGTTCAAAGGCCTGCACCCCTCGATCCGCGATTGGGGCGGCCTGCTCCGCGGTGATGGCGTAGCCCGTCTCCTCCTCACCGAGTCCCGCCGCGAAGACCACGCCGTAGACGCGTCCACTCGGCGAGAGCAAGGGGCCTCCCGAATTGCCCGGCACGACGGCGCCGCGGAAGGAGTAGACGTCGCGCACGACGCCGGAGCGGCCGTAGATGTCCTCACCACGCGCATCGATGCGGTCACGGATGCGCGCGGCTCCGGCCTGCAGGTCACCGCCTCCGGGGAAGCCGGCGACCACCGCGCCATCCCCGGTCCGCGCGGGCCGGTTCGCAAAGATCAACGCGGGCGCAGGCAGGCCATCGACACGCAGGACCGCGAGGTCCAACCGCGGGTCAATCACCACCACGGAGGCGGCGTAACTCTCCGGGTCGCCGGGGATCCTCACGCTCGGCGACTGCGACCCGGCCAACACATGGGCATTCGTCAGGATGCGGTCGGGTGCGTAGGCGAATCCGGAGCCCGTGACGACCGCATCGCAGGCCAGGGATGTGACCTTGACCAGCGAGGGCCATGCGGCCCGCACTGCGGGGTCGCGCAGCAATCGCTCATTGGGTGCGGGGACCTGCGGGCCGGCGTACTGACCCAGCCCCGAGAAGACCCGGGGCAAACCCGAGGCATCGACCGCATTGCGCAATCCCGAGAACAGGTCACGAGCTCGGTCGGGCACTGCGGCGTCCAGTGTGCGCAGCATGAGCGACGAGCGCACCTCGCGCGCCACACTCAGGGTCGGGACAAGCCCCACTGCTGTGGCGATGATCCATAGGACGACCGCCAGAGCCGCAACATTGAGCACCGCTCCGGCTGCGCTGTCGACGACCTGTACGCCGCGGGATGTCATCGCGGAGCGGAGCTTGCGCCCGAGCACCGAAGCGACGGTCTGACCCACCAGGGCAGCGAGCAGGATGCCGGTGGCGAGCATCAGAGCACCGAGGGCTCCGGGGAGTTCCATGCCCTCAAGGACCCGCGGGAGCAGCAGCGCGGCCGCGAGTGCGGCGATGAGGAAACCACCGAAGGAGAGCAGGCCGGCGACGAACCCCTGTCGCCAGCCGGTCCATGCGAAGACGACGATGGACGCCAGGACGATGGCGTCGACGATGTTCAATGCCGGTCCATGTCATCGGCCATGTCGTCCTGTACGCCGGGTTCTCCCGCGAGTTCCACGATGCGCTCGGGATCCCATGGGCGGGCCCACCCGGCGAGATCGAGCATTCCGCTGATCAGGCCGGCCGTGAAGCCCCAGACGAGCAGTCCCGCGACCTCGAACCCCAGGCCCACATAGCCGGATGGATGGCGCACACGCATGCGTCGTGAGGGGTCGGCGAGTTCCTCGATCAGCACGCGGTGGACGCTGGCGACCTCCGTGGGATCGGCAGCGCGCACAGGTGACGGCGAGCGCCACCAGGCCAGCACCGGGGTGACGACGAAGTCGCTCACCGGAACCCATAGGTCAGGCAGTAGCGCGAAGGGCACGACCCCGGAGGGGTCCAGACCGGTCTCCTCGTGCGCTTCGCGCACCGCAGCCTCGACGGGCCCGGCATCGCCGGGCTCGAGTGCCCCACCGGGGAACGCGGGTTGGCCGGCGTGGGCGCGCATGTCGTGGGCACGCTCGATGAGCAGGAGGTCGGGGCCGTGAGCGCTCTCGCCCAGGAGCATGAGCACCGCCGAGGGGCGGCCACCGGACGGCGGGGGCAGGAATCGGGTGAGGTCCGACCCCTGCACGTCGCCGACAGCATCCGCGAGGGGGCGCAGCCATCCGGGCAGGTCACTGACGGGCAGCGCTACACCCCGCGCAGGGTCTCGCCCGGTCATGTGCCTGCCCTGCTGGCAGCGGCGGTGACAGTCGATGAGGGGCACAGGGTCGAGAGCGGGCAGGACGCGCACGCGGGCTTGCGCGCGTGGCAGACACGCCGACCGTGGAGGATCAGCCGATGCGAGAGGTCGGTCCACTCCGACTCGGGGAAGAGCCCCATGAGATCGGCCTCGACCTTCTCCGGAACCGTCTGAGTGGTCCAGCCGAGGCGTCGGGCGAGTCGGCCCACGTGCGTATCGACCGTGATGCCGGGGACCCCGAAGGCATTGCCGAGGACGACATTGGCGGTCTTGCGCCCGACACCCGGGAGCGCGACCAGCTCGGCCAGGGTCTCGGGCACCTGTCCGCCGTGTCCGTCGCACAGCGCCTGCGCCAGGCCCTGGATGCTCTCAGCCTTGGTGCGATACAGACCCACGGTCTCGATCAGCGACTCGAGTTCGCCGCGGTCGGCGGCGGCGTACGCGGCGGCATCGGGGTAGCGGGCAAAGAGCGCGGGAGTGACGGCGTTGACCCGCTGATCGGTGCTCTGGGCCGACAGGACCGTGGCGATGAGGAGTTCGAGGGGAGTCGTGAAGTGGAGCTCGGTATCGGCATCGGGATAGGCCTCGGCAAGGACTCCGCCCACGCGGCGGGCCTGGCGGGCTGCGTCGGGCACCCGGCCAGGGTACGTCGGACGAATGTCCCCAGGGTGAACTGAGCGGCCGCGCCGCGCACCTGTGCGGGCTCTGGCGCCGTGGATGCGCCAGACTGGGTACGTGGACGACGCACTGATGCAGGCACCCCTCTTCTCGGCCCTCGACGCCGAGGCTGCCGTGGCGCTGCGCGCTTCGATGACGGAAAAGCGCGTGCCGCGCGGGGGCGTCATCTTCTCCGAGGGTGAGTCCGGTGACCGGATGTACGTGATCCTCGACGGCAAGGTGAAGCTCGGTCAGAGCTCCCCCGACGGGCGCGAATCCCTCCTCGCTGTCCTGGGACCCGGTGAGGTCTTCGGCGAGTTGTCGCTCTTCGACCCCGGCCCCCGCACGGCGACGGCCACGGCCGTCACGGACACGGTGGTTGTCGGGCTCGGTCACGCTGATCTTCGGCCATGGCTCACCGGCCGACCGGAGGTGGCCGAGGCGCTCCTTCAGGCGCTCGCTCAGCGCCTGCGTCGCACCAATGAGGCGCTGGCCGACCTGGTCTTCTCCGATGTCCCCGGCCGAGTCGCCAAGCAACTGCTGGAGCTCGCCGACAAATTCGGCCAGCCCGGGTCGGACGGCGTGCTGGTGCACCACGACCTGACGCAGGAGGAGCTGGCGCAGTTGGTCGGCGCATCCCGGGAGACGGTCAACAAGGCGCTGGCGGATTTCACACAGCGCGGCTGGATTGAGGTCGATCAGCGACAGGTGCTGCTGATCGACATGGAGCGCCTCGCGCGGCGAGCACGCTAACCAGCCTGAAGGGCGCCAATGCTCAGTAGCGTCCGCCGGTCGGCGGACGACTCCGCGACGCCTGAGCGGCGGCAATGCTCCGAACTGTGGGCGGATACGGCCGTATCCGCCCACAGTTCGCGGGGTGACCGACGGTGTGCAGGGAGATTCGTCCTCGGTTGCGACCACGCACGAGCGCGCTAGTCACGGTCCTCGAGGAAGGCGAGTTGGGCTCGGGTGCTCAGCAGTGCGGCCCACCGCACGGCATCGGGGATGTCGACGTACACCGCGTCGACGACCTCCTCGGGTGTGCGTGCGCCCTGCGCGCGTGCCTCGCGCACCTGATCCAGCCGAGCCCGACGGTGATCGAGATAGGCCTCGATGACCGCAACGGGGTCATGCAGCACGGGCCCGTGGCCGGGGAGGATCGCGCGCGCCTGGCTGACTTCAGCACGTGAGCGCAGGGCAGCGAGGGAGTCGAGGTAGTCGCCGAGGTGCCCGTCGGGCCAGGCGACCACGGTGGTGCCGCGCCCGAGGACTGTGTCGCCCGTGAGCAAGGCCCGCGATCGAGGCAGGTGAAAGCTCAGGCAGTCAGACGTGTGACCGGGCGTGGCGATGACATGGATCTCCTCGTCGCCTGCCGCGATCACCATTCCCGCGTCGAGGCCCTCACCCCCCAGGGTGTGCTCGGGGTCGAGGGCCCGGACCGGCGCACCGGTCATCGCATGGAGGTGACGTGCGCCCTCGGCATGGTCGGGGTGCCCGTGCGTGAGGAGGATCTGGGTGACGCGCCCGTCGGCCGCCTCCACGATGGACCGCAGATGCGCGTCGTCGTCGGGTCCGGGGTCGATCACCACGATGCTGGCGCCGGGATCGCCGATGAGCCAGGTGTTGGTGCCGTCAAGGGTCATGGGGCTGGGATTAGGAGCGAGCAGGCAGGTCACCGTGGCACTGAAGGATCCCCCGGACCACGGCTGATCGGAGCCGACGACAGGCAGGCCGCTCATGCGCCCGCGACCTCGGATCCGGCGGGCTCGGCGGGCAGGCGCACGATGACGGAGCCGTCGCGTGCATCGATGACATCCCAGGCGACGGCCCCGTCATCGTCGAAGCGCGGCCGCGGCATAAGCGGGCGCACGTCACGGGTGCCGGCGCTGGCGAGCACGGCCTCGACATCGGGCAGGCTGGCGAGGTCGGCAAGGGTGGCGACCGTGGGAGGCAGCATCGGCAAGAGCCCCCGCGAGTAGTCGCCGAGCGCTGTCGCGGGCGGCAGCCACACGACCTGATCTGCCTCACCGCTGACGTCGCGCGCATGCTGGCCGGGAGGCACGGCAGCCACAAAGAAGCGCACGTCGTACCTCTTGGACTCCACCTCAGGCGTGATCCAGTGGGTCCACAGCGGAAGCAGCGCCGGGTCGACTCGCAGGCCACGTCGCGCGAGGACGCCGGCAAATGCAGCGCTCGACACAGCAACCTCTGCTCGGTCGTCCTCCCACGCGTCGTCCTCCATCGCCGGTCGGCCGCTGTCGTCGACGGCAAGGAGTACGCCGGTCTCCTCGAAGACTTCACGTACGGCGCCCACGATGAGCCCGCGAGCCTGGCGATCGTGGGCGGTCATGCGCTGCGCGTCGACGGGCATGCCCGCCCAGGTGACGTCCGCATCACTATCGGCATCGTCGATGCGGCCACCGGGGAAGACATACATCCCCGCTGCGAACGCCATGGTCGCGGCCCGGCGCATGAGGTAGGTCTCGAGGCCGTCGGCGTCACGCAGGAGCACCACCGTGGAGGCATCGCGCACGGGCGGCGGCTCCCACTCACCGTGGAGGAGGGCACGGGCGCGAGCGCTCACGTGCACGGGCATGCGTGGCACGCTCAGTCGGCGACCTCCAGCACCATCTCCACCTCGACGGGTGCGTTGATCGGCAGACCGGCCACTCCCACCGCAGAGCGGGCGTGGCGTCCGGCGTCGCCGAATACCTCGAGGAGCAGCTCGCTTGCGCCATTAATGACCGCGGGCTGGCCCGTGAATCCAGGCGCACTGGCGACGAAGCCGACCACCTTGACGACGCGCGTCACGCGGTCGAGCGAGCCGATGACCGACTGGGCAGCCGCGAGTGCGTTGATCGCGCTTTGTCGCGCGCAGTCCTTAGCCACCTCGGGATCGACGTCGGAGCCGACAAGCCCCTCGGCGATCATCACTCCGTCGCGCATCGGCAACTGTCCCGAGGTGTAGACGTAGCGACCGGTGACGACAGCGGGGACGTAGGCGGCGACGGGTGGCACCACCTCGGGGATAACGATGCCCATCTCGGCCAACCGTGCGGTGTGAGACATCACTGCTCCTTCGGTCGCTTCAGATAGGCGACGACATTCTCGGCGTTGGGACCGGGCACGACCTGCACGAGCTCCCAGCCGTCCTCCCCCCAGGTGTCGAGGATCTGCTTGGTCGCGTGAATGAGCAGGGGCACCGTCGCGTATTCCCACCGGGTCATGACGCGACCCTAGTACGACGTGCCCGAGAGGGGCGGGGCCGGACTAGGCTCAGGCAGTGCCCTCGACCGACTGGCCCGACGTGCTCCTGCACGTCGTGTCCGGCAAGGGCGGGACCGGCAAGACCACCGTGGCAGCCGCCCTCGCCCTCGCGCTCGCTCGCGACGGCGGACAGGTCATGCTCATGGAGGTCGAAGGCCGGCAGGGCCTCGCACAACTCTTCGATATGCCACCCCTCCCCTACGAGGAGCGCCGACTGGCCTCCGTGCCCGGCGGGGGCGAGGTGTGGGGGCTAGCGGTCGATCCCGAGGAGGCTCTCCTCGAATACCTCGAGCTCTTCTACAACCTCCGGCGCGCGGGCGGTGTGCTGCGTCGCATGGGTGCGGTGGAGTTCGTCACCACCATCGCACCTGGGCTGCGCGACGTGCTGCTCACCGGCAAGGCCGTGGAGCTGGTGCGCCGACGCGACAAGAAGCATGCGCGCGCCTATGACGCCATCGTCCTGGACGCCCCGCCGACGGGGCGCATCACCCGTTTCCTCAATGTCAACACCGAGATCGCCGGCGTGGCCAAGGTCGGACCGATCCGCAATCAGGCAGACGGCGTGATGGCTGTCCTGCGCTCGGAGAAGACAGCCGTGCACCTCACGACGCTGCTCGAAGAGATGCCGGTGCAGGAGACCGCTGACGGTGTGGCCGAACTCGAGGACGCGGCCCTGCCTGTCGGGGGAATCGTCGTCAACATGACGCGGCCACCCCTGCTCACCTCGATGGCGGATCTGACCTCTATCGACGCTGGGGCACTGACCTCCTCACTGAAGGCGGCGGGCATCGATGCATCACCGCATGTGGTGGATGCCCTGCAGGCGGAGGGCGTCGACCACGCGGCCCGAGTCAGGCTGGAGGAGACGGAGAGGGAGCGCATCGCGGCTCTGGGACGGCCGGTCTACGACCTCCCCTTCCTTGCCGGAGGCATCGACCTCGCCGCGCTCTACGAGTTGGCGGACATGCTCCACGAGCAGGGGATGGCCTGATGCCAGACGCCCCTGTCCTCGACATCGACGCCCTTCTCGCCGATCCCCGGACCCGCACCATCGTGTGCTGTGGCTCCGGGGGCGTGGGCAAGACGACAACCGCCGCTGCACTGGGCCTGCGTGCGGCGGATATGGGTCGGCGGGTCTGCGTCCTCACCATCGACCCGGCGCGACGTCTCGCGCAGGCGATGGGCCTCACTGAACTCGACAACACACCTCGGCCCGTCGTCGGTGTCGAAGGCGACGGATCACTCAGCGCGATGATGCTGGACATGAAGCGGACCTTCGACGAGGTCGTGGAGTCCCACTCCGATCCCGAGCGAGCGCAGGCGATCTTGGATAACCCCTTCTACCAGGCGCTGTCCTCCTCCTTTGCCGGCACGCAGGAGTACATGGCCATGGAGAAGCTCGGCCAGTTGCGGGCGGAGGCGGACCGCGAGGGCACCTGGGACCTGATCATCGTCGACACACCACCGTCGAGGTCAGCCCTGGACTTCCTCGATGCCCCCGATCGCCTGGGCACCTTCCTCGACGGACGCTTCATCAAGATCCTCACCGCGCCAGCGCGGGGAGCGGGGCGCGGGCTCGGCAAGCTGCTCGGTGCCGGACTGGGCATCTTCTCCGGGGTGCTCACGAAGATCCTCGGGGCCCAGTTGCTCACGGACCTGGCGGCCTTCGTCGGCGCGGTCGACACGATGTTTGGAGGTTTTCGCGAACGGGCGGAGGCGACGTACGCCCTGCTCAAGGATCCCGGGACGGCGTTTGTGGTGGTCGCAGCACCCGAGCGCGACGCGCTGCGAGAGGCGTCCTACTTCGTGGATCGTCTTGAGCAGGACGGTATGCCGCTCGCGGGGCTGGTGGTCAATCGAGTGCAGGAGGTGCGCGCTCCCGAACTCACCGTCGAGGAGGCCCTATCGGGAGCACAAAGGCTCCAGGGCGAGGAGCCGCGCACCGCGGCGCTGCTGCGACTCCATGCGGACCGCATGCGCAATGCCGAGCGTCAGGCGCGTATCACGCGGCGGTTCATGGCGGCCCACCCCGGAGTGCCCGTGGCGTCGGTCTTCGCCCTCGCCGAGGATGTGCACGACCTCGAGGGCCTGCGCGCAGTGGGATCGCTCCTCGCAACTAGTCGATCGGACCCCTGAGCGAGGGTGACGCAGTCACCAGCGGTGCCGTTTACCTCAGGTCAATGTGAACAGAAGTCAACGTGAGACGCGCGAGCGCGACTACGAGGCGCGAAAGACGTCG
>Ga0169931_10008486_pt1 | contig 14983 bp, 19 predicted proteins | sample Kivu_15m_20L_FD_129675 | JGI IMG/M metagenome (GOLD analysis project Ga0169931, IMG submission 129675) | Freshwater microbial communities from Lake Kivu, Western Province, Rwanda to study Microbial Dark Matter (Phase II) - Kivu_15m_20L... | ecosystem: Environmental > Aquatic > Freshwater > Lake... | reverse complement strand
AGTTGTACTATTTCTCCATTTGTTACACCAGCAGACCATAGCAAATATTGGCGGTCTGCCGTTGTTGGTTGATGTGTAACATACATGTCATACTTGACATTGTTTCCAGAATTTGAAAATATTAAGCCGTTACCGTTAGTGAATGTAATATCACCACTAAGACCGTTTAGTGTTCTTACATAAGAATCTACAGGTCCAGTGGCACCAGTGTTTCCTTGAGGTCCAGTGGCTCCTGTGGCACCAGTGGAACCAGTAACACCTTGAATACCAGTTGATCCAGTGTTTCCTTGTGGTCCGGTGGATCCTGTTGCACCAGTGTTTCCTTGTGAACCAGTTGCACCTCCGGAACTGGTTTTATCCCAAGCAACACCATTGTAAGTCCAAAGAATACCATTGTATGTATAGGTATTTCCTGCGACTGGACTATTTGGAAAATCAATGGGCATTTATATTATTTATCATACATCAACAGAACCAACAAATTCTCCATCAGGTATTGATTTAATGAAAACATATGCATTTTTTACCTGATTTATATCTTGTGGATCAATTGCTGATGGGACAAAATATGTTTCAAAATTTTCGGTTGAAACCTCAAAAGTTCTTGAATCTAAATGTCTCTTTTCATCAATTCTTGCTTGTTCTGAAACATATCCAATCATTCTTATAGTTCCTGCACGCCAACTACAGGAGTTGTTTCTTTAATTATTACTTTTTCAATTACTTCAATTTTTGTATTTGGTTTGGGATTTACTTCTTTTTTTGTAATATTTGGTACAATTACTTCTTCTAATAAATTTTTAATTTGATGAGAATTACCATAAAGTTTAATTACTTTATTATTAGATTTTTGTAAAAAGTATTGCTCACTCACTCCATGCCCCAATTGATATTTTTCATCATAGGAACATGGTTGAACTTCTTTTAATAAGGAGTTTTGTAATAAATTTGCAAAAGGTTTTTTAACTTTATAAATTTTTCCTTCTACAGATTCATAAAGCATATTTGGTAAAAAATATTCTTTTATTTTTGTAAAATTTCCTTCAATTAAATATTCTTCACCATCGATATTTTTTAAAAATAATTGAGATATTCCTGAACCAATTTTTATTTTTTTAGGATTATTTGCAGATTCAATAATAAAATAATCACATCCGAGCAGCAGTTCTGGGTGCGGCTTTATTAATTTTAAGGATGTTTTGTTCTTTCCAAAGAACATTATATATCGGTTACTTCAGGCAATACTTGTAAGTTGCCACGTAATATTGTGGTCAGTGAATTATTCGGTGTCAAAACTTTTAAATCATATTTGCAAATTCTATCTGTACTTAAATTTGAAGAATAGGTATATCCTAAACACATATTTACTGTACCACCCGTTGCAGAAGAAAGACCTCCAGTAAATCCAATTGGATCTGAAAGTTCTGCATCACTTGCAACATATTTTGTGTATGAGGCTATTAAAGTGGCTGGACTATATCCATTTCTTACTTGTAAATATAATGTTGATCCCGTAAAATCAAATGTAATACCACTGGTTGTTCCTAAAAAGAAATAAGACCATCTGGCGGTATCACCTTTAATTAATGTTACATCAAAATTGTCGGACATTTTTTCTCCAAATAATAATGACCTATATGCTAGGTCATTATTAAGTATTTATGTTTTATTAAAGTGTTACAGGCTGTTTTGTTAAGTCTATATTTAAAGTAGTTTTATTTGCCACGTTTTGAACATTATTTAAAACTTGCTGTTGTTGTTGCATTACATTTTGTTGATATTCATTTATAGCTTTAATATAGAGATCTCTATTATTTTTAACTCTTTCTCTATGTTCTTCTGGTAAATGATTTTCAGATAAAAGTTTTTCACAAGCAGCAAATCCCATATGATATTTTCCAACATGTGCTGCTGTTGTTGCAACCTCATCAAGAATTCCCCATAGATAATTTGCAGTATCTACGAAAAGAATATGATCTTTTGGCATTGGAATGGCCAGTGCTTGGCATGCTAACAAAAATGCACTTCTGGGTCTGTTATGTTTTCTATAAATGCACGAAGCATGATATAGGGGTTCAGCTCTTACTGGAAGAGTTTCAAACGCTTTCATAAACGCATCTATAACTTCTGGTAGAGGTTTACCCAACATTTCTCTGCAAATACCAACTCGCATCCAAGAATAAAACACTTCTTCAATCCAGTTTCCCATGTTGGCTCTTTTTTCATATTCAACTTCTGCAATATCAAACATATGCGCATCAAATGCTGATTGTGCCAAATAAAATTGTTTTCTTGGTTGGTCTGGCTTTTCATCAATATATTTTTTTAATATATTGTAATCTCGTCTATATTTTTCTCTATCATCACCATTTGTTTCTCTTGATCTGCACCCCTCTGTTCGAACTTCCCACGCATAATCTCCTTCAAGTTTTCTAACATTCATCGGTTGCTCGCAGCAAGAATATTCATGCAATGGTTCTTCATACCACCATTTTTTTCTTGCTAAATTAAATATTTGAGCACGATACCATTCAAATGGTCCACGTTTAATTTTTACAACATAACCGTCAAGAGAATCATCAAAAGATTCCACTGGAAGTTTTCCTACAATAAAATCATCCGCGTCGATCATCAAAGACCATTTTGTTTTTCCCAAACACGCTTCAAGAACTTTAGATCTATTTGTTCCAAAGTCTTGCCACTCATGATCTAAAATTTCACCAGAAATTCCCTTTTTATCAAAAAAGTTTTTGATAATTTCTTTAGTGTTATCACTAGAACCAGTATCAGCAATAACATAATAATCGATATACGGTGCCACTGATTCCAAACATCTTTCGATATTTGGAGCTTCATTCTTTACGATCATCGCCAACGTTAAATTGTGCATAGTCATCCTTATGAATTAAAAAATTTACGCAAAGAACCGGGATTAAATTTAGGAATCAAATCCCAGTCATCTCTTTCACCATATTTAATTATCTTGATTCCGGTAACTGGCATTTGATTCTTGATTTTTTCTTTATCAACAATTTCAAGAAGTTCCCATTCTTCAAGAAGTTTTACAATAGTATTTCTTCTTTTAATATCCTCTTCACTTACATTCGAAGGCAATCCATCCAAAGCAAATAATTCTTTGAAATGCGCCACTATGTAAACATCATTTTTGTGAATTAAATGACATGATTGGTAAAGTACCTTTTTTCCTTTTGGAGATACACCAATTCTTGAAAGAGTTTCACGTACAACCATAAAATCTTCTGAATCAAATAGTTTTACATGAACACCGACGTTATTAAAAAGTCTATCCGAAGCTTCTGACATACAAACACCTTTATTAAGAAATTGGACCACCTTTATCTAAAGACTTCTTAAGTTTGTCTAGATTTTCTGGTCCAATAATATTTAGCACTTCTCTCGCCTTTGCTTCGTTGTAATTATAAACCCTTCGAATTATAGCAATATTTTCATCATCTTCTTTCTTGTGCCAACTAGAAAACCTCTTCTTCTTTCGAATAGAGGTTCTATGGAAATCAAACTGCATCTTGGAATCAGACCAAGGTTTGCAATTCATTTCATTTGAATGAAATATTGTATCAATAAAATATGAAAGGCACTTATTTACAATAAAAGCCGGATAGACTTTTACAGCAACCTCATCATTATCCATGAGAGGTTTTTTATTGTAATTGATGCTGTTTAAATAATCTTTCAGTTCCATCAGTTAAACTCACATTCCATCATTAGTTGAACAATCATTGCCATGGTATTGATTTCTTGATCTGCTGCAAAGGCTGATTTGTATTGATACTCGGCAATGATCAGAATGGCCTGTGGAATCGAAGAGTGCTTTAAAACGCCGTATAACTCCGTATAAAGCCTTTTAAAGAACTCTGCAGTATTCAGATCAATGTTTTGCACCACCCATTTACGACAGGAAGCAAAATCCTTGGCCTTCATGTATCCCAGTAGTTCTTTGTATGATTCTGAACTGCCCTGTGATAGAATACCAACATCAATTCTTCCAGAAGAAGAATATCTTTGAAGTTCATTAATGATTCTGCGAACATCTGGAAAATGTTTCTTAACGAGGTTAACGAGAACTGGAACTTCATACTCAATCTTTTCTGTTTTTAAAATATACTCTGTTCGCTTAAGAATTTCACCAGCAATCTGCGCCTTCTCTGCACTTGGCACGGTAAAGTCAATACCAGTGCAACGAGAATGTAGAGGTTCAATAACACGACTCTTATAATTGCAGGTTATGATAAATCTGCAATTGGCATGAAACTCTTCAATCGCTCCACGCAATGCTGGTTGGATTGACTGCTGATTGGCATAATCAAACTCGTCAAGAATGACAACCTTCATGTTTCCATTCAAGGAAACTGTAGATGCATATTGGCGAATTTTAGTACGCAAAGTGTCGATGCCATTCTCTTCAGAACAGTTAATGAGAATAGACTCAAACCCCAGATCTCTGCAGATAGCACGGGCAACGGTGGTCTTTCCGGTGCCCGCTCTTCCGTAGAATAGCATATTGGGAATGGTGCCCTCCTTGATCATACCATTAAAGATGGCGGTAAGATCAATCGGAAGAATACACTCAGACAAAGACTTGGGCCGATACTTTTCGACCCACAGCACACTGTTTACATCAAACACTTTAGCCCTTTCTGATGGCTACGTAATAAGAAATATCTTGGCTGGTATGAACGAAACGAGAAATAATTGTCTTGGTCAAATCTACACGGTAAGACCCGGGAAGGAACTTAATCTCAGAAACCTTAAACATGCCAGAATAATCTGGTCCGCTATAGTTTTCATCGACTACTACAGAAAAACTGTTTGAAGTATCGTTTTCAGTATCGTCCACTACAATTCGAATCTCTCCATTTTCTGCAATGATCTTTACATCGCTGACCTGAAGAATTCTAGATGCCTTTAGAACTTCGTTTAGATCGTGTTCCTGAATCTCAAACGACATCACTACATCGGGCATCTTGATTTCCTTCTTTGGAACAGTCAAGAGAGATTCATTGGAGTAGTAATAGCGAACAGAAGATCTACCGTTAGAAATATCTACATAACTTTCATGAAACTCTAAGTCTGGGTTAGAGAACATGCTGATAACACCTAAAAACTTATTGAGATCCCAGATACCAATAGAAGTATCAAACTCTTCTTGAACCTTTGCCTCAACATAGATGTTATTCCCCGCTGCAATGGTTTTAAGTACATTGCCCGGTTGAATCAAAATGTTGGAATTAATTTCAGCAAAGTTTTTAAGAATGCTGAGGGTTTCCTTCGATAAACGCATTTTAGTCACAGTTGTCATTGTTGTCCTTTGGTCTATAAATCATATCATTCAAGCGATTCTTTTGCTTGTGTCTTTCACCGCGCTTGTTTCGGTTTTCTTGCTTTTTACCAAATTTAGATGTTTTATTCTTTTTGCGATTGGTAAACTTCTCAAAACTGTCTTCATTCATGACTACAATATAACCTCTTAAATTTAAAAATCAAGTTTCAATCCACTGAAAACCATTTGGATCTTTATACCAAATATAAGATACTCCATTTGTTGAAACCCATATCTGTCCTTCTTTTGGACTTACTGGGGGATTGTCAGATATAAAATTTTTATCTATTCCTGCATATTTCCAATTATCTAAATCTTGAACGGGAGACATTTCTGTAAAATTTAAACACTCATAAACTTTACCCTGAAATGTTACAACATCCCCCTTTTTATATCCGTATTTTTTCCCTGTGGGAGTTATATATTTGTATTCACCCTTGAACATTTTATATATTTATATGTTCACTTTTATTTTAGAAAAGTTATTCTTCTTTTCAAAATGCATCTGTTGATCAAATTTATCAGCCAATTGATCTGACTTGTGGCTAATAATGTAAATGGAGCATTTATTCTTCATTTTATTTAACAGTTTAATAAATGATTCTGTTCCAACAGTATCAAGAGAAGAATCAAGAATTTCGTCAAAAATTAGTAAATTGCAGTTAAGACTATTCTTCATTTTTGCAATTTCACGCCAAGTCAGCAATATGGCCAAATCGATACGTTGCTTTTCTCCCTCAGAGAAAGAGGAATATGAAAATTCATCTCGGTATCTGGATCGAATGGTTTCCTTGAATTCCTCGTTGATGTTGAAGTCAACATACAAATTAAGTTTTCCGAGAAATTTGTTGACGAGTCCGTTGATGATGGGAACATAATGTTTGATAATACGGCTTTTGAGACCGCCATCTTTGAGAATATCATATACAATATCGTGGTGAATTTGTTCATTAATTAAACTTTGAAGTTTCTTCGATAAATCATCTTTATGAGATTCAGATTCTTTTAAACTTTCTTCCAGAGAAACAATGTTACTTGCTGCAACTTTGTCTTTCTTTTCATTCAGCAATCTCTTGACATTTTCTTCGCCGTTACCAATTCGATAATCCATGCCCATGATATCATCGCTAACAGTATCTCTGCGTTCGATATAGGCATTATAATCATCTTGTACATTCTGCAGCTGTTGATTCTTTTCTTTGGCAATTTTAATTGCTTTTTGGCACTCAACAAGTTTTGCTTCTTTTTCTGCTAAGTGCTTCTCTCTTTGATCTTTGGGAAGATCTTGGCCGCAGCAATTGCAGACAGCGGATACTTTAAGAGATTCAATTTCTTCCTTCAAAGCAGTCTCAAGAACTTCTGCCTTGGTAAGCATCACAGGAACATCTTTCAAGGAGTCAATGATCTTCTTGTGCTTCTTTATTTCTGCATTTATTTTTTCAATTTCCTTTACATGCTCTGCTCGTTCAGATTTACTGAGAATAATGTTTGCTTGAAATGATTCAATTTTTTCATCAATTGCTTTGATGTCACCAGCATTATGTGTTTTTACTTGATCGATAAAACTCTTCTGCGCTTTAATTTTTTCATGTGCAATCTTAACTAATGATTCATTTTCTGAAATATCGCCTTTGAGTGAACCGAGCTGTCCTTTGACATATTGATTCATGTCCGCCAATACATCAAGATCTAATAGCCCCTCAATGATCTTTCTCCGTTCGGCAGGAGTTAATTGCATAAAAGGAATAAAGTTTGATTTACCAAGAATAACTACCTGTTTAAAGGCTGCATAGTTAAACCCGAGAATATTTTCTTCAAAGTGTTCTTGATAATCTTTGCTCTTTGCGTGTTGATCTATGAGTTCACCGTCTTTATAGATTTCAAATATTTTTGGACTTAATCCACGCCGAAGAAGATATTTGGAACCTGATCGGTTAAATTCAATTTCAACTACACAGTTCTTACCGTTTACGCTATTGATTAACTGCGGTATATTAATCGGTCTAAACGGCTTTCCGAATAAACCAAAGCAAAGAGTGTCTAGTAAGGCAAAAGACTTACCGTGACCGTTTACGCCTGTTACAAGAGTAGTCTTGTTGGTGTTTAACTTGATCTCGCTGAAATTATTTCCAAACGAACCAAAATTTTTAAACCGAACACAAACAAATTCAATCATTCTTCTTCCTTGGAGATTGCACTATTATATGCTGAGTTTATGATTTCTGCAAGCATATTTTTGTTCACATTGGATTCTGTAATAGTGTCTAACTCTTCGTGCAGTAATTGTAAAGTGTCCTTGTGAATATCTACCGCGACTAATTCTGGATTGGCAGAGACTTCTTCGTGTATTTGTAATTCGGCAATTCCGGCTTCATAAAATTTATCGACATATTTTTCAAATTGATTTTGTCTAGTCTTTTTCTTTATAAAAATTTTTACATACTTATCTTTAAAATCTTCATAGTTTAATTTTTTCGGTGATTCTTCGTCATAATCAATCGTATAGAAAAGCTTTTCTTTATTTTGTACGAAATCAAGTGTTCTATTCTTGAAATCGAATACATGAAAGCCCTTTTCTTCATTAGCGTCCGAATAAGCCATTTCGTATTGCGTGCCAAGATAATGTATATGATTACGGCTAGACTTGATGTGATAATGGCCAGTAAGAACAAATTCAAACTTGTCGAAGTGTTTTGGATCATAGCCCTGCTCCACAGATACTCCACGAATACTTTGAAAGCCATACAATTCAAGGTGCCCTAAAAGAAGCGAGCAACTACATTCATTAATAAATTTTGCTGATGCTTCTTCGTTCTCTGGATTTATCCAAGGAACTAGAGCCACACAACAATCGGAAAGATTGATTTCTGTTGGTTCTGAATATACTGTCCAGTTTGAATAGTGTCCAGCAAGTTCCTCAAGAGAGTTTACGCTGTTTGTGTTTCGATAGAATGTATCATGGTTGCCACAAATAATATGGCAACGAATTCCCATTTCTTTTAGTGGTTCAAAGAATTCTTCTCTCACTCTATTCAAAGTTTTAAAGTTTATGTACTTTCTTCTGTCGAATAGATCACCCAGATGAAAGAGAGTCTTTATGTTATTCTCTTTCATGTAGGGAAACAATTGATTTGTGAAAAAAGACAAAAAGTAATTCAATACAATAGAAGAATCACCTTTATAACCAAAATGGCTGTCGTTTAGTATTACAGCTTTCATAGCTCAAAAATTTCTTTTTTCTTTCTCTTTTTTCTTTTAGTCTTTTTTGGTTTGCTCATTTCATCAAATCTTTCCATATCTAAATCAGTTAAACCAAAAAAGTCTCTACGACCAACATCAATTCCAGCATATATTTCATTAAACCAATTTTGAAAATCTTTATTGTTTTGCTGTTCTGCAAATTTATACTGGGTATACTTTTCTTTTTTTTCTTTGTTTATTACACGAACAAAAGAAAACCAGCATATTTGGGTTATGTAACCAAATGGGCTGGTTGATTTTTTTGGATCAAAGTTGTCAATGTAAGTTATGCAATTTAATACTGCATCTGACACCATTTCTTCTCTATATGAATAATTTGCAAAATTTGGTCTATATGAAAGTCTACTTGCTATTTTTAGTATACATTCACCAATGTAATCTGGAAGTTTTGGCTTTTTTCTACCAGAATTTTCATTGTCTTTTACTTTTTTACTATATTCTACTAAAGCGTTATATAAAGATTGATTATCTACATAATCATCATCTGAAGGTTTGCTTTTCTTTTTCTTGGGCTTTTTCACAATAAGATTATATATCAATATAAATTAAAGTCAAATACAAATTATTTTAACTTTTTGTATATACCCAGCAAAATCCAATTCTTTTACTTTCAGGCAAATTGTGCGCAACAGCTAAATCAATTGGCCCATATAATGTTCCATAATAGTATTTAGTTTATATATTCTGCTTCATTCATCCAACCATTGTTATCAATATTTGTTTTAATACAATAACCTTTATCTTTTAAATAAGAATTTATATCTGTTTTTAGATGAAGATTTTCGAAATAAATTTTATTAATTTTACAATTATCAAAATCAATGGATTTTATAATTTTATCATCTAAGCCTTCAGCATCTATAAACAAGATATCTAAATTATTGATATTATATTTTTTAAATAATTCATTAATATTACAACACGGTACTGCAATTTTTACAATACCATTTTTATCATATCCGTGTTTTAAAATGTGGGTTTCATCTATTGATGCGACTTCATAACCGGGACCATCATTTATGTGATAATAAAAATCAATGGTATTAACACAATCCACAACAATTGCAATATTTTCTAAAATTTTATTTTCAATCCAATTATAACAATTATTTATATAATCATTATGAACTTTCATTGGTTCTATTATAATAAATTTATCTGGTTGTTTATTTCCTATTAAATTTGTTAAATCATCATTTCCCCTGTTTGCTCCTATTTGGACTATATTCATAATTTAGAAATCCAATTGTATGTTTTTGTTATACCATATTCAAGTGGTAATTTTGGCGACCAATTTAATTTTTCTCTCATCAGAGTATTATCAGAATTTCTTCCACGAACGCCCTGTGGCCCATCTATGTGGTTTATATTTAATTTTTTATTGGCAATTTTCATAACTAAATTGGCCAATTCATTAATAGAAACCATTTCTTCAGAACCAATATTTAAAGGTCCATTAAAATCGGAATCTACAAATCTCCTAACAGTTTCTAAGCAATCATCGATATAAAGAAAAGATCTCGTTTGTTTTCCATCTCCCCATATTTCAATATTCCCGTTATCGGAAAATGCAACTTTTCTGCAAATGGCTGCTGGTGCCTTTTCTTTTCCATTATTCCACGAACCGTAGGGACCAAATATATTATGAAATCTACCAATACGAACTGGAAGACCATAATTGCGATTATAAGCAAGATATAAACGTTCACTAAAAAGTTTTTCCCAACCATATTCACTATCTGGTTTAGCAGGATATGCAGAATCTTCAGAGCATTTTGGATTATTTGGGTCTAATTGATTGTATTCTGGATACATACAGGCAGACGAAGAATAAAAAATCTTTGGTTTTTTTGTATACTTGATGGCTTGATTTGCGACATTTAAATTAATCATTGCAGAATTGTGCATAACTTCTGCATCATGTTCTCCAGTAAAAATATAACCAGCCCCACCCATATCTGCAGCCAACTGATATACTTCATCAAAAGTGTTGTCTACACCATTCAGTGTAAATGATGTAGAGACGTTTCCGGAAATTTTTAAGTCCAACACAAAAAATTCATCTGCATCAGTTTTTTTGTATTCGTGTTGTTTTATATCAACACCGCGAACCCAGTAACCTTCATTTTTTAAACGTGTTACAAGATGTCCACCAATAAATCCACCAGCACCCAATACTAACGCTTTTTTCATTTTATTAACCTTTAATTTTTTTAAATACTGACAAAGACCACACAGATTCAACATATTCTACTTGAGGGTGTCCTTTTATTAATTCTTCAACAAATATTGAAGGCCCATGACAACCAACACCTGCACCATATATATTTTTTCTATAAACACAAGAATCATGAAATGAAATGTGTCCTCCAATTTTTACAAATTTAATCCAATCTTCAAAATCTTTTTTAACTGCAGGGTATGTGTGATCCCCATCTATAAAGATATAATCAACTTCTTTGTTCCATGATTTTGATACATTATAACTATAATCTTTTATAAAAATATAATTGGAATAATTTTTACAAGATTGTTTTATCAATTCTTCACTACCTAATAAATTTGGATTCATTGAATCTGGAATTATTGGGTCAATTCCATATACTGGGCATGAAACATTTGCTGCAAATTGTTTTGCAGTATCACCATTTAAAACACCAATTTCTACAATACAAGAACTGGCATTTTTATAGTATTTGTAATGACATTCCATTTCTTTTTTATGTGAATCGGAGTGAATATTTGCATCGACAATTATCATTTTTAATCCTTTATATATTTTTTAAATTTATCCAAGTTATTAATAACATATTTCGGTAAATAGTCAATATTTTTATTTAATTGTAAACTACAATTATATCTTCCTAGAGGGTCTTGCAGATTATGCAATCTATTTTTAATCGTTTCTTCGTCAAAATGAGAAAACTCTGTGTGTGCATAATTTTGTATTTTATTGTATACAACATTTTCGTTGCCAAGAAATGAAAAATGCCAACCACCATTTTTAATTTTGTCCAAATTGTGTTTTTCCCTACTTCTTACTATTTCAGTATTTTTTTCAAATAAAGATTTTTTTATTAAAACACTTCCATAATTTATAGGAGTATTTTTAACTAACAAAAATGTATTTAAATAATAATAATGAAGTAATTGTTCAAATACAGCAATTTTTTTATTATTTTTTATTGCTTCTTCTATTGATTTTTTTGAAGGTATTTCATCTAAATCAGAAACAATCAAAATGTCTTCTTCTGTTGTTTCTTTTAAACCATCTAAAATAGATTTTCTTTGAAAATTTTCATTATACCACGCATCTTCAATAAAAGATTCTTTCGGTACAATTACATGTATAATTTTATTTAAAAATTTTGCAAAACGATTTTTATTTTCATAAAAATGCAAAATTTTATTTTTATTTTGATGTGTTTTTTCAGCTTCTACCAACACAAATTTATCAACAACATCATTCAATTCATTTAATCTTATTTCCAGTAAATCTAATTCGTTATAAAAGGTAAAACAATCATAAATTTTCATTATTCTTCTCCCCAAACAAGTAAAACATCATCCCACCTATTTTTAATTTTTCTGAGATCATAAACTTTTGGATTATACTTTTGAAATTTTAAAATATCTGTTTCTAAATTTTGTATATCTTCAATAATATATAATCCATTTGTATTTAAACGAGTATTTAAATATTCAAATGCAAATAACTGGTCTTCTATTCTATGACTTCCATCATCTATAATTATATCAAATTTCATATCTCCCAATTCATTGTTAACATGATTAATATCATTTATATCGGAATAAATTAATTTTACACCATCTTTTTTATAAACTATATTTGGTTGATATTCAATTCCAACTAAATTTTTTGCGTTTGTAAAATAATTTTTCCATGTATAAAGACTGTAACCACGATTTACACCAATCTCTAAAAGATTTATTGATTCTGTTTTATATTTTTTAAATAATTTTTCATATATTTCTATGTAACTGTGGTGAGTTCCTTTATCGGAGCAATGTATTTCCATACCTTCTTTTTTTGCCAATTCACATGTATGTGAATATACTTCTGTTAATGTATTCATATTTTTTCTTTTGTGTTTAATAAATTTTTAAATTCTAATTTTGCTTTTTCTATATTTTTTACTTTTCTAAATTCTGATTGTATTTTAAATTCGTTTACTGATTCACTAAGATCATAAGCTTCTTTTATAGTATAGTCATCACTAAAAATAAAACAATCTTCGGGAACATCATCAAAACCTAGTCTATATCTATTTTCTTTACTTATATAAATTGGTATACCACAATCCAAGGCTTTCATAACAGAATTGCAACAAGAGCCATATTCTTTATGGTGTACTAAAAGTCTTGTTTTAGAAAGAACATCCCAATCTTGAACTATGCCATCTGGTGCTTCTGGGTGGCCAGCAATTATTACTGGCTTTGATTTTTTTAAATCAATTAGCTCATCAAAGTATTTTGTTTTATAAGATTCCATCAACTGTGTAATATATTTTTTTTCTTTTAACTGACCTTTTGTAGGAACAAAATAGGTAAGTCTAGTGCCACCATAATTTTTAATATAATCAACAGAACTTATTTTTTTATATTTTTTAAAATTATTTTTTTGTAAAATATGCCATATAACAACCGCACCAAAAATATTTTTATCGCTATTATATGGTAAATTTTCTGCAATCGTTGGGTTTATACTAAAATAATAATCATATCCTTGATGAGTGTTACTATACGTAAAATTTGTATTTGGAAAAAGATCTTTTGGATCATACCAATTTTTACCACATTGAAATTTAAAATCTTTAGAAACAGAACAATAATCCGCACCTAGACTAAAAGTTAAATCCTCTGTTGCTACATCTGTTTCTATTCCAATAGATTCAAATAAAATTTTTGTATACCAAAGATAATCTGGATGATGATTAAAAATAAGTGCTTTCATTTTTTTATTTTCCAAAAATCATAAATTCCTTTATCCAATTCATATGAAGACCACAATTTTCTTTCTCGCATTGGTTGATTTTTTGCCCAATCCCACATTTTTGTAAGACCTAATTTTAAATTTGTTGGATTTTTAAAATTTAAAATTGTTTTAATTTTATCATGTGATACCCAAGCATCTTTTACTTCATGTCTCTCTTCCAAATAAACTTTCTCCCCGCCACCCATTACTTCAATTAAAATATTGCATGCTTCATTTATTGAACAGTGTTCGTCACCTCCAATATTAAAAATTTGTTTTGAAGCATTTGGTTCTATTGCACCTTTCCAAAGATATGGAACACAATCATCTATATAACTAAATGCTCTTGTTTGTAAACCATCTCCATAGATGGTCAGAGGCATTTTATTTAAATGTTGATACATCCAGATACCTAAAACGTTTCTGTATTTATCCCAAATATTTTGTTTTACGCCATAGACATTGTGTGGTCGAAATATGCACCAATCCATTCCATGCTGCTCCCCGGCTATCTGTATATCCATTTCACACGCATATTTTGCTACACCATATGGGTCAATTGGATTTTGTTGGTAAGTTTCAACAAATGGTGGTTTATTTATTCCATAAACTGCCATTGTTGAAGTAAAAACAAATCTTTTTACATTATGTTTTATGGATTGATTTATCAATCTAGTAGTGGCAATTAAATTATTTTCATAATTAAATTGACGAATAAATGGGCTTAAACCTTCGGCAGCATATGCTGCAAAATGAAAAACATATTCTGGTTTGTGTTTTTCAAAGACATCAGCCAAACGATCTGATGAAGCAAGATCTAGTTTGTAGAATTCAACTTTGCTGTTTATATTATCAGAATATCCACCACTTAGATCATCGATTCCAATTATATTGCACTTTACGTTTTCTGAAAGCCAATCTGCCAAACGTGAACCCAACAAACCCGCCACACCAGTTATTAAAATATTCATATTAATCTCACAGTTCTATATTATTTAGACGCATTACTTCAAGCATATGGGTATCTTTTCCATGAAATCCAAATGTTTTATTTGGATTTGTGTATATTCCATTTACAAACAAACTTTCGCATGAAAATGTTTTAGCCAAATCAAATGAAGCAAATTTATGATTTTTTTCTTCTAATTGTTTTCTAAAACCAATGCATATTAAAACATCTTCTGGTATGCCAGAATAATCTAAGTTCATAAGAGATGAAACATCTGTCATCAATTTTTTGCTTCTCATGCAAAAACCACCATTTCCAATATGAAAAGTATTATTTGATTCTATCAACTTTTCGTGAACAAAAGGCCATCTTTGTGTATTCAAAAACAAATGTTCTTTTGGCCATGGTGCTCCAATGT
>Ga0169931_10008483_pt1 | contig 14986 bp, 13 predicted proteins | sample Kivu_15m_20L_FD_129675 | JGI IMG/M metagenome (GOLD analysis project Ga0169931, IMG submission 129675) | Freshwater microbial communities from Lake Kivu, Western Province, Rwanda to study Microbial Dark Matter (Phase II) - Kivu_15m_20L... | ecosystem: Environmental > Aquatic > Freshwater > Lake... | reverse complement strand
TTTGGGAGGAACTCTACTCTGTAGGTTACCGTCCGTGTAAAGTAATGCCGACTAAGGCGGACTCTCTAATCAAAACTCATGGTAACATGGGCAAAGGCCTTGAAATTCGTTCAAAAAAAAAAAATGTTGGACGTAAAGGAGATACCGCGGTTGTTGTATTGACTCAGACGTGCATGAGTTACTACTAGAGGACTAACGTGGCAACGTGGCCCTGTCCACGTGTCCACGTGTTACAGGTCACGTGCGGTGGCGTGACAAGGAACCACGTTGCACGTGTTCCTACATAAATATTATTGAGCGAACCTTTGATGACGTATGCTTGACATCACCCTTACAATTCATACCGACTCTAGATGAACACGTCATCGAACCGTTTTTCAGGTTTGTAAAAAATGCATTCGTATGCTATTTACGAACACGTACTGTGCAACAACACACCTTTCGATCGATGTCTATCCTCTCTCCTCCCTACCAGCACAGAGCTTTCCGGGTCGCGTCATCATCATTGTTTATAAGCCCCTAGTGAACAATCACAAACAACCCTCCTCTCATAATTTCAGATTTCACGAAACGCAAACCCTCTGATAAAACAAAATGAAGATCGCTGCCGCTGCTGCTCTCCTTTTCTCTACTGTCTCTGCCTTTGCACCTTCCACACGCAAGGCTACCTCTTCTTCTCTTAAGGTTGTTCCTTGGTCTCCTGATGAGAATGCTTTCGCATATGGTCTTCCTGGAAGTACGGGTCCTATCCAAAACTTTGATCCTCTTGGTTTCGCTGCCAAGGCTGATTACAACACAATGCTTCGTTACCGTGAAGCTGAGACTCAACATGGTCGTGTAGCTATGCTCGCTGTTATTGGTATGCTCATTACCGAGGAACCGATTGAGTTCCACCCTCTTTTCGAGGCCGATAACAAGGATATTGGACCTGCTATCCGTCATTTGGATGAAGTTCGGGCCGTTTCTCCCTTTTTCTTTGAAGCATTTGCTGTCTTCATTGGTCTTCTTGAGCTTAACCGTGCTCTTATCGGATGGAAAGCACCAGGTGACAGCGTTAAATTCCAAGAAATCAAGGACGAATATTTTCCTGGTGATGTCAGCTTTGATCCATTCAACCTTAAACCAAAGACTGAAGAGGAATTTGCTGCCATTTCAGCGAGGGAATTGAACAACGGTCGTTTGGCCATGCTTGCTTCTATGGGATTCATCCTTCAGGAACTTGCAAATGGAAAGGAGATCTTTGTGAACCTCGGCGTTGCCCCTGATAGATTTGATCCCTCCTCTGTTCCTATCCAATTCTAAATCCTCCTATGTGATAATCTACTCGTAAATTAGAGACGTTGACATTATTGTTGTATACGAATTCAGTTATACCTCTAGTATTTCACCTCCTTCGATGAAATGGTATCAGCGAGGAATATTGCAACAGCACCTAATAATACTCCCTAGGCTTAGATATTATGTTCTTTCTTGGTCGATATTGAAGATAATTAATTAGAAAGCGCAGTCAAGTGGCAATCGTATAGTGAGTGACGATACAAGCACGACACATATATTTGTTGCAGATATGAATAATAATTAAAAATAATTTCTAGGTTGATAAATTTACTATTTCGATTAAAATTCACAATGCTACAATTCCTCGGAATCCGACCAATGTCAATATCAACAACGGTAATAGTGTTGGTATCAATTGCTTGTAATGGAATTACTCAACCGATTTTTTTTTTTTTTATTCCTATCAATAGCCGAATCAAAGGTTTGGTTACCTTGCGCGAGTCAATGCCTCAGACGACTTCAATTGTCGACCCGAATCTAAGCCGCTACAGAGAGCCTTGGAGACCATTTATTTTTGAGAATGAAAAATGTGCGAGTGGAATTTCAAACAAGAATCGTAAAAGCACGAGGAGAAGAGGTGTCAAAGTCTGAAATCTAATGAGAAAAATAACAGCTATTTTGACCCTTCAGAATATTTGATATTTTTCATTAGATTTTTGGAATTAGGGGACCAGAAACATATTATCATACAGCAAAGTCAATCAAGTATGTGGAGTGAAACATATCATAGGGGTGTCACCGCCTCGTTGTTATGCGATCCGGCCAGGTAGTCTTTGACCACAATCTCTAAACACAGGTCACTCTCTACAAATGAATATTTCTCCATCAAACCTTTTTCGATCCCAACCATCCTTTGAACATTCATACATAGTCATGAGTCAAGACTGAAGAACCAGATAAAAAGCTTCTACCTGTAATGCTAGAGAGTAGCTACTACAGTATGTACTTGAACCTGTAGCCTACTGCAGCAGCTGTATCCTACTGTAGCACATGTCAACCCGTCAGCCCGTCAGACGTTACATAAGATACCTACAGGAAGCCGACCGTATCTTCAACTGATGATAAATTGATGATCCTACTCTTGCGTATTTTTTGTATCTTTCCAAATATTGGTCATCAAAATCATCCATCCGATAGACCAAGGTTTCTCATCTCTGACGGCATCCCAAAGCCGATTGCACAAGTTTAAACTTCTTTTGTTATATATCGTACATGGAACCGTGGTTCACGAGACATTGGCGCAACACTGCCATGTTCCGATCAAACTTGGTGTTGATAGTATATTTCATCTTGTCTCGGCATGCCGTTGATGCTTTTGGACTTCGTTACTATCCTCTTTGTAAAGTACAAGAATCAAACTCATATCCTATTTCTCGAAAAGTTATACTCAACAGAAATGATGGAATTTTTACAACAACAAGACTGTATAATCAAGATCCATATTCACAACAAGAAGATGACTTCGCCCTTAAGAAAAAGATCGATCTTGACTCTATTGACTCTGTAACCATGCAAGCAGAGGAGGCACTACAAGAAGCTGAAGAAGCATTAAAAGAAGCGAAATATAAGCAAATTGCAGAAGAGGCGACTGCTGCAGGTATCGGTGGAGTCACAATTGGTTTACTTGCAGGTGCAGCATTGGATGTGTACATGGCTACGGATGGTGGAGACTATATACGTGATACATTGGGTATTGATGTGGCGGATATTCCTACCGCAGTGCCACCTATTGTACTTGGAGTTGCGATCGGCGTCTCATCTTACACGTTGAGTTCATCTACTGAGGAAGGGAACTTGGGTGCATCCATAGTTCGTAACACACTTGGAAAGGCTACGCAATCCGTTGGGAGATCGATTACAGAGTCTGTATCCAATGCAGCTCAAACAGCAGCTGATAGTATCACATCTATACCATCCAAAACTCAAGCCTTCTTTCAACGTAAGGCTCAAGAGGCTGTGGAGGAAGTTAAGGCAATACCATCCAAGATATCGACTGCGGCACAAGAACGGGCCGAAGCGATTAAGGAGGCTGCTATTGAGGTTGTAGAAAAGACCGTAGATGATATTAAGGCGACTCCAGCTCGCGTGGCGAACAAAATCACAACATCAGCACAAGATACGGCTGAATCCATCAAAGAGGCTGCTAAAGAGGCCGTTGAAAGTGCTGTCGATGATATCAAAGCCACGCCAGGTCGAATCGCAGACAGTGTTCAGCGTTCAGTAGATCAGACGATTGAAAAAATTGAGAGCAAAATCGAAGAAACGGTAGAAGACATCAAAGCCACACCCGGTAAAATTGTAGACAGTGTTCAACGTTCCGTGGATCAAACGATTGAAACTATTGAGTCTAAACTAGAAGAAACGGTAGAAGACGTTGTTGAAAAGGTAGAGAAGGTTACGAGTTTACCAGGGAAAAAATTGGACGAGGTATGTCTCCATTTTTTTTTATATGAACGTATTCGTATCCATCGTATTGATGATGCTTTACTATTCATTTAAATTTTAAAAAAGTTACTCGGGGGTAAAGAAGGGAGGTCGGTTTTCATTCCAAGACCCCCTAATGTTTTACCACCATTGGCTTTAAGTAGTGAAACGGAAGAAAGCGCGGCCATTAAAGAGGCTACTAAGAGACTTCAATTAGCTAAGCCTGGGGCAACTATATCATTGGGTCTATTTAGATTAGGACTAACTGACGACGATCCATTAAGAAAATTTTCGTCTGCTATTTCATCAGCTCCTAAAGGCGTTCCTACGCTTGTTGAGTGGACACAGAATCCTGATGGCACTATATCTGGCATAATTTCTGGATCCTCATCATTTTCGAATGGAGAAACAATTTTAACATCTCCAGTAATGAATGACGCGATCGGAGGCTCCGTTGTTGTCACCGCTACAGGTTCAAGGTAAGGCCTCATATTATGACGAGCGATTGATTTTAACGTGAAGATATTATTGACAAAATCTCGATTACAGATATTATCTTGCAAAGTCGAAAGTAAGTGCTGCACAGAAAGAGGACGAAAGCAGCAAACTTAAAGTAGAACTAAGTCGGGCTCAAGCAAGGGCAGCATCAGCCGAGGCGAAAGAAGCGAAAGAACGAGAAAATGAAAGAATACGTTCCATGAATGAAGCGAAGAAAAAAGAAGCAGAAGAGCGACGAGCATTGGAACTGGCGGCGGCTGAGGCCAGACGAAAACTTGCAGAAGAAACCAAGAAACAAGCGGAGGCTGCGGCAGCAGCTCTTCAACGTAAAAATGACGAACGAAAGGCGGTAGAGGCGAAAGAGAGACAAGAAGCGAAAGAAGCTGTAGCCAAAGCGAAGAAAATTGAAGAGGACAGAAAGGCGCAGAAGGCGGCAGCTGAGGTGGCTTCAAAGGCTAAGCAAGCTGTTAAGAAGGTAGAACGGGCCAAACCGGGTGCAACTATATCACTTGGTTTGTTTAGCCTTGGCACACGTTCAACTGATGTCGTTACCCCGAAGATATTGAGTTCGGCTCCTCGAGGCGTTCCGTCACTGAGTAATTGGAGAAAAAATCGTGATGGTAGCATCACAGGCATTATTTCAGGCTCTACTTTGAATAAAGATGGGGAGAAAATAATTACATCACCTGTTACAAGTGATGCCATTGCCGGAACAGTGGTGGTGACAGTTTCAGGGTCAAAGTAAGTGCATACTGTGTCGACTCATAAAGTTGGTAATGGTTATTGTTCTTACCATATGTGTGCAGATATTATCTTGAGGGCACGAGGATTACCACTCAAAAAGCTACTGTATCTAAGCCACTGCCTGAACAAACAAGCAAAAAGGAGAGGGACTTGGCTGTATCTAAACCGACTGGGGTGGTGAGTGTAACCAAGGCCGGCATTGAAACGCGTAAAAGTGCAAATGTCGATAAGGGAGAAGACGTTGTGCGAGCCAAAGAGGCTGCTCAAAGAATGACTAGAGCCAAACCTGGGGCGACGATATCCTTAGGATTGTTTGGTTTCACACCGAAAAATCCTCCCTCAACAAAATTAGATAATGCTCCACGCGGTATTGCCACGATTTCTAATTGGCGCCAAAATCGTGACGGTAGCATCACTGGCTTCATTTCTGGGTCTTCTTCTTTCAAAGAAAAAGAAAAGGTTACTACCTCCCCCATCAGCAGTGATGCTGTTGGTGGCACGGTTGTAACAACCGTGTCTGGTTCAAAGTGAGTGCATTTAAGGATAATTTATGCATAGATCAATTGTGATAATATCCATATCACCACATCTTTTGTTTTTTTTTAGATACTTCTTGGAGGATAAAGTCAAGGCTGTAGAAGACAAGCGGCGAAAACAAGAAGAGGCGCGACGTGAAGATACACAGAAGAAGGAATTACTTTCATCCTTCCGAACTCCAGAGACAAAGATTATAAGTTCTACTTCAGTACCGAAAAAAGCCCCTGCTGGAGTTCCATCCCTGGTAAAATGGAGAGTTAACAGAGACAAAAGTATCACTGGATTTATAAGTGGATCCAAATCATTTCCAGAGGGTGAGCAAGTAACAACTAGCCCCATTGTATCAGAAGAAATCAAGAAAGGTGAAGTAGTGAAGACTGGCAGTGGTTCTAAATATTTCTTAGTGTAATATTTTTATTCTTTAGTATTTGTGTCTATCTCGAAGTGTATTTGCAGAACGAATGTAAAGCTTAAAATAAAGTGCTTGTAAATGTCTGAGCAATATGCATATTTGTTACATGTTAATCCGGCGTTCTTGTGTTTCTAAGCTCTCGATTGTTGGGATAGGAATTTGTTGACTAAAAGTTCAAACCCTCGGTTATTGCGGTATGTACACCGTTGTTATAAAACGCACACACGACCAGTTTCTCTGTCTTGTCCTCCTTTTTCTGACTATACTACAGTTACTACAGGCAAGTTGCGGCTACGTGTACACGTATGACGTCCTTCTTTCTGTTTCTATGTAAACCTATAAAGCGCGATCTACAGTAGATTTTGTTGAATATGATGCATGAAAGGGGTGTGATCATTGGAACAAAACGACATTTGTTGCATATCGAAGGCTTCCAAGACAAAGTCTTAGCCATCTATTGCTCGGAATATTGTATTTGAAACTTCTTTGTATTTGAATCGGTTGCTATGAAAAGTGTCATTGCTATCACTGGAGCTTTTTTTTGCATTCTTTCCGTTACTGTCGATGCTTTCAGCGCAACGCCTGCTGGTAAGTTCAGGAACTTCCTTCACTCATGGCTTCATCCGCTGTGATCGAAAAATAGCCGTATATCGTACCACTATTGCCTCGCTTCCTCCTAATCAATGGTTTTCTCTCCTATACTGACTAGCGTATGGAGTTGGAAAAGAAGGTTTTGATAAGTATCGGGCAACATTACCCAAAGATTTCAATGTCGTGTCAGAGGGAGGATGGTATGCCTTGAGTGAGCGATACGGTAAGTTGCAGTTGCTAGTTGAAGGTCTTCGTTAACATTTCTGTCTCATTGACAGAGTTTTTGGAATCTTAAACGATGTACCCATTATGTTTAAAAGCTAAGGAAGTTGGAAAACTAAATTATGACTTGTACAAGTCAGCCTTGCCTAAGGATTTGAATGTCGTAGCGGTGGGAGGATATTATGCTTTACAAACACTCAACTCAGATCCCAAGGCCGAACTTGTCAATCTCATCCTAAGCAATATCCGTGATTCTAAGGGAAAGTTTGATTATACCGATTCAGGAAAAATTGATGCTTTGGTAGCTATACTTCAAAGTCGTGGAAAGGGTTTCAATTCTCTGACAGTAGATGGTGAATGGACACCCGTTCTCTCACGGCAAGGAAAAGAGAGTAAGAAAATCCAAAAGTTTTTTGACAAGGGCGCCAAAATACTCAAGGCCTTTTCCAATTTTGATGCGAAGACATTGACCTTTGAAAATATGAATTATGTTCTTGGAAAGGGTGTACTCAAAGCTGGTCTTAAATATGTTCCTGTTCCAGAGAGCTTTTCGAAATCTATCGATGGGAAAATTGTACTGCGTAGAATTGCATGTGATATTGTACAAGCATCCTTTAAATTTTGGAAATTCCCTACTCTTCCTCTTCCTCTGAAAAGAAAGGGAGGTTATCTTGACTTTTTGTATCTGGATAACGATATCCGAATAACGAGAGGTAATAATGGAGGACTATTCGTACACTTTCGTCCAAAGTATCTCATGAAACTTATGTCTGGTGGGGGTAAAGCAAAGGAATAATTTCTTTAATTTGAGCTACATGTTTAACGAGTAATTGTTGAAAACGCCGTCAGTAGATAATTTACTTCTTCATACTACTGTATTTTAGTGAGAAATATCATCGAGATTCTTTTCCTGATACAAGAAATGTCAAACATCGTGATCAGCATATCGGTAAATCAAGTGAAGCATAGCAGCTTCGAGACGGAGTGGATAACGTGAGACCAACACAGTGCAAGTCATTTGAAGGCCAAATAATGATATTTTTTGCCAGTGCGGATGTAACAGAATATCATAATATAACCGGTGAGGTCGATTACGATTTAAAATGATGGCGAAGAAAAGCAAACGTGAGTGGTAAGTTTTTAAAATTAATTTCGTGTCGAACTCGATAATATTGGTTTCAATAATTAGAGCAACAACGCAATGGATGAAATTCCCAAATCACCTGGAAGAAAAGACTTACCAATGATTGTTGGTCAAGAAGATGATATTGACGGATTCATAAAGAGTATGGAGAGATCTACTCGAAAAATTCTCCAAACCAACGCCAGCCGAAGGAGAAACAAAATAATGCCATCATCATCTCACTCTCCCACAATTAAAAAAAGTTCTGCAAAGACAAAAACAAGTTCAACCAATATAGACAACTATATTGGAACTCGGCTGAAAAATTACGATGATTTCGAAAAAACTGTGGAGGATACAAACGATACAAAGCAAAGTATATTAAAGTTACAAGCTGTATCGTTGGAAAACACCGCGAACCAAGGAGGAATATCGAAAGCGAAATGGCGCGAAGCCACGAAGCAACTTGTAAAAGAAAGTGATCGCAAAAACTCAAGCACTACAGAGTTAAATTGCAGCGAACTTCGTAAAAAGTATCGCTGCTTGCCCAACAATAACGAAGACACCAAGAGCCCAGCTGAAATCACGGTCAGATCAGAAGAAGAAAAAAGATTGGCCATAGAGAAACATCCGTCGTACAAATTACTTGAGTCTCATATACAAAAGGAAAATGAGAAACTTAGGAAGTTGGATGAAGAGGTTATTAGAATGAAAGCTGCATCTGTTCTCGATAGACATGCCGAATGGAGCTCACGAATTAAGAGCCTTGGTGAAGACATGTTCAGGGAGAAGAAAAAGATTAGTTTTAATGCTGAAGAAGAAAACGCGCTGTTCAAGTTAGAAATAGAACGAGAGGGAATATGTACAAAGCGTTCGGAATCCGCTACACCATCATCCATCAAAGATGATGTTTATTTGAATATGGAAGGGATCCCTACGAACTTTGATCCTGAACAGACTATGTCTCCTCGGATTGAGAAACCGAATGAACAATTGTACCGAATCGCGCCGGAGATCTGGCCATTGATCGTTTGCGAGCCCTTATATACTCCTGGATCGTCTATGGATGATAAGGGTATCTTAGTTTCTATGTATCGCATACATGAGCGAACATCCTACAATGTTCATCAAAAATGTTTTGTGTACGGAGAACAGCCATTTTGGATGGTAGAGTTGTATCATCAAGCCGACTGCAGTGAAGAATTTTACTTTTCCAAAGAGAGTGACATTATTCCATTCATCGTCTCGTTACCAAAAGGAGGTGGTGATTGTCTGATCCAAGGAGATACATTTCTTGTTCACTCAGAGCTCTCAGATATGCAAGCTTACAAAATTTACAAAACTATCCATGTTCAGTCACATTCCATGAAAACTTTTGCTTCAATTCAGCTTAAAATTTTAAGCTCCATTACTTCAAGCTCTGAGGGTGAAAAGCAGAGTTACTTCGAAATCGCATCCACTCAAATAGACATACCAGCTTTTGAGATCATAATACGATTGAAAAAACATAATACATGGAGGGCGATGGAAAAGGATCCTTGGTATAAATCCAGTAATGAGAATTCTTTGTGGCTGAACCTTCTAAATTTGATTGATCTTGATCTAGAAAAGACTAAGGTACGAATTCGAGTTCCATGATTTCACTGAGACACACTGAATAAAGAATAACAAAGGCTAATTCGAATTCTAGGAGAGAAATGAAGTTGTTTGGCGATGGATTGATGATGGATATATGGATCAAAGCTCTATGGAGAGCCATGATTGGAAGATGACTGTATCGGCCTGGAATCAACCATCTGTTCCTCCCTTGGAAGACGCATATCTTACATCTGTGAATCATGCATATAGTTACATTTTTCATCTATGCAATACGTGTACAAGTGAATCTGAGATATTCAACCACCTGCGTCTTGAACTGGTAGATTCTAACGATCAAAAGGTAAAATTTCAGAAGATATGGAATGAAAGAAACGAGGGCCATCCACCACTTGCATTACGACGCACGGGATTAGATCGTATATATAGTGAAACTCTTCTACAGGGATCCTGTGTTATTGATACACTTCATTTTCCCAACCCTATCGATAATGGTAGCGAGGACACGATTCAAGCTACAGTAGTTGCAACCTTTGATAGAGATGACGAGTCTATGAATACTCCAACTGTTTCTGTATCCGTTGCGTTAGATACACCGATTATCGGCCCTGCTTTCGTAGAATCGAGCTATGAATATGTACTGCCTCCACCAGCATCTCCATTGCCTTTGGATGACTCAGCACTAAAGTTAATGGGTGAAAAAGGACCCATCGATGTACCATTTCAATCGGCATTTGAGAATCACGAACCCTCGACTATAGTTGTACTAGACCCAGCTGGAGAAAAGGGCATAAACAAAACAAAGCAGCATCCAGAAAGCCGACGATGTCTACCTACATTTAATGAACAAAACTTTCGCGTCAAGTGCTTTGCTCATCCGATGGAAATCCAGGAAAAGCCATATGTAACGCAGCCCTTTGGTATATCTAAGAATGCAGTTACACCGAATAAAACGACCGTCCATCCACCGATTCAATGGCATTCAGAAGAGATATGTACCTCTGTTTTATCTCGTGAGCGTACACCTAGAGAGTTATATGATCTTATCATGAAAGATATGCCCAATCGTCTTGTTCCCACACCCAACGATCCTTTACTTGCCACCGTTCGTTTCAATAAGAATTACAAAATTGATTCGGTAGAGTTTATACCGAAACAAGAGTTTTTACAAAAGCAAAAGGAACTAGCCACATTGAAAGAGGAAAAGAGACAAAAAGATCTTCTTGCCAGTAAGATAGAGGCTGCTCAACATATAGTAGATCAACGAGAAGAAAAGGAGAGATTGGAATTGTTAGCCGAATGTACAAGAAATACACATGGTTCTGTAAATGTAAATGAAAATCCATCCACTGAAAAACTTATTCCTCCTAAGAGTACCACTTCTGTCTGCATGGGAGGAAAGATTGAAAATGAGGAAAAAGCCGCCTATGATTTAATTCAGAGTTTAAGAAAGAGACAAGTCATGCCTTGTCCAGATCCTGAACGCATGAAAACAGTATGTAAACCTAAATTGGTGGGAATGATTGATCCATCCACTCTACCCGAAGAAAGGAGAAGGGATATGTCTTTATTACGAGTCAAACCCCAAACATATTTCATCTCTAATGTCTTGGAAGATCGTGTACAAATGGCACGAGCTAGAGATGAAAATAAACGATATCAAGAAATGATTTTGAATGCCTCCCAACAACAGGCATTGGAATATATTTTACGTATTCCCATGAAGGATACAGATCCTTCAACAAACAAGGTCGATACTGTTGGTATCCAATATGTGGATAGTGAAATTCTCAAGTCTGAAGTACGAGGTAGTTATGAAAGGAGAGTAGAAGCCATGACCAACATGCAGCATCACCATCATCAACGACAAGAAGACGAGTACATGTTGGAACAGGATAATATAACAAAGGCAGATAGGGAATATCAGGCGATCGTGGCAGTAAAATCTTTGAATTTCACAATATTGGAAGAACTTTTGGATGGATATGCTATAAACGTAGAAACGCAAGATGAATTCGGGAATACCTTATTTATTCTCGCATGTCAACAGGGGAGCAGTAAAAAAATGATCAAATTTCTCTTACGACGGGGTGCCAATATTGATGCTCAAAATCATACTGGTAACACTGCCTTGCATTATCTGTATGAGTATGAGCATACCGAGTTGGCAGATTACTTATTGAGTAAAGGTGCAGATGATAGCTTGTTAAATTCTCATGGATTTACGTGTTATGAAGGTGTAACCGATACCAAAATTGGTATCGAATGACGAGCTATATATATATATGTACATATGTGAGTTGACGTTTTCAAGATAGATTTATAGAATCCATCAAGGCTGAAGTAGTTGAAGAAGAAAAGTTTACGGATTCTGATGTGTTCCCATCTTCCCCATCACACATCATCATCATCATCATGCGAACGGACTCACAAAATTATATCACAGCATTCGATTTGAGGTATTTTTAATCCTAACTCTACTAATTTTAGTCTGCGTCGCTATGTCAGTTCGTGTCGTTATTTTCGTTATTCGTTTCGATGACGTCGTACACGGCCGAGAAGCTCTTGCCTCTTGCCGCGTAGGTCTTTCTTTACAAGAGGGAAGAAATATTTCATATACAGATAGATTCTCGAGAGCCATTTGGGTTGGTTGGTCTTTCATCACCGTCATCATCATCATCATCTTTATTTTTTCCCGTCGAAAAGTAAAGAAAAAAATATGGGTGCACAAATCTCATCCTATGATATTGCAGCTGGATGTACAGCTGTACTTGTTGCGATTGAACTCTTTACACCCACAAAGCCCTTTACTTCCACGGCAAGACTTTTAAAACAATTTCGTTCCCAGGTAAATGAAAACGTTTTGTGTGCAAAAGATGGAAGATCCTATATATAGTACATTTATACACACACTTTAAATATGAAATCTCTCAATCTATCTCTCACGCACGCATACACTTGACTCTTTGTGTGTAAAAACAAATAAACAAACAAAGGAAAAAGTATTAACCTCAGCATCAAATGTACAATCCTCCATTGATGAATACAATCGATTGCATGCAAGTGATTCTGCCGAGGAACGTAATTCCAAATACAAATCCCTTGTTAATTCCTATTATGATTTAGCAACACTTTTCTATGAATGGGGATGGGGACAATCCTTTCATTTTGCTTTTCGATATCCCTTTGAAAGTTTTTCCGAATCGATACGTCGACATGAATATTACTTGGCATCCAAATTATCTTTACAGGGTACTTCTTCCAGTTTAAAAGTATTGGATGTAGGATGTGGGTATGTTGTAAAAAAACAATAGTTTTATGGACGAAAAAAAAAAAACGTTTTTCAATTATTTATATACTGTCTTCTCACTGCCCCATTTGTGTACATATATATATATAAATAGAATTGGTGGACCCATGAGAAATATTTGTCGTTTTACGGGTTGTGATGTCACAGGGATTACGTTAAATCAATATCAAGTGGATCGTGGAAATGTATTATGTAATGCCGATCCACAATTAACTACATCCAAATGTCGGAGTGTACAGGGAGACTTTATGTCATTACCCTTTCAAGATTCATCCTTTGATGCAGCGTATGCCATTGAGGCTACATGCCATGCACCAGATCGGGTGGGAGTGTATAGTCAAATTTATCGTGTTTTAAAACCAGGATCTGTCTTTGCTTGTTATGAATGGTGTATGACCGATGCCTATGATCCTACCAATGCTAAACATCGTAGATTGAAGAAACAAATTGAGGAAGGGGATGGATTACCCGATATTTGTCATACTAGTGTATGTTTAGATGCATTACGAAAGGCTGGATTTGAAGTCTTGGAAGAACGTGATTTAGCCAAGGATGAATATGGATTAGAACGTGGGGGGAAACCTTGGATGTTACCCCTATTACCCAGTTGGAATCCTCTCACACAACGATTTCAATTCAATGGTTTAGGTATGTTCCTTACCACATACATGTTGAAGGTATTGGAATTTCTACGATTAGCACCCAAGGGGACAAGTAAAACACAAATCATGTTACAACAAGCTGCTGTGGGATTGGGTCAAGGTGGATCGTTGAAAATATTCACTCCCATGTATTTGATGGTGGGACGTGTTCCTTTGAATAAGAATTAATAATTTGTATATAAAGAACAATGGTAAAGCTTTTCTTTGTTTTTGTAAACATATATTTGTGAAGATTGTATCCCTATACAGTATTTGTAGTAAGTCATAGACTACAGTGAATCTTTACCATATTATTCAACAAGGGTATCTAAAAACATACAAAAGTGCCAGCACACAAAAAAATGAAAACGAATCAATCCATCCATGTACAATTTAATGAACTAATTTTCCACATGCAATTTGCTTTCCGTCTGATTTGTGTACAACGACGACACGTCCTTCATTACCCGTTCGATTATATCCATTCGCAATAGTAAAACTACCCTTGGATGCATAAATGTTCGTTTTGTTAGCCACATTACGTAAGATGTACCGAGACTTGGGTAAGACCCAAGGATTGGATAATGAAGGAGCGTAATAATGTCCACCCACAAAGGCACTTGCAGAACAGTTTGTACCTGTATGAATATGAATACCACATCCTGGACTTATAGTACAATTAGGATCTCCCGCTCCTAAAAGTTATTTGAAACAAGGACACGAGTAGTGTGAGACCCTCCTCACACACTCGGAGCAGCTTCCATCTCTATATGAAGGTACTTACCTCGAAGGCTATAACTAAAGAGCATTGAATTATCGGCTAAGAAAGACAGGGTAATCGTACCATTCAAACCATATGGGGATGTATTTCCCGGATACGGTCCCATCGCAGCTTTCAAGGTACCCTTGGTTGCTTTTAATGTACCACATGCAACTCTTGTTCCATTGGCAGTATGTACAACAACGGCATGTCCAATATTGTTCGAGTAATTATATCCATTACTCAAGGATACGATTCCACTGGCGGTACCATTTTTGGAGGCATAGTAGAGAACAGGATTCCAAGGATTCGAAATATTGGTTGGTGTCCAATAGTGACCGCCTACTAAGGATGCATTAGAGCAAGTAGTACCAGTATGAATATGAATCCCACAACCAGTAGAACAAGCTGGATCTAAACCCTTCAAATCATAATGTATACGAAAGGTCGTATTCGTTCCAGAACTATATGTGATGGCAAACATACCCGTCACAGTCAGGTTTCCCGTATACCCGGGATAGATACTATCCAAAGGTGCAATTAATCTCCTTTCTTTATTCTTCGTAGAAGACTTCGTAGAGGAAGCTACATGACTGAGGAGGAGTGCACAAATCGAGATGAGAACTAGTCGACTCATGGTTTCTACACTGTACATTAGAAGAATACGAAAGTAGGATCCATACAATAATAATTTACGTGTTCGTATTGTGAATCTGTAAATATAAATAATACTGATGTATAGCGACGAGATTCTTAAAATTGCACAGTACTTGTACATTGTACAGTACCT
>Ga0169931_10008480_pt1 | contig 14989 bp, 18 predicted proteins | sample Kivu_15m_20L_FD_129675 | JGI IMG/M metagenome (GOLD analysis project Ga0169931, IMG submission 129675) | Freshwater microbial communities from Lake Kivu, Western Province, Rwanda to study Microbial Dark Matter (Phase II) - Kivu_15m_20L... | ecosystem: Environmental > Aquatic > Freshwater > Lake... | reverse complement strand
GCGGTTAGATCAGGAACGCTAGCTGGCAGCGCCATCTACAATCAAAATACAGGCGGTACAACTGGATATGTCCAACTAACAGATGCTGCTGTTAATCAAAATGGTCAATACTACTGGAACTTTAACCCAGGTAATGCATTCACTGCTGATTGGGAAGCACAAACCACCGGTTCAGGTGAAGACTTCTTGTTCTTCTGGGGTGCAACAAGTGCTCCTCCAACAAACGCTGGCAGTGGAGCTCGTGGCGATTCGAGTTACAGTATCGAGTTTGACCACGCAAATGATACCATTCGCCTTTATTATGATTCCACTCAATTAGCCGCAGTTGCTCAAGCCATGGGCAATTCAACATCATGGTTTAAATTTAGAGTTGTGTATCAACGTAATACCATTCGTGTATATTACAATAACACCCTGGTCATTAACTATAAAGACACAGCAAGAAGCTTGAACCTCTCGAACAGCTTTACTGGATTTACCGCTTGGACGAGTGCAACAAACAGTGCACACAGAATCCGTGATATTCGTATCCAAAAATTCACCGAAGGATTATGGTCTTATCAATCTCAAACGTCCGCAAATATCATGTACTATGGTGGCAATGTAGGCATTGGTACCACTAACCCGTCATATACATTAGATGTTACGGGAACTATTCGAGCATCACAAGGTCTAACTGTAGGATATGGTGCTGATAATGGTATATCCTTCTATGGAAACACTGCAACTAATAAATTGATAGAAACAGTCTGGACTGGTTCAGTTGATCAAACAAATATTTATACACCTGGAAACAACAGCGGCACAGCAAAATTAACTCTACAAAGTAATAATTGCGTCGGTATTAACACAACTAGCCCAGCTTACACTCTTGATGTCAATTCTAACACTATACCGTTTGGATTACGTCTTTTAGGTACCAGTGCAGAATCCACGGTGATCAGATTTGAAAATACAAGTGGTAGCGGTGGAACGTGGCACGTGGGGGCAACCGAACCAGGAAGTACCGTCGGTAGAGGATTCAGCTTTTATGATGTCACAAATTCCGCTTTGCGAATGATAATTGGGTCCACTGGTAATCTTGGTATTGGGACTGCCACTCCGGCCTATCCTCTTGATATTGTCTCTAATACAATCGGGACAATTAGAGCAACTTACCCTGGAATGGGTGCTGGTGTTAACGATGTAATCATGTTTGGCCAAGGAGCTAGTAATAACAACTACGGAATCCTTGATTTTAACTACATCACCTCAGGAAACTCTTCTAATAGCATCGGTCTAGGATTCTTTGGTGGAAACAATAAACTGGTAGTAAACGCCAATGGCAGGGTCGGTATTAACACAACTAACCCCTCACATACTCTACATGTTGTGTCTGGAGCTGCCACTGATGCCATGACCCTCGAGAACACAAATGCTAGCGGTGGTGCAACTATGCTCTACAAAACGAATACAAACATATACTTCACTACCGGTGTAGGTGGTGCAAATACTGGAACATATGCTGATAAATGGTATGTTTCTTGCTCCGTGGACCCTAATAGGGCTATTGTCATGACGAGTAATGGTAACTTTGGTGTTAACACAGCATCACCTGTTGCACCCCTCCATGTTGTCAATAGCACCTCATTTCCTTCTGGTGCCTATGCTTTCTACTCTTTTAACGGAACCACCGCAAATACTGGAACAAGTTCTGGCACACAAAATGCTTCGATTTACGCAGCTGAACGAGTTGTTGCCAGGGAGTTTAACGCTTTCTCCGATCAACGTATCAAAAAGGACATTGTTGACGTCTCTGACTCCAGTGCATTAAGCATCCTAAGACAAATTGAACCTAAGCAATACAAGTATCGAGATGTGGCTTCAAGGGGTACACAGCCAGTTTGGGGATTCGTTGCTCAACAAGTTCGTTCGGTTCTCGACTACGCAACCGCTCTCCGTACCGACTTCATTCCAAACATCTACGAAGTAGCTGATGTAACAAATACACATACCATAACTCTGTCAACTGCAACAACAACCGACCTCACAGTCAACCAAAGAATCCGCTTGATCAAATCAGATGACGAATTTGTAGAAACAAAGATAACAGGTATTGTTAGTGCTCACACATTTACTGTTGAAGACGCCATCTCCACTGAAAAAGTGTTTGTCTTTGGTTCTGAAGTAGAAGATTTTCATACTTTAAATAAAGATGCTATCTTCACAATCGCAACAGCAGCACTCCAAGAAGTAGACCGCGAAATGCAAGCAGAGAACGAAAAGCTCTCCATTCTTGAACAGTTTATCCAATCAAAGTTTCCCGGAGAATATACACCCTAAAAAGTATACAAAAAGTATATGTAATACATAATAATCGAATACAACTTACATTATTAAGAATGTAAAAATTTCTGCAATTTTTACATTATTATCGTTTTATCTGCCCACGGCTTCTTCGTCACTCCATAAATCATCAATATAACCGTACATTGTATCGTCTAATACGATTTCACCAAAAAGTGATGCCCTAACCCACCCCCAAAAATCTGTAAAACATCGACCTATTGTCATTTATTATTTACCCAACAAAAAAGTTTATCACAAACATTATCCAAAAAGCATCCGGTCAACCGTCGTCCTGACACAAAATACTCTATGGGCAACAATACCAGATAGGAATAATCCTACTAGAACGTACGTAAAATTCCACTTGTAATGATAGCTTAACAAAACAGCAGTAACAACAGTTAATGAATAATCAATCACTGCAATATTAAAAACCCTGTAGCTGTGCACTCCAGTTCCTGGCGCTCCAAACATATCTGAATACTTGCACAATCCACTCATATCTGCGTTTCTTTACATTTATCCTATAAAATAAAAATAAAAGAACTCGCTTAAAAAGAACTCGCTTGTCATATACTGCTAAACATGCCCCCTAACTCTTGGAACGATTACGTAAAAAAACGTAGCAAAACATCAAAACAGTCTCCATCCCAATTATCACATCTTTACAGAAACCATATGGCTCAACTAGTCACTGTTCATATTGACTATATCCATTCTTTACATCAAAAAGTAGATGAACTGTCCAGAGAATGTATCCTAATCAAGAATCAAAACGCGATTCTCCTCAATATACTCACATATGACGAGCCATTATTTGAGACCCAACCGTAAATGATATTCCTTGCGAAACGTCTGACTTCAAGTCAGGACTGTACAACTCTAAAATGAATGTAAATACCCCTATTATCATACTTTCTTTTATAACGGTTGCAACGTCAATAGACTTTTCCATTGCCACCCGGATTATTACAATTGCAATCAATGCTTCTAGTACTTCGTTCAAGTAGTGTTTGATGTGCTTTATGTACTTTGCATCAATCCGTTCCATATTTATATAATAATCTTATAAATTAAAATATAAATGTGGCACCGAAATATAAATGTGGCTTATTGTTGTTTTAGTAATTCATCCAATATTCTTCAAAATCAGTTTTTGAAGCGAACACTGACTTTCCATTCAGCATGTCATCAACTGATTTGATACTGCCAATATTTTTAGTATTACCTGATCCAGCACGTTTTGAAGCAATCATCCATTTTGGCTGTATTAAACAATGTCTTACATTCACACCATCATTCGTTCTGTTATAGATTATACAAATACACAAATTTGAGACATAATCATCGTATGGGTATAAAGTATTCTTGACGGACTTTCTATCTCGGAAATATCCACTATAAGCACCCAATGTAAATCCACCAATTGTATTCTGCTTGATTAGGTAACTCGTTTTAATGTCAATGGCAATTGGTCTGTTATCGTAAAATATAACAAAATCAGGATACTTGTTTTGAATATCGTTCTCCCTGAATTCAATGTTACAACTATTACAATATTCTATCAAGGCCAATATAACAAAACTTTCTAAAATCTTAGACACAAGTTTGCTATCGTGGCCTACTGCAATGCATCTCGATCCCATTCGAATGCTTATATCAATTTCATGTGTTTCTCTATTCAGGATCCTTGTAAAGTCCTTCCGAAAATTCTCTATAAATATGTTCATACATCTTAAATAATCAGTCTAAATTTCATTTTTTATTAATATCCAATAATGATGCACTCTTGTACAGGGTTCTTGGCCAAAGCATACTTGTAATCAATTTTTGTCACGACTACATTAGCCTTGACCTTCTTAAGTTCATCCATTATATAATCTATACTCGGAAAGCCATCTAATCTATATGATATTACAATATTTTTATTAGAATATCTGCATATAAGTTCGGTAAACATACCTGTAGGATTGTCAATTGTGTACATTTTGGCCACATTTCCCTTGAATTTTCTATGCATTGACTGGAAGTCTATTAAACTTTCCCAACTGTCATATTGAACCAACCCCTCTAAAAAATGATAATAAGAAATGTAATCTTCATTTGACTTGTTCGTTTTAAAGTATGGCGGATCTATGTACACCGTGTCAACTTTTGTCAAGGTGTCTCGAGGTATTCCATTGTATGACATTGTGAGTATTTCACTCTTTTTAGTTGACTCGAAATGGCAATCGTAAAGTTCGTTCCTAAACTTTATCATATGTTCAACGAATGGTGTATCCCAAGTCTTTTTGTTACCAAAAGATCGTTCGACTTCTTGTAGCCGCATACCCAGATTTTTTCTGTGAAAAAGATTATATGGTCTCTTTGATATACAAGCCTGTATCAACAGATATAACATAACATGTTTCATGACATTTTCAGGCATCGTATTGATATTTTGTATGATTGTATCTAGTTGTCTGTTTTCCGTTTCTGTAAAATAAACATCTCGGAAACACTCTTCAACAACATTATTGTATTTGATGTCGTCTCGTCTCACAAACAAACTACGAATCTCCTCCTCCGTTGGCAAGTCGTTTCGACAACTGTTTAGAAGTGTTTCAGCAACAGACCGATTAAACTTCATAATATCGTTATAGTAAACTGTGTATCCTCGACTCTTTAAGAATAAACTCACTACACTTGTGCCACCAAACAAGTCTAAAACACACCTAGTTTGAGGAATTGTAGATTGTATTTGCTCATATATTTTCTCTAGTAGTTTGTTCTTTGATCCTTGATAACGTGTTCGAGGTAACTTTTTCATTTCAATTTCTAACTTTATTACTATTTAATAAATATTCATTTTTAAATTGTAATATTCTATTTTATCCCTGGTGGGCACACAATTGTCGTCTCCCATTTTACACCCAAAATACTGCAGATACGTTTGTAATATTCAACTTTCTTATACGCCCACCCAGGTTTACATCCTGAATCATTATTCACTATAAGATTAACACCCGTAATACCATATCTCGTTGGTTCTAACATACATTTGTGACAACTAATAGGTCTACCACTTCTCGGTAGCATCCAAAAACATATAGCCGTTATCCATGCCATCATTCTAGCAGGCGGAGTAGTTCTAGATATATCAATAGGCAATCGGTTATTGCCCCCAGGAACAGGTCCGGGAAATCCAAAAACTTCTGGTCTTCCATTAAAACGAGCCCTGTCAGTTGTTATAATTAAATTAGGGTATCTTGCTAAACGGTAATCGTTGAACAACTCTAACGAACATGTGCTGTAATTATAATTATATGACAATTGTATAGCACCTCTACCACCATATTGACAATATACACCACCGGATGCATACCGTCTATCTGTCACACTCTTTACTAATGCTGAAGTTGGTTTTACACTAGACGCATCATTGCCCCTTGGACTATCACCCCACAATGTTCCATCGTCAGACACGGCGACTAATCCTGGCTGAAATGTAGCTACACCTGTACCTAATCCAAACCCCCTCTGATTTGTACTAGCTAAATTAGAAACCGTTGCTGTAAAATTATATTTAGGATCCAATCCTATCATATCTCTTGCAGTAGCCGTAAGTTGTATATTGTTTGCCACCAAATCATACTTTCCAGGTAATCGTTCCTTGACAAGATGAGGCACGATGGCTGCTGACGCTCCTTCTATAACAGCTAACAACCCCCCAGCCGGCCCATATTCCTGCCCGTCTCTCTTAACACTCACCGGCCACCACGGATATGGTATCATTAAACTAGGATCTCCTGTTTCTTGATGCGCATTTGCCAAAAATGCAGCCAACTCTAAACTATTAATATTCTGGTCACGCGAATCACTGCAAAACCCATGAAATCGTTTGTCAGTATGCGAATTCATCCACATAATAGCATCTATTAACGAATTATACGTCCAAAATGGGCGAGAATCATGTGTGTAAACAGCACTCGCCGATGAATACGGAAATATCTTTTCGAATTGCTGTTGTGTAAACCACTTTTCTATTGACATTTATTATATCCAATTAAAATAATTGAGAACAATCATTCCAAAATTGTTCTCCTTTTACAAAAAACTTGCAATCCACTCATTTAGGTTCACGTAATCGATCTTCTAATCGCAGCAAATCTAAATACACACTCAATGGCAAAAAACTAACGTAAACAATACCGTTTGCTGCTCCTAAACAAACCCTATTTGTAACATACTTGTAACTATCATTGTCTATTGGACTAAAAAAGTTCCCCCTATTATGAAAACCATTGTAAAAACCCCACACACCATAAAGAGAGAGCAAACTCCTCGCAAAACTCCTCGCCATACTAACCATGTTTAGGAATTTAATATGTATTCTTTACCGCGGTCACCTATATTGACTGCGTTTCAGGTAGGCCTCTCATTCGTCGAAAGTGATTCGACCACAAGAGTAACATGTTCATGTCCTCTGGATACCATAATGTAAATCCATCCGTGTGATTTATTTTCGGACCACCATTAAGACCATACTGATGTGGGTACAAGTGCCAAAACAATGATCCATGAATATTAGGTCTCGACTCAATTTGCCTTAACCAATCAGCACCAAGTTTTGGATCCACCTCTCCAACAATGTACGCTTTTCCAACCCGTTTAGCATTATTGGCACCATAATCCAGTCTATGAACTTCATTCCAGTAAAAATGCCCAGTAAAACAGTCCACTGTAGAGATGCTGAAATTATTAGCCTGTCCCAAAGGCTCATCTGTACCATCCATCACGAGATGATTTCCATCAATTGACTTTATGTAACTTACAATGTCACGTGTCCATTCCTCTGTAGGAAACGTGTTACTATTAGCATCCGGCCTAATATTAAACTCGTTACCTGTTTCAATCATAAACAAGGTTGGATCATCTTTAATCTTGATTCCCGTGTAACTGTTTGTGTGATTCAACCAATCACTTATAAATTTTTTAAAATCATTTCGCACATCTCTGTTTGTCCAAAAATCATCTTTCTTGACTCCACGTGTGTCGCAAAAATGCTTATATGACCCATTGTACCAACTGTAACAGTCAACCAATGGAGCAATGATTCGAATTCCTCGTTGTTTTGCCGTGTGGAATGCAAAATCAATTGCCTTCCATGCATCGTTGTTTAAATTGTTGTCTCGTGGCCTCAATGATTTAGCACTTCCAGAAGAAATACCCATCGTATGACAACGAATGACTGTGGCTGCCATCTTCTGTGCCACAACAAATATTTCCGTCACTTGGTCCTGTGTAGGATAATCATATCCCTCTGTTAACCCAAACCAATATGCATTAAATCCAACAGGAACAAATCTCTGCCCTCCTACCACAAAATTATTACCATTCCACTTTACAAATTGCGAAACGGCAGTAGGATTTGATGGCTGTTGCGGAACAGGTTGAGGAATTGGGGGCGGAGTTTGCGCATTTGGAGCACGTGATCTTACAACAAATGAGGTATATCCACTCTTTGCAAAACAATCCTTTGGATTATTCACCTCAAACCCAGTTTTAGCAAATGCCTTGCCAGTCTTCCACTCATATATTATCACAACAACTCGCGAATCCCCTACAACTCTATCCAACAAACCACCAATATCATTTGATTGATAACTAGCATACCCATACTTAGGACTCTCACCCAATACAACATTGTTTATCTTGATCCATGCTGGCTTAGGATCCGTTTCAAATACACTTCCTGCCAATCTCCTTCCTACCAAACTCATAAGTTTTACTATTTAAAAACAAATTAAAAACAGATTATTATTTTTAATTCTAACTTTATTTATAATGCTCTTAACCACATCTAAATACACTTTCTAGAATGTCACAAATTAAAGCAGTTAAACATCCTGCTACTCCTATTTTACTACAAAACCGATAGATTCGTCAATTGACATTCCCTGACACTCAGGTGAGGTTGTCAATGTCTCTTGACACAAACGGCCCTTAGGCACATTTGCTGGTTAGGCTCTATCCGCCCACTTGCAATAGGAATGATTGGCGACCAGATATTGAACAACGATATATCAATTGGGTCAATAAAATGCTTATGCCCCACCTCCGTGGAGAAACCGAGCGTTATCGTCTGAATTGGGGATTTTATAATAATTGGCATATTAGTATTACAGAAGCCCGACTTCAATTTTCTCTACTCCGAAACGACCTGGAGGAAATTAACTGGTGTAGAGATAACTACATCAAAATTTTTAACAGTTTTGTTCGAGAAGATGGATTTACTGGCGAGACTCTACGCGACTCCTTTCATTGTGTAGCCGGCATCGGTGGTATGGTTCAAATCTGCGAATTGCTTTATCACCAAGGCATTGATGTCTACCGATTGCGCAATAACCTCTTGATGAGATGTGTAGAATTTCATGCAAGATTATATGGCACGGATTACACACCATCTGGGTTTAAACGCGAACAATTCAAAATCAATTCCTACATTGAACCATGCGCGTGGGAAATTGCAAGAAATCACTACGTAACACGATTAAAAATCTCCATGCCTTATACAGACATTCTACTCAAACGTTTAAGGCCCTGTGGCTATGTTTTTCATTGGGGTTATGACACATTGACACATGCTGTGTTGTAATTAAGGAAAAATTTTGTTAAGCTATTTTAACACACACTCTATGGAGCATCCTGAAGATGTTGTTCTCGTCACAGGCGGTTGTGGATTCCTTGGTCTCAATCTCTTAGAGCATTTGGCTAAAAATAGACTGGCATCCACCTGCATTGTTGTAGATAATGGCATCACATGCTCACTCCAAGACGCACGAATTAAAATCCAAAAGCTGCAGCACAAATACCCCCTAACAGATTTTCATGTTTACACAATGGACATTTGCTCAAAAGAGCTCGTCGTTCTGCTAAGAGCAAGATACAAACACATAAACAAAATTTATCACTTTGCAAGTCTTGCCAGTCCCATTTTTTATAAACAATTTCCTTTGGAAACACTTGACGTTGGTTACATAGGAACTAAAAATATGCTAGAACTATGCACACAATATACTGACTGCCGATTCCTCCTTTCAAGCACCTCCGAAGTGTATGGTGACCCCACTGTCCACCCACAACATGAATCATATCATGGCAATGTCAACTGCTATGGAGAGCGCTCTTGCTACGATACTTCCAAGCGAATCGCTGAAACACTCGTTTACACCTACCGAAAGCTTTACAATCTCGATACTAGAATAGTCCGAATTTTTAACACATACGGACCTCACATGAACCTCCACGATGGCCGCATTATAACAGAAATTGCAAAAGCACTCCTCTTAAAGACACCTCTCTGTATCTTCGGCAACGGAAATCAAACGCGCTCCCTTAATTACGTAGACGACACCATACAATCCATTGTCGATGTCATGCACAGCGATTATCACCAACCAATCAATGTTGGAAATGATAATGAAATATCCATTAACCAACTAGTTATTGAATTTCAACAAGTTTATAGAAACCACTTTGACCGATCTTCGTGTCTAGACATCAATTATACCTCAATTGACCCCGATGATCCAAAAATTAGAAAACCTTGTTTAAAGCTACACAAACGAATTCTCGGTGAAAACCCAGTCACATCTCTTGACATCGGCCTCTATCGAACCCTACAATACTTCTCCCAACAAGTATAATTTTTTTACTTTACATTAATTTGCAGTATTCTCTAGCATACCAAATATTAAGTCCAGTATATTCAAATAACACATGGAAAAAAACTCCGCTAACTAAAGCAATTTTTAACATCCTTTCTGTTTCAGACTTACCATCAATTATTTTACTCATCATGTAAGTCAATATTACTAATCCCACTCCTACTACAATAGCTTCCGTAAAAACCAAACCTACAGATTTTTTAGATGTCATTTATACTATATTCACAAAATTAATTTAAAGAAAACAATATAACAAAACATAAGATAACAGTAATATGCAGCTTGTACCCGTACCTCGTTCAACAGACAAAATCCGCGTCTACCCATTCGTTGATGACCTTGTAGATCGTCTATATGACGAATGCGAAGCATTAATGGATAATCATGTCGAATCAGACTGTGAAAAGAGCATTTTCATGATGTTTGTTATGATGTACTTTGCAGTACATTTAAAATTGCGAGACAACTTAAAGAGTCTAGACGAGGGTGTACGCAAGGATGCCGTTAAGCAAATCCTAAGTACAGCAATCAGAAATCCTGAGAAACGACGCATGTGTATCGAAATGTTTGAAAGTAAATTCCGCACAATGTTCATCGAGTAATATTAAAAACCCCACAAAACAATGTGGTATATTTTACAAATCATCACTCGTTGATTTGTAAAATTTACAGTCAATTGGCCGCAAGGGCTATAATATCCCTATTTTTTTTGTTTGATAATGTATATGGATACATTACCAACTGAATTGAAATACGAAATTTTAGAAACAATTAACCCAATCGATTTAAAAAACGTATGCGATTTGGACAAAAATTGGATGTTATTCTGTAAATCAAACTCGATATCAATCATGCGGATGTTTTTACGAAAATATGGCCGCAAATATGACCTTGGCGATAGTGATGACTTAACACGCACTAAATTCAAGGTTTTATTGCGTTGGCTAAAAGAAGAAAAACTGTACAAAGAGGAATTTCCAAAATTACTATCCAAGCTTGTAGACCTTGCAAAAATGGTTGGTGACAATCCACCCTCTAAACAGTTTTACAATAAAATGCTGGAGTTCTTCTTGAAACGAAAGCCAACAAAATACGAAATCTTCGCCATGACAGACGTAATAAAATATAAAAATGCTAATATGATTAACAATGCTATAAAATCTCATATCTACAGGTATACTACAACCCCACTAGGAAACCCCTTTGGGATCTCCAAGAGCGAGCTGTCTGAAACAGACATGAAAGAAATTCTTCCTTGGATAAAACATGATCTATAACTCCATGATTGCATTATCTCTCTTTTGATTGCACCCTGTTTTGCACGTTTAACTCTGTCAACTCTTCTGGGGTCATACGACAAATCTTCTTATCAATACTTTCAAACTCCCCTGCAACCTTCCCGAATTCTTTCTCAATAGCTCCAATGTCACGTATGAAATGTTCGTATTTATAATAGAGCCCATCCAACAACTGGAAAACCACGCGTTCGGCTTCAATATTGTTTGAAACTCTTTCATAAAAGATGACCGAGCAATCAGGGTACTGACCAGCATACCTGTGTAATAGGTATTCTTCTATATTCTTTCGTGTTCCTGTTCTTCCCAATTTAACAAGCCTTTGTCCAAACATTGGGCTGTTTGAGTCTTCAACTCGCAAATGTGTATCTATACAATAGATGTATCCTTCGGAATCGTCATTATATTTTTCCATACTTGATGTAAGTTATCGATTGTATAGATTCAATTCAATTTTTTACGAAACAATTTCTTAAAGTGGTCTCTTCCTCAATTCTTCGTTTTCATCAATAATGTACTTCAACACAGAGTTGTCAAGGCCTAGTCTTTCTTGTAGCTTTGACATACCACGGGTTTCTTTTGGGAGACACGAAAGCCCATATCCTCTTTTCCCGTCTGGACCAGGGACTTTTGTACCATAATCTCCGATTCGGGGATCGAGTTTGAAAAGTTCCTTTAAACTTTCATATTTTACACCCATTTTTTCAGTTAGTTCATAAATTTTATTAAAATACCAGACTTTAACTGCCAAATGTACATTCAATGTGTACTTAAACAACTCGCATTCCTCAAATGTTTTTGAAATAATTTCAATATCTGGTTTGTGACTGTACAAACGTTTGAACATCACGGTTAATTGATGAAACGTTTCATTCTCTATGTTGTTAGAACCAATTAAAACAAAATCTGCATTATACATATCATCTTTGTGTGTCGCTTCTCGAAGAAATTCTGGATTTAATATAATTTCTACACGTTTATACTTATCTACAAATGATTGACATGTACCAGGAACCAACGTGGATTTAATGAGAACCACTGTTCTTTTTGTCGTATATTTTTCAAGTTGAGAAATTACAAGTTCTACAATTGACGTGTCGCATTTACCATCAGAATCGCTAGGTGTTGGAACGCAAATAAAATAATAATTTACATCATTTTCTGCTTCTGAATGCGCAATCAAATCTTGAATATCTGAAGTAAAGTACTCAAATCCTCCTTTTTTCTCTTGCAAATCGTACACATTATATTTTACATTATTCTTCTCATGAATATACCCAATTGCCGATCCTACAAATCCCATCCCCACGATATTAATCGACTCATAACCGCTCATTTTTATTCATTATTCTACGTTGTGTTTAAATCAATTTTTTACATCATCAATAAAATAAGTACACAGGTTGAATATCTTCCAAAAATGCATTAAACATCCATTTCCTGACTGTTAGTAATAACTCATAATAAATACGCATAGAGATGATCATACTTTATTTTTAAATTAAGCCCCATATAATTATAGAAATCCTTGATGAGTTTTCGGATTCCTCTCCTTTGCTTATACCATGTTTCCAATCAATATTCACTTGATTCCCAAAAGTATACACTTCACCATCCGCTTGTGGAATACATAATGTCCTTTTATCATTAAGATTTTGGAAGACGACGTCTCGTGTTTGTCCAAAGCTACATCCAATTGTTATATTTTGGTTCTTCTGTTTCTCCGGATAAAGGGCACTCCGATCCCTATGATACGGTTTAAAATCTTCAGACTTTGTATACCAATTCAATCTTGTTGCGCTAGGCTTTACACCGAAGAAGTCAATCAACCTATTAATGACTAGGGTGAATGTTGGACACTTATTTTTCCAGTCCTTCGAGTCATCACATATCAAATGGGTGCCCTCAATTCCCCTTTCCTCGGATCCATGCCAAAGCTTCAGCAAATCAGTCTCCGGAATATCACAATTCTTGATTTCTTCCACAAGTTTGTCATGCAATTCGTTATCGGCATAATCCCAAAAAACATCCTTTGCAACCAACACATCACATGGTGATAGCTTACAGCTTAGCCGCTCTCTATGCGTTTCAAACTGCACTCGCATGTCGTAAGGAGCTGCAGGTGCCTCCCAGCTCTCAGTGTTCCGGATCTTCCTCTGCTTTTCATACTTTCTTTTATCCGATTGCAACATCCGTTGACGGTCTGCGTGCATCCCACTAAAGTCTTCCTGTCGTGGTTGTTGTTCGACATTTCTGGATACAAAATGATTCTTCCTGCAATTGTCCTTCCACTTGCATGTTCCACGTTTCCAAAAATTTGCACACAACTTCGGATCGTGAACAAATCTACAATTGTCCCTCTCACACCGTTTATTCATAAAATCTCTGCAAACTCCCTCCATTGTTAGTTACTTGCCTTTTACATCTCTTGCTTTAAATCAATTTTTATTTGTAAAAATAAATTTATAAGCTATGTTTAAGGAATGAACTACACTGTTACTAAAAGACGTCAACTATACTCGTTTTTCTCCAAAGACTCCAATATCGGGAAGCTAGCACCAAAGCGTGTTCTCGGTAGAGGTGCTGCTGGGATTGTGTATTATGCATGTAACCCCAGTGCATGCATTGCTCTAAAAAAAAATGACATGGACCGAACAGAAAGCAAATACATCAATGACCCATTTTCAGACAAAGCACTCAAACACAGTGCATACATTGAATACGCATCCGGCATCCTCATCAACCAATTAATATCACAACGCGTTTGCCCAAATTTTGTGTACAGTTACAACTGGAAAATCAAACGTCGCCAAGGCACATGTGATGATATTTACCCATACAAATCCCTTCATTATAACGAATTTATCAACAATGCTCAAACATACTCCGAATGGGCTGATACCCAACATTCACTCGAGGAGTTTGACAATGCATACTTTCAAATTACTGTTGGATTATATGCCCTCCAAACCTACTTTAATATGAAACACCTTGACCTCCACTCCGATAATATAATGGTTAGACGCGTAACCCCCGGTGGATATTGGAAATATACCATTAACGGCGAAAACTATCATGTCCCCAATCTTGGCTACATATTTTATATCAATGATTATGGACATGCCTGGGTCCCTGATAACTTTCAAAGTTGGTTCATACGCCAACGATTTAATAAAAAACGAGTTCACAAAGGTGTAGATATTATGCACCTCTTCCGATCTACACTAGATTTCTCTACATCTCCAAAAGCATTCAAAAATAAAATCAGAAAGCTTATTCGAGACCTACGTGATAATGTTGACTTCTCAACTTGTATAAAAGCTATTTGGGGCGAACAATACGCCTCGAAGGATAGACGTAAACTCATTGAAAGCTATAATCTAGATAAACCTCTCCGAGTAAATCTACTTCCACCACGTTTGCGTACTATTGTTACTCGCAAAGCATAACTCCAAAAACAAAATGTTTAGTCTTTAATCAGTTTGTTTTGTTTCTTAATTTACACTCATTTCTTAACACGTCTCTTTACTACAGCCCTCTTCTTACTAGTGCGTCTCTTTTCTGAAGCTTTCGTTTTGCTAACTCGTCTCTTTACTAAAGCTTTCGTTTTGCTAACGCGTCTCTTTGCCGAAGCCCTCTTCTTACTAACTCGTCTCT
>Ga0169931_10008479_pt1 | contig 14991 bp, 9 predicted proteins | sample Kivu_15m_20L_FD_129675 | JGI IMG/M metagenome (GOLD analysis project Ga0169931, IMG submission 129675) | Freshwater microbial communities from Lake Kivu, Western Province, Rwanda to study Microbial Dark Matter (Phase II) - Kivu_15m_20L... | ecosystem: Environmental > Aquatic > Freshwater > Lake ... | reverse complement strand
AATAATGAAAAACGGTACGCATGATGGTAACGTTACATTTCGTGATTGTAACGTTACCAATCATCTACATACTCAACTATGTCATGTACTGTAAAGCACGTACGCGCGGACATACGATTGCATATGTAGAGATCCTACGTGTACCTACTACAGTAGTGATCGTGTTCGGTGGTTGTCTGCATGCTGCTGCTGACACACCGCAGTTGTAGTATTTACAACAAATTCAAGTGTGTTTTAAAAAACGAAATTCGTCTAAAATGAATGACCGTTATTCCACAAATTCTGTTCTGCGAATTGCAATTGATCTTCATCATCCTCGTGATTTATAAAAATTATAACTAAAATAATGCATCGTATTACACAGATATTCATTTGTCTGCTTCAAATGCGAAGATAAATGATAATCAATTGTAATGAAAATCCATCAAAACTAACGAAAAGAATTGCTAAGTTACCGACCGGTGCTGAGAAATGCCTATTGTAACAAACAAAATATAGCTTTTTCTCCGAAACTATTCTCGTATTATAAAATTAATCTTTGGAAATGGATTACTCAATTCACGTATTCAGACGTTAATCATTCACCGAGCGCCCGCGACTATCAGAGCGTATCGGAGACGTTTTGCGGGTGACGGGCTCAGGTCTACCTCGGTCGCAAATACTCTCGTCCTTTACTTTTAACATGTCTGACATTGGTTTGTGGAGTGACTGAAAACATCTCATACACAACCGAACTCCACAACTCCCTTTGACACCTTGAAAAAATTGGCAAGCCTCATGGCAACCGCCTGAAGTTTTAGTCACCAAAGGGCTGTTGCTATTTTTTTCATACCTGGACCTTTCACTGTTACTTAAAAGTGAGAGACATCGTTCACAACCGTCGTTATTCTGAAAAATATGAGGCTGAAATTTTCCATTACATTCCATGACTTGGGGCTTAATCGATTCAGATACCCGAGTGGGGGACATAGATTTACGAGGAGTCAGTGGGATGGGCACATCGACAACCTTGTCTAACTTTCTTTTTTCAACCTGTGGGTTGTGATGAAGGGAGGTAAAGCATCGACGACACATGCGAACCCCTTCAGACTCAATTTTACAATCTACATAAGGACATACACTCGCGCATCCTCCCTTCGTAAACGGAATCGTCCGAACAGATCCCTTTGATTTGAAGATTTGCTGGTCTTTTTCACTCGCAAGCGAAAAACAACGAGAGCACTCTTTCATGAATGAAAAAAGATTCGGATCATATTTCTGCATGCAAACCGATCTTTGTTGCTCATTCCACCGTGAAGGATGAGAACTAGCAGAGCTCAACGACTTCATCGACGAGTTAACTGATAAACTATCGGAATAAATCCTAAGTTTTGGTGGAGTCGATGCATCAGATTGGATTGTCTTTTTGCATTGACTATAGTTGATTGATGGATGTATATCACCCTTAGATGGAGATGATGGCAAGACTGGGCTGCAAAATATATCTTCAAACGAGTCCACAGGAACACAACCGTCAAACTCATTCACGTTGGTTATGGCGATGTTATTCACAATTCTGTTCTCAAGGTCGTCAGTTTCGTTTAAGATTGAATCATTAGAACCATAGACAACTTCATTTTTGATCAAATTCAATTCATCTTCAACGCGGGATTCATCAAAATCAATATCATCATCCATGTCATCATGTTCAGTATCCACATCTTCATTTGAATCCTCAATAAATTGCTCGTGATTCTCTTCGACGAGTAAATCTTTCGTAGAATCATCTTCCTTTAAACTCATTTTGCTGAATGCTTCACCCTTCACACCATCGTCTGCAACAGATTCGGTCTCTTCATGGATATGTTCGTCTTCATGACAAAGTTTTTCACAGTTTTCATCCCTCGTTTCGACAAGACTGGTTTCGAATCCTGTACTATCGGTAGTATGATTGACTAACACGCACTCACTTTCTTCATCAGCCCCTTTCTCATGATAGCTATAGGCAGTAGCATCAGACAACAAATCTTGATCAATAGGAGATTCCATTGAAAGAAGTGAATCACTATCAATTTGTGTATGTGTAGCCTTTTCTTGAACGAGATGGTCGATAGAATTCACTTCTACCTGGTGTTCAACTATTTCTGTTTCAGATTCTCGTTTGATATCATCAACCACACTTATAGGAGGGACTAATTCGATTACAGATGAATCATTATCAATCAGAAAGACCACATGATTATTGGAAGAAATATCATTCAAATTTTCTTCTAGTACCACATCATCCAAAAGCGAATTATATGGCTCCGAATCGGAAGAGGAGGCTAAAGATGGAAGCGGCTCCACCTTGTTGGTGTTGTAAGTTCGTGAACTTTCGCTCAAGGAATTCCAGCCACTCTCATCCGTAAAATGGTCTTCCTTATCACATGTACCGTCCCTAGTGTCTCCCAAGCCACGTTCTGTATTGGAATGATGATTAAAGGATGAAGCTTCCTCACGTTCGTCAGTGCCAAAGAACTCGTAGGGTCTGTTTTCATGAGTAGAAGGAGAAGCAGTACGAGAGTCATCATAGGAATCATTACTCATGGTAACATAAATAACTTTACTTTCACGCTTGACATCATTTCCCTTATTCGCAGCAGTTGGCGTATTCAGTTCCGCTTGGACATTTGTACAATCCTGACATTGGAAGAGGGTACTTTCAGCTTGTCCCATGTTTATGTCTTTACACTATTTTTTTTGAATATTTCTGTCCAATATTTGGGTCCAGCTTGGGATATGTATACTCGTATATGGCTTTGAATGTTTTGAATCAAGTTGTATTATGATGTGTGTGTTATTAATGTCGTTCTCATTCGCCGATGAGACGCGTCATGATCATGATGCACCTCGCCAGTTATCGCCTTCCGATAGTAATAAAATTGAATGTCGCAGAATTCAAAGCTAATTTTACTTTGTTTCTGGCTTTTTTAATAAAAAATATATATTTTATGTACTTTACTTTGTACCGATGGAATTGGATATGTATGCAAGAGGTTAAAATTTAGTACCTACTGAACGTGGTTACGTAGATTACCTGGCCCTTTTTCTCAAACAACCTACAGTAATCAGTAATACATAGACTTTTTTAAAAGCATTTCATCCTCATAATCTCGGATGTCTCCAATATCATGAAACTTATTTCTCTCTATTTTCAACAAGCGGATACATCATACCCCTCTTGACTGAAGTAGGAAAACGAAAATGGAACCGGTTGATCCCTTTTTTCGTCAATACTTTTTATCCTCCATTGAATCTATTATTCACATACAAGATCCTGATTCATCCTCCCTGTTAAAGCTTTTACAAACGGTAGTTCCTACCTTGACTATGGCGCAACTTTCAGATAGTATTGATCGGAATAAAGCCTTCAAATTACTTAAATTACGTATCCATCCGGATAAACATTTAGGAGATTTCAATCAGGCCACAAAGATCTTCCAAGATATTCAAGAATTTTATCACAGCTGCTGTCAACGATTACAATTGGATGATGAGGGTATTATCATCGTCGATATGCCTTCATCGAACGATATCATGAAGACAAGGAAACATAAAAAATCGAAAACTTATTCAAAGCAAGATTTCGATGAAAATCATGTAACCACTACAAATCATACTCATCATCCATCGTCGATGGATTTTCCAGATAGCTTTACAGTCTTTGACAAATGGGAATACATGTCGACAGATTCACCCAGTCCACCTATCACTACCAACACCAATGATGAAATACCATCATATATATCAGCGATACGAGCTTTCCAATGTCTTAATGCAAGAGGTGCGATTGCATCTGGAATGAAAATTACAAAGGGATTTACATATCAAGATGATGTACGATTGTATCCTTCCAACAAACAGGAGGAACACATTCTTCCTATAGAATCATCAACTCTCATAAACATTTTTCAAATTCATGGTGGTGGTTATAGAGTCTTCAATACAATATCTCAAATTAAACATGAATTGTTTCATTATGGACCTGTGGTATCTACGTCCTTCGTTCTAACGTCCAATTACTTGACGTTTATTTCCAAGAATCATACGAACTTGTATAAACAATTTGTCAGCACACATGATAACAACGACAAGAAAACCATTGCCAAGACATATCATCCATTGCTTATTGTAGGATGGATCATGACAATACATGGTGAATTTTGGCTTTGTGAACCTTTATTCCGGACCAATATAAATGATGACATCTTATCACCCCCTGAATTGTTTCTCGATAGTCATGGTGGTATAAAATTCAAACACTTGATTCCTATTGCCATGGTACAATTTGGAATAGAGAATATGTGTATAGCACCGAAAGTTACAACGTTAGATCATCTTTGTTGGCAACTAGGTCCATACTTTGATGTTGATTTTGCCGATACACCCGATTGGAGGGAATGGGAGGAATTAGAATTACCCTTGGTGGATAGTGAATTAAAGAAATTATTTCAAATCTTTTTTCCTACTGGATATACCAATACTGGTTCGGATCATACACCCATTGTCTTACGAGATAAGAATAAACCAGCTCATTGTGGTACTTTTCTTGTATCAGGTTTAAAATGGTCTAATACTACAAATGAATGGTTCATGACATTAATTCGTAAAGCCTAATATGATTTTACAAACATGCATTACTCTTTTAATTTTTTTTCCTTGTGGATGCATGGGTTGATTTCTTTCTCATACCAGGTAGTTCTTTCGATTTCACAGATTGACGATGTAAAGAAAATGGATTATGATGTAAGAAATCAAAGCAATGCTGACAAAGTCGGACTCTATCTTTTGCCTCTGAAGAATGGAAATAGGGACAATTGGTTGGACAGCCCCCATTGGTAGAGGTGATATCTTTACTATGACCCAATAAATTATAATCATCGACGGATGATTTATTCGCAACGAAAATACATCGTACACAACCACTACTAGTCGTGAACAAATGTGGTTGCCATTTCTTAACACATTCCCTTGCAAACACCAAGTCCCGAGTTAAAACATTAGGTTGAGTCGCATCAATGTATAGAGAGGATGAAGCGACAGCAGATCGATTATCACGGTATTGTTTGTCTGTGTGAGATTCTGTATCGTCATCCTCACTACACTCAAGTATCGCATCCAACTCGTCATCAGACATATAAGAACTTCCAGTTCTTCGATTGGAAGAAAGTCGACGATCGATTTTCTCAAGTTGTTGATCAAGTTCTGGAGTGAGACTCGTAGAATGGAGATCGGAATATTCATCAGATAAACAATCCTCGCGGGGTGGATGATACAGTTTCTGTACACAAAGTATGCCTTGTATTGAATCATCCGAATAGGTTTGACAGATCTCACGGTATTCATCTTGAATGCTATCAAATATATCGTCCTGTTTATGATTGCGATAAACGCATGAAATCAAGTCGTCGTCTTCGGGATGCAACGTTCGAAACTCCACCTCTTCAATGGGTAGAATCATAGGCTCTTCATCGGCAAGATCACTCCCTGTTTTATACAATACTCGAATGTAACTACTTATTTCATCATCAGCCCTTGGAGTACGACTAACCAAATCAACGCTAAGTAAATCTCCATCCAGGTCCAATTTCATGATCTCTAGCTCTAGATTAGTATTTTGAGCTTTTTTCGAATGTATGTAATGGGAAAAATAAGATAGATCATCCCCGACTGTCGGAGGTGAAGGGTAGGAATCATTTGCTGAATGAGTTGCCGTATTTGAAGACGGTATTGCACAGATAGATGATCCAGTTTGAGAGGTTTCGTCCAAGACATATCGAATGCGTTTTTGTAAATCAGTCCAGTTAATATCTGTTGTGGTTGACTGAATCATATTATGAGATTGCTGGTAACATGTTTGATTTGATTTTGGCTCATCGTGGAGGGCTATCTCCTTGTGAGTAGTAGATGCAAGTGAGGTAACAGTCGCCCGATGAGACAAAGCCTCTTGTTCTTTCCTTGATTGCACCATCTGAAGCTTCATATTCTTGAGTTCACTCCTGATGTATTCAATAGACTCCGCGACTGAGCTGTAATCGTACTTTGATGTCGAAGCCAAGGTTGAGGCATCTTCATGGCTCGAGTTGTTGGTAGAAATTGATGTAGATGCTGTTGTGTATATTTTGATGTCCTTTATAGATTGTGAGCCAGAAGAAGACTTCAAAGATGGTATACTTTTTACTTCAGACACATCACCTTTTTCATAAGATCGGTCTAGCTCTGGTTGGCTAAAAGATGGTAGTACGTTGATCAAGTTTTTTGACGATAGACATGGCTCAGGAGAGTTTAGCTCGTTTTCAGTGGGGTATCTCCGTTTTGTCGGTGATGAATGATCAACATACGAGTTCTCGATATTCCGAATCAAGTCATCATGATTCGTTGAACCCAGCATAGACTGAGCAACAAGTGATGATACGTTTGATGTATTAGATTGTCGCGACTTGGAGGAAATTGAGGATGTCTTGTCCTCGGAATAAATTATTCGATACGTAGTTCGGGCTCCTGTCCTCGATTTGTCATCAGATTTATGGGCATGAACTTGTTTGTAACTTTCGGTATCCTTCCAATCACCGCACCTTTGAATCGTTTGATTATTTCCCATGATCTTAGAAATCTCATGAGTAAGCTTTAAAACATACTCAATACCCTAGAATCGTTGCTAAAGTAACAAGATGTTCCGGTATTAGTGAAAAAGGCGGGTATTACAACTAAATAACAAATAGTCTCCTCGGTTTCTTTGTTTTAGCGAATACGACGAGTATTTAGCGTCTTGACTTATCGAAGGACAGATGAGAGCCGGTGATCGTTTCTTTAAAAATTAAAATCTAAATTAGCATTTAATTATCTTGATTAAGCAAGAGTCACATTAATCTCATTTTTAAATGTACTACAGTACATACGTACTTACATCTAGAATTGTCGAATTGTCAAGAACGATTGCGAACACTGCAAGATCTAGAACAATAAAGAACAACAAGGGAGACCATCCGATTTTATTCAGCTTCTTGATTAATGTGATGTCATTCCATTGTTTGTGTCATCGATTTCTACCATTTTCGCTATCCCTGTCATTTATTATTACCTTAATCAAGACGAATGCGTCTCACACGTCTGTTTGAACAACCCTATACTGAAAGTACAACCATTGAGGGAGACTTGCATCAAGATGAGTTTGTAAATCTTCTCGCAAAACACAAGGCACTTCTTTTAAGATCTGATAATGATGAATCTCCCTACAATGTAAATGATTTTGCTCGCATTATTCAAACTTTAAATCTGGAAGAATATGAGTATATTGGTGGTGCTGCTCCACGTAGAATCATACCAACGGATATTCCTGATGTGACTGTTTATACTGCCAACGAGGCACCACCCGATCAACTCATACCCTTCCATCATGAATTAGCTCAAGTGAAGACTCCACCTCAGTTTATCTTCTTTTACTGTGATTTACCCTCAGAAACTGGTGGGGAAACAGCATTGATTGACTCTACACTTGTTTATCGATTTGTGAATGAGAATTTTCCTGAATTTATGGAGAAACTCAAGAAATATGGGTACGTTTAAGAGAACTTCATGTACGATTCCGCTTAGTATTGTCTTTGTCATACTATTTGATCATGCTTGTTAATCAATAAAAGTGCAAGATATGTACGAACGCTCCCTCCAGAAGATGATACAAAATCTCCCATTGGTCGTTCGTATTATAATACATACAATGTCAAGACGAAAGAAGAACTCGAAGCTAAATTGAATGCTATCACTGGATTAGAGTACGAATGGAAAGAGGATGAATGTATACGAATCACATCTGAACCTATATCAGCTATTCGTATGATTGAACAGCATCATGGTCAAGCTATTTATCAATGGACTTTTCATAATTCTGTTATAGCAGCCTTCGTGGGATGGCAAGATAGTAGGAATAACCGAAAAGAATCCATACGATTTGGTAATGATGAAACTATGCCTGAACAAACCCTACAAGCAATAGCTGATTTCATGAGTACGAATAAAATGTCTTATCCATGGAAAAAGGGTGATATATTTGCTATTAACAATCGACTAGCTATGCACTCTAGGAATTCATTTACGGGTCCACGAAGAGTATACGCTGCCATGTCAGGTGATGTTGTAGACGGTCATCTTCGCAAATTACAACCTGCCATTCATAATCCTGAGACATTTGGATTGTGGAAGCTTGCAACACCAGAAGACTCGGTCTATAATGCTATCAAATGTGGTTATCGTCGACTTGATGGAGCTTGTGATTATGGCAATGAAGAAGCCGTTGGGAGAGGTATTCAAAGAGCATTGGATGAAGGTATTTGTACTCGCGACGATTTATATATTACTAGTAAACTCTGGAATACCTATCATGATCCAAAACATGTTCCCTTGGCCATCGAAAGGTCATTACGAGATTTGGGATTGGAATATCTCGACGAGTACCTTATTCATTTTCCTATATCCATGGAATTCGTTCCATTTGAAGAAAAATATCCACCGGAATGGAAAAACGCTGAAGGTAAAATGGTCGTCGTCCCAAATGATATCAATAAGACGTGGCAGGCCATGGAAAGCTTAGTCGATGCAGGAAAAGCGCGACATATTGGATTAAGTAATTTCAACTGTCAGCATATTCGTCAGGTGCTATCTATTGCAAGAATCAAGCCCACAAGCTTACAGATTGAATGTCATCCACATCTATCACAGGAAAAGTTGATTCGTTTTGCGAGAGATGTCGCGAACATGCGGGTATCCGTTTTTTCTCCTTTGGGAGCCATATCTTATCTCAGTCTTTCAATGGCAACAGATCAAGATGTTCTTCTTGAAAATCCGGTACTCGTTAAGATTGCCGATAAACACAAAAAATCTGTAGCCCAAATTATGCTTCGATGGGCTATTCAACGTAACACCCTTCCTATTTGCAAAAGCGATAACATACAGAGGATAACTGAAAACCGTAGTCTTTATGATTTTTACTTGTTCAAGGAAGATATTGATGAAATTAATCACCTGAACTTAAATCGTCGTTACAATGATCCTGGAGTTTTTTGCGAATTGGCTTTCGGAACCTTTTGCCCAATTTATGAATAGTAAGATTGTATAAATAAATTGCAAATGGCATCCTTAATTCCAGGTAGGATACAGGTATATTTCACAGCGTCATATCTCAAATAAATTATAAACGGCTCTCTGCTTCTATACGATCGATACATTAATGCAAATTATTCGTAGACCAGAAATTCCCGTTAATTCTCCCAAACAAGTCTTTTCAGATTCATCGATACACTAGCACGGCTTGGATCATAACCGCAGATTCCCGAACTGTAGAAGACACAGGCCGATTGAAAGAATTCACGAGTAAAGCCATGGGTAAAAAGTCAACTCAATAACATGAAATTATGATACCGGATTGGTCGTTATATGGCGTGCGCTACGATTTATTTTGACTTTCATTCCCGACCACGGAATCAGAATACTTAAGACTCGTCTCTAGTAATTGTAGCCTCTACATAACAATAGACTTATTCCTAACAAATCATATTGCGGAATGAAATGAGATCCAGCGACTCTTATCTTTGCGAGTCATTCGTTATCAAAGCCGATATCATTATTGTTATTGCATGATTCGTTAACATTCAACTTAACATCATAACATCGAAATTCCTATTCCATAATTTCCCGTCTTTCCGTACATTCGTTCCTTCTCGATTCATTTACGCGATATTTGGACATGACGAAGGCAAAACATATACATGACTTCCGTCTGATTCACTAGCCACAATCAATCTTTTCGATGAATCGTTACCTTTTGCTCGGTTACTGCTTTAGTTGTATATCACATCGCCAGAAATATCAGCCTTAGTCTTTGCTTGCTTTTGAAAACTATTGTTTTGCCGATCCCATGGAGGTGGAATAGTCAACGCGGCTAATTATGTTTTGCATGTGTTGGTGAAAGTTGAATCCCATTCATTTTTCTAAACCTCTGTCAGTTACTATTGCAGTGGATCTCATGTTCAGGCATCAAATGGTAATCTACTGCATCACCCTTATCTCCGAGTTGAATAATTTGATGAAGCTTTGTATCCCATGTTGTAGTTTCACGTTTATTAGGATACTATATCATCTATAGTCGAGGTTGTAACGGAGTATATTACGTCGGCTCGTAAGAGATATATATAATTTAACGGAAAATTTCCCCCTTCAATTCGGAAGTATCATGGTTTTCAAGAGACTGTCTCTTTTGAACCATTTTTTATAGCCAAGTTCATTACATCCAAACCCTGTAAAATTTGTGAAGGTTTCAAGTCAAAAATTAAAGCATCTCTACGAGATTCTTTATTTTTTTTCTGTGTCTCTGCTCAGTGACGAGTAACATTCCCTTGCACCCTCGACTGATACAGTATCCACTATTAAGATCAGAAACTGGGTATGAAAATGAAGGGCATTATGGAACGAGTGTGGGTTGTGGAATACATAGTTGGATGCGTGTTAAATTTGATTGAAGCGCTGTACATTTTGTAAGTATAGGACCTACGTATATTGTGACGACGCTGTGACGTTCACATCGTCACTGCTGTCGGCGGACATTTCTGTAAGTACGGTAACCATCAGTTTCCTTTTTCATCCTATTGGATATCCTGTACTGTACTTGCAAAGATGACATCCATGCATATTATTGTATCGCTGTTTCTTTGCTTGTCGGCTGTACTAAGCTTCCAAACACCAAGATTCTTGCAATCATCTGTGAAGATTCAGCAACTCTGCAATACTGAACAGGATAAAAAGTATGGAATTCATAGTGGTGGTGTACAGACTAGATCTCAACTGCGCATGGGATTGTTTGATTTCTTGAAACCAAAGAAATCTGCCACAGCTTCACATATCTTAGTGAAAGGAAAAGATGCAAAGAAAATCTTGGTAGATTTGAAGGGGAAATTAATCTCAAGTAAGAATGTACCACTTGCCTTTGCTGATGCAGCACAGCAGTATTCTGCTTGTCCTTCTAGCCGGAAGGGTGGAGCCTTAGGAACCTTTCAGCAGGGACAAATGGTACCTGCATTCGACAAAGTTGTCTTTTCAGAAGAAGTAGGGGTTATCCATGGTCCTATTTCAACTCCTTTCGGTGAACACTTGATTCTTATTGAAAGTCGTGAAGATTGATTATGTTATATACTCATAATGGTCAATGCTCTGTAATTAGTCTTCTTATTCATCAACTAGATCTTTGCTCTACTCAAACTCAATTAAACCTACAATATGTAACCAAAACGTAACTGACAATGTCTTGAACTAAGGTACTTAAGATTGAAATAATCTCTTAGTCTTCATTCATTTAAGATTGTGAGAGAAGATTAAACACTTGACATTGTAATTTGTAATGATTCCATCTGGAAAATAAACGACTATGTATGAATGTCAGAACAAGCAAGAAACAAGAATACAACTAACTCTCATGCTTCGTTTTTCCAAAGATAGACTTCAATTTCTGATTGAGTAGTGTGCAGTCTTCGTACTACCAAGATTCAAAACTCGTTATAGTATGTTAAGTAGGATCATTATCGAGAACAAACACAACGAGCCAATCGGAGGCAGTTCATTCTGATAAGGATTTCTGTGATTGTTCATCAGCTTCAAGCTTCAAATGAGTCACCCGCCGAAGTAGGCTATAGCTAGCTAGTAGAGCTACTCTAGAGCTATGGCCTATTTCCTATTTCTACTCGTCGTATGTACTGTAGCTTGTACCTTAGGTAGGTGTACCTTCACACCTTCCCCGTGGTATGTCCCGGTACGTCCTCCTGTGTTTACACGTTTACACTTATTGTCTGTCTGAAAATTCATGATAAGACAACTTGTAACCTCGACAACCGCTATCATCGAATCTGGATACGGATGACGGCCAAAGCTACAACATCTTCGTGTTCTCCATATGAAAGCATATGTGAATTAAAAGCCAGTCCAATAAATTGAATTCCTATATTATACTGTATTAGAGAAGCAAGAGATGAGGCATAACCAAGTTATCGTTGGCGAGAGGGTAGTGTTGGTACCGTATGGTACGTTTGTGTGTATACGTCCTCACATACATTTCAATCTGAAGTATATACTTTCGTCTTATACATAATCTCTCACTCAAATTTACATCTGAAGAAAAAATGCATGTACCTACTTACAACGCATGGATGAAAGATCCTTTCTTACTAGACATGACAGCCTCCGAGCCACTTTCCTTAGAGGAGGAATATAAAATGCAGCTGAAATGGTTTGACGATGATAACAAATGTATATTCATCATTTTGGCTAAAGATGAATGCATAGGATCATTAGATACCCACGACATGAATGACGATGAATATCGAATAGAGTTTATAACCTCGAATCTACATGCAATGGTTGGTGATGTGAATTTATTTATGAATACTGTTGAAGATCAACCTATTCAAAAGGAGGCAGAACTGGATATTATGATAGCGCGTCAAGATGCTAGGAGAAAAGGCTATGCGTCGGAGGCTGTGCACTTAATAATGTCGTTTGGAGTGAATAAACTGGGTATCAATCATCGATATTTTGTGAAGGTCCATGAAAGCAATATGGAATCGCTGACATTTTTTCACAACAAATTAGAATTTGTCGAATGTAATTATGTTGCATGCTTTGGAGAATACGAATTAGAACGAATCAGCTGTTAAACATGTGAAGGAATGGTACACACAATACATCGATCGGATGCGAGAGGTCTATACTGATGATTTTTTTTAATTATCCAGTAACGATATTATAATTTTCATCAACAATCCATAGCTCTGCTTTAATAGAGGAATCAGGAAACAATCCACGATAGTCATAGATGCATAAATCAAGATACCTCGTTACTAGTGAATGTTCAGAGCGGTTCAACCTCCGTGTTATTACGACAGACCAGTCTGGCTACTTATGCGGAAATGTACCAGTAAAATGTACTGTACTAGTTTTTTTTTCACTTTCTCCAGGCGGGTCATCCAGGAAGTCCCCCACGTCGAGTCACGTGGACGAGGACCCCGTCCTGACTCCACTTACATCCGGTAAACTAGATGCCATTGTTATTGGGTAATGGAGGTAAAGCCCAATTTATCATTTGATTGCTCACACTGTGATTACAAGGGCTCTGCCGTGAGTTCTTACTTTTATTGTTTATGACAAAGATGGCTAGCAGGAACCTTTTAAACGTGAGGTAGCTTAATATCGTTCGAATGCATCATGAAAAAAAGACAAATAGAGATCTTGTAAATAAATATGAAAGTAGTATACGATCTTAATTACAAGCGCATAATGATATGGATGGATTTAGATATGAACATGAAACAGAAAATGGAAATAAGAATAATAAACAATTCTCAAATGACTTTGAATTGGAATATGAAATGGGAATAAGAATTAAAAAAGACTCAAGAGTTATTGAATCAATCAAGGCAACGTGGTGTATATTTCAATTAATCATTCTTAATTTTCCTTTCTACGAAGTCCATGGTGTATTTATTTGTGTCTTAATTGGTCGCATGTTTTGAGGTGTGTAAGGTTGAATACCAACATGTGTGCTGAGTCGCACAGTCGTATGTACATTCTTGTTAAAACCAATCCTTTGGGATAAGTGAGTGTTTTAAAATACATCACATTCATCTCTTTTCGGTACAATACTGTAGAAAAAGCTCGAGCTATTTTCGCACCATCAAAGGCGACCCAGGTATTCAATAGTTAAATTTGATTTCAGTCATGGCTAATGCTGCACTGGTTATAAGCATATCTAGAAATTTCAAATGACAATACTTCCTCGTCTGGTTGTGGTGCCGTGTATACCATGAAAAGGATATCCAAATGTTTTCCACATACATGGCACCACAACCAGACGAGGAAATAATGTCATTTGAAATTTCTAGATATGCTTATAACCAGCGCAGCTTTAAGCATCGTCCGGCATGCTTTAAGAAATGATGTGAATGTAGATTTCACTATCCCTCTTAGGTAATGGAGATATGACTGTTGATATTTAAGTCATGATTGAAATCAAATTCAACTATTGAATACCTGGGTCACCTTTGATGGTGAAATAATAGCTCGTGCATTTTCTATTATACCGAAAACAGATGAATGTGAAATATTTTGAATCGCTCACAACACTCACTTATCCCAAAGGATTGGTTTTTACAAGAATGTACATACAACTATGAGACTCAGCACACATGTTGTTTTCAACCTTATACACCTCAAAACATGCGACCAATTAAGACACAAATAAATACACCATGGACTTCGTAGGAAGGAAAATTAAGAATGATTAATTGAAAGATACACATGGATACACCACGTTGCCTTGATTGATTAAATAATTCACGACTCAGTTAACGCCATCGACGCGACATTCACCCGATACAGTAAAGTTTGAATTGTGAACCCTTGAACCTCTGTGCTGCTGCATCTCATCTTTTAAAGGAGTGTTAATATAACGTTATACATGCAGTACTGGGTGTCTACTGAAATTCAAATATACCCCCTCGGGCATATTTGCCCCAGGGGGTATATTTGGCCGTTGTACTTTTTTGCCCCCTGGGGCAAAAAAATTACTTGAAACAACTACTGAAAACAAACGGATTGTTTATGCTCCAGCTAGGGGCATAAACCTGGGGCATAATTTAAATTTTTGAATTTTAAAAAACGGGTTCCATGACGAAACTGGTTTCTTTTGAAATAGTGTTTTCATTTTCTTTTCCATACGAACGAAGATGTACAGCTCCTTATTATTATTTGATGACGACGACTGATCATCTGATGATTCGTCCTTTGATGACATATCTCTATTGATGATGCCCAACATGTTTTACGCCAAAATTGGTCGTATATTCCGAGAATCGCTATCCTAGATCCAAGAATTTCTCCTTGGGTGAAACTTCACTCATCTGGAAATGAGGCGGCCATGATCGCTTTCACTAATTT
>Ga0169931_10008478_pt1 | contig 14992 bp, 13 predicted proteins | sample Kivu_15m_20L_FD_129675 | JGI IMG/M metagenome (GOLD analysis project Ga0169931, IMG submission 129675) | Freshwater microbial communities from Lake Kivu, Western Province, Rwanda to study Microbial Dark Matter (Phase II) - Kivu_15m_20L... | ecosystem: Environmental > Aquatic > Freshwater > Lake... | reverse complement strand
TCTTGGTCTTGGCGCCGGCCGACTCGATGACATCGGGGTAGATCGTCCCCTGCGCAAGCCAGCGCGCGCGACTGAGCCTGACTGCCTCCTCCTGAAACACCTCGACAAACAAACGCCCGATGATCTTGCGCTTGGCCTCGGGGTCGGTCACGCCTTCGAGCGCGCCCAGAAAACGCTCGGACGCGTCGACATGCACGAGCCTCAAGCCCATGTGCTCGCCAAAGGTCGAGACCACCTGCTCGGCTTCACCCAGGCGCAAGAGCCCGTTGTCCACGAACACGCAGGTCAGCTGCTCGCCGATGGCCCGGTGGATCAGCGCCGCCGCGACACTCGAATCCACCCCGCCCGAAAGCCCCAGGATCACCTCCTCGGCGCCGACCTGATCGCGGATCTTCGAGACCGCCTCGCCGATGTAGTCGCCCATGACCCAGTCGGCCCGCGCCCCGCAGATGCCCAGCACGAATCGCTCGATGATTTGCTGGCCCTGGATCGTATGCGTCACCTCCGGATGGAACTGAACAGCATAAAACCCCCTGCCCTCATCGGCCATACCGGCAATCGGGCAGGACGGTGTGGACGCCATCAGCTTGAAACCCGGCGGCATCTCCACGACCTTGTCGCCATGGCTCATCCAGACCTTGAGCATGCCGTGGCCTTCGGCCGTGCTGAAATCCTCAATACCGTCAAAGAGCCGCGTGTGGCCGCGCGCTCGCACCTCCGCGTAGCCGAATTCACGCGTCTGGCCGCTCTCGACCCGGCCGCCCAGCTGCTGCGCCATGGTCTGCATGCCATAGCAAATACCCAGCACCGGCACGCCGGCCTCGAACACGGCCTGCGGCGCCCGATCCGTCGATTCGTGGTGCGCCGACATGTGACTGCCTGAAAGAATCACGCCACGCGGCGCAAACTCGCGGATGAAGGCATCGCTCACATCGCAGGGGTGAATCTCGCAGTACACATGCGCCTCGCGCACGCGCCGCGCGATCAGCTGCGTGACCTGGGAACCAAAATCGAGAATGAGGATACGGTCGTGCATGCTCAGCCCGCCTCAGTCGGCATGGTAGTTGGGGGCTTCCTTGGTGATCTGCACGTCGTGGACATGCGACTCGCGCATGCCGGCCGAACTGATCTCGACAAACTGCGGGCGCGTGCGCATGGCCTCGATCGTCTCGCAGCCACAATAGCCCATGCTGGCGCGCAAGCCTCCGCACATCTGATAAAGAATCGCCGCCACGGGGCCCTTGTAGGGCACCATGCCCTCGATCCCTTCCGGTACCAGCTTTTCGGTATTGGACGCGGGATCCTGGAAATAACGGTCTGCGGTGCCCTCGCTCATCGCGCCCAGCGACCCCATGCCCCGATAACTCTTGTATGAACGACCCTGATAAAGAATGACCTCGCCGGGCGCCTCTTCGGTGCCGGCAAAGACCGAACCCATCATCACGGATGAGGCGCCTGCCGCGATCGCCTTCGCCACATCGCCCGAATACCGAACGCCCCCATCGGCGATCAGGGGTACGCCGCTCCCCGCCAAGGCCGCAGCCACATCGCTGATGGCGCTGATCTGCGGCACGCCGACTCCGGCGACGATTCGGGTCGTGCAGATCGAACCCGGACCGATACCGACCTTGACGCCATCTGCGCCCGCATCGGCCAGCGCCCGCGCCGCATCGCCCGTGGCAATGTTGCCGCCGATCACCTGGAGCGCCGGATGGGCCAGCTTGAGCGCTCGAACCCGATCGATCACGCCGCGGCTGTGCCCGTGTGCGGTGTCTACGATCACCACGTCGACGCCCGCGCGAATCAAGGCCTCCACCCGCTCCTCGAAATCGCTGCCCGTGCCCACCGCAGCACCCACTCGCAGCTTGCCCTGTTCGTCCTTGCAGGCATTCGGATGTTCGGTCGCCTTGAGGATGTCCTTGACGGTCATGAGCCCCTTGAGCTCGAAGGCATCGTTCACGACCAGCACCCGTTCGAGCCTGTGCTTGTGCATCAACGCCTGGGCGTCCTCGATCGACGCGCCCTCCGGCACGGTGACCAGACGCTCGCGCGGGGTCATGATGTCGCGCACCGGCGCATCGAGTCGGGTCTCGAAACGCAGATCGCGGTTGGTGACGATCCCGACCACACGACCCTGCTCGACCACCGGCAGCCCCGAGATGCGATGTTGCTGCGTGAGCTGAATGACCTCCAGCACCTTGAGCGTTGGCGGGATGGTGATCGGATCGGCCACGATGCCGGACTCGTAACGCTTGACCCGCGCCACCTCTGCGGCCTGGCGCGCCGGGCTGAGATTCTTATGGACGATCCCGACACCGCCTTCCTGGGCGATCGCAATTGCAAGTCGGGCCTCGGTCACGGTGTCCATCGCGGCGGACACCAGCGGGATGTTCAGGCTGATGTTGCGGGACAGCTGGGTTTTGAGGGAAGTATCCCTGGGCAGGATTTCGGAGTAGGCAGGAACGAGCAGAACGTCGTCAAACGTCAGGGCCTTCTTGGCAAGTCGCATCGGATCCTCGGCGCGCAAAGCCAGATTATATCGGGCCGGGGCTTTCCTTTGCGGCGACCGGGCGACGCCTGAAGGCCATTGCGACGGCGAGCGCGAGGCTCAGCGCAATGAGGACAAAACTGACGGGCCGCTGCAGAAAGATCAGCGCACCGTGAGGCGACATCACCAGCGCCTGTCGCACCGACTGCTCGAAAAGCGGCGCCAGCACGAAGGCAAGCACCAGCGGTGTCATCTCGTACTGCAGTTTTCGAAGCACGTAGCCGCCCACGCCGAATCCGAGCATCACCCAAAGGTCGAACAGATTCTTGTTGGCCGCGAAGGTGCCGACCAGTGCCAGCAAGAGGATCAGCGGAAAGAGCACCGCATAGGGTACGCGCAGCAGTTGGACCCAGAGACCCAGCATCGGAATGTTCAGGATCAGCAGAAAGACATTCCCAACGAAAAGACTTGCCACTACGCCCCAGAAAATGTCCGGCTGTTGGGTGATCAGCATCGGGCCTGGTTGTACGCCCTGGATGATCAGGGCGCCCAGCAGCAGCGCGGTCACTGCATTGCCGGGGATGCCGAGGGACAGCAGTGGGATCATCCCGCTCACCACCGCCGAGTTGTTGGACGATTCAGGCCCCGCCACACCTTCGATGCGCCCCGACCCAAACTCGTGCGAGCGACCCGCGAAGCGCTTCTCGGCCGCGTACGCCATGAACGAGGCGGTGATCGGACCGCCGCCCGGGATGATGCCGAGCACAAAGCCCAGCGAACTGCCCCGCAGATGCGCGGGCAGCGCGGCCCGCCAGTCCGCACGCGTCGGCATCAGATTGCGAATCCGGCCAGTCACGGCCTTGCTGCGCAGGTTTTCCTCGACATTCAAAAGAATCTCGGACACGCCGAACAGGCCGATCACCACGGCGAGCAGATCGATCCCTGCCGTCAGGTTGATCGATCCAAAGGTGAATCGCTCGGTGCCGTTGACGATGTCGATACCGATCGAGGCGAGCAGAAACCCGAGCGCCATCATCGCAAGTCCGCGCAAGGGGGAGCCCTGGATCATCAACAGCGTGCAGACCAGGCCCAGCATCATGAGACCAGCATACTCGGGCGGACCGAAGCGGATTGCGACCGCGGCCAGCCACGGGGAGAAGAACGTGAGAAGAAGCAGTGCAAACGTACCGCCGATGAACGAGCTGAAAGCCGCCATCCCAAGGGCTGCTCCCGCACGCCCCTGTCTGGCCATCGCATGCCCGTCCAGCGTCGTGACGACCGAGGCCGCTTCGCCGGGGATGTTGATCAGGATCGAGGTGATCGCTCCGCCATACATGGCGCCGTAGAAGATCGCGGCCAGCATCGCGATCGAACCCACCGGATCCAGGGTCAGCGTGATCGGCAGCAGGAGTGACAGGGTTGCGAGCGGCCCGATCCCGGGCAGAACACCAATCAGGGTCCCGATCAGCGTGCCAATGAAACAGAGGTACAGGTGTCCCGGGTTCATGATGACCACGAGACCGTTCAAGAGTTGCTGTAGAGCGTCCACGGTTCAGAACCCCATCGGCCCGACCGGCAAGGGCACGTCGAGCAGGCGCGCAAACAGCAGCGCGATCAGCACGGCCGCCGTGCCCCCCGTCAGCACACAGAACAACCAGCTTCTGGGCTCGATGGCTCTGAGCAGGAGCGGGCTCATGATCGCAGCAGTCGTGAGAAATCCGAGCCACGGCATGAGAATGATCATTGCGGCCACGGCAGCGATCACCAGCAATACCCGACGCCGCGCGGCTGCATCATCAAATAGACTCGCTGACGACTCGATTCGTTGTCCGGGAACAATCGCAATGCCCACCCCCGAGGTCGTCAGCAACACGCCCGTCACGAATGGAAAGAAGCCCGACTCCGGCCCCGAAGGTCCGAACAGGCCGAGTTGCGTGGCGTAGGCGCACACCGCCAGACCCAGCAGGATCCACAAGGCGATCAAGAGTCGGTCGAGTCTACGCATGCTGCTCCGAGCGTTTAGGGATCTGATCCGGCGCAGAGTGTGCCCGAAAATCGGCGATGCTGCGTATCAGGGTTGAACCTAGGCCCGCCTTGCAGCGTGTTCGGCCTTCCCGCACACTCCTGCTTTTCCAATGAGGAAGGCTCAGGATGACCCCGGTAGAGGTGACCCGCGCCCGCGAAAGGGCCTTGCGACTCGAGACCTCCGAGGGCTCCCGATTCCCGGTCCTGTTTTCGCCGATTCAGCTTGGCGCCGTGACCTGCAAGAACCGGGTCATGCGCGTTGCGACCACCACCAACCTGGCCGAGTCGGGCCGGGTCGGTGATCGCATGCTCGCCTTTTACCGCAACGTGGCCGAGGGCGGCGCCGGAATCATCGTCAGCGAGGCCGCGCGCCTGCACCCGCTCGAGGGGGTGGTGCCGCACGCCATCGCGCTCTTCGATCCCGGGGTGGTGGCCGGGCTGCGCCGGATCAGCGACGCGATTCATGAGCAAGGCGCATTGCTGGTCATGCAACTGAACCAAGGCGGACGACAGCACCTGTCGCGTCGGGTGGGTACGCTGATCGCGCCGTCTGACATCGCCTGCCCACGCAGCGGCGGCACCCCGCATCGCTTGTCCACGCGCGAAGTCGAGGAGATGGTCGAGCATTTCATTGCCGGAGCGGTCAACGCGCGCGACGCGCAGGCCGATGGCGTCGAGGTGCATGGCGCCCAGGGCCATCTGATCGGTCAGTTCGTCTCGCCCTTCAGCAACGACCGCGATGACCGTTACGGTGGCTCGCTGGAAAATCGGCTTCGCTTTCCTATGGAGATTCTCGCTGGCGTGCGTCGGCGCCTCGGCGATCAGGCCATCGTCGGTTACCGCATGGCAGTGGAAGAGTTCACCCAGGGTGGGGTCACGATCGAGTTGGCCTGTGAGGCGGCCGCCGCGCTGGCGCGAAGCGGCCTCATCAACTATATCTCGCTCAGCCAGGGCAATTTCAATACGATCGAAACGCACCTCCCCGACCGACACTGGCCCCAGCAGACCTACCGGGAACTGCATCGGAGAATCAAGGCGGCCGTGGGCGGCCTCGCGGTCGTCCAAAGCACCCGCATTCAGACCCCGGAGCAGGCCGAATCCATTCTCGCCAGCGGCGATGGCGACATGATCGGTCTGTGCCGAGCGCTGCTCGCGGACCCGGAGTGGCCGCGCAAGGCCCGTACGGGGCGCGAGCACGAAATCCGTCGCTGCATCGCCTGCAATCAGTGCTGGGACTGGATCACCGGTCCTGATCCTGTGGGCTGCGCGACCAACCCCGTGGCAGGCCGCGAACTCCATCTGGCTCGCCTGCGTCCGGCCGCGGTCGGCAAGCGCGTCGCGGTGATCGGCGGCGGACCTGCGGGGCTCGAAGCCGCGCGCATTGCTGCGCGCCGCGGTCATCGGGTCACGCTTTTCGAGCGGAGCGCGCGCCTGGGCGGCAAGATGGTCGATGCGCCACGATTGCCAAACAATGCCGAATTGGCCCACCTGCTCGATTTCCTGATCCCCGAGGTGGAGCGTGCGGGGGTCGAGGTGAAATTCGGCCATGCGCCAGACGCCGACAGCCTGATCGCAGGCGGATTCGAGGCGTTCATCGTCGCAAGCGGCGCCGATCCCGTTGCGCCCGCCCTGCCGGGCGACGGTTCCGTACCCGTCGTGTCAGTGGCGGGCCCAGACGATCTCGCAGGGCTTGGTCGCGCTGGACAAACCCTGGCGTTCATGGATGAGGACGGCTACTTCTGGGGGTCGGCAGCAGCCGAAGCCGCGCTTGCCCACGCGCGCGAAAACGGCCTCACCCTGCATGCCGCAACCCGATTCTTCGAGTTTTTCAGGGAACTGCCCATGGTCTCGCGGATCGCCGTGCTCCGCGAGCTCGATCTGGGCGGCGTGCAGCTTCATACCTCGATGGCGGTTGCTCGAATTGAATCAGGCGCGGTCATCCTCAAGCACTACCTGACGGGCCGCGAACTGCGTCTGCCTGACTGCGCCGGCGTGGTCTGGGCCGGTCGACAACTCGCCCGAGGCGGCGACCTGTATGAGCGACTGCGCGAGCTCGGTTTCGAGACAAGCACGTGGATCGCCGGAGACGCTTTCTCGCCCCGGCGACTGCCGATCGCGCTGCTGGAGGCCCATCAGGCCGCCCGCGCAATCTGAGCCATTGACATTTCACACACGGGTCCCAGTCAGCAAGGAGTGTTGCGATGAGTATTCTCAAACGAACGATCGATGCAGTCAGCGTCAAGCGCATGCTCGACGCTGCGATCGAAAAGTCCAACGAAATGAACAAGGCGATGTGCATCGCCATCGTCAATGAATCCGGCCTTTTGAAGGCTTTCCACGCCATGGATGGTGCGCCCCACCTGTCGATCGATATTGCGCAGAACAAGGCCTGGACGGCCAGCTCGTTTGGGATTCCGACCCATTCGTGGTGGGATTTCATCAAGAACGATCCGCCGCTCCTTCACGGCATCACGCACACCCCCCGGCTGGTGGTGTTCGGCGGGGGGTATCCGATCATGGAGCAGGGCCAGCTCATCGGTGCGATCGGTGTGAGTGGGGGGCACTATTCCGAGGACATGGAAGTCGCGCGCGCCGCGCTCGATGCGATCAACGCACCGGTTCAGTAAAGACCATGACCCTCGATCTGCCCGCCCTGCCCTACGCTCGGGATGCGCTCGAACCGTATCTCTCGGCCGAGTCCTTCAGCTTTCATTACGACCGTCACCATCAGAACTATGTCACGCAGCTCCACCGACTGATCCAGGGCACGCCCTTTCAGGATCTGTCGCTGGAGCGCTTGGTGCGCGAGGGCAAGGGACCCATCTTCAACAATGCCGCCCAGATCTGGAATCACAACTTTTTCTGGAACAGCATGGCGCCCAAGGGCGGAGGCTCGCCGCCCGATGGACCCCTGATGCGGTCGATCGAGGCCCAGTTCGGGTCCTACCCGAGTTTTCGGGAGGCCTTCATCCGCAAGGCGGTCGGCAACTTCGGTGCGGGCTGGACTTGGCTGGTGCGACGCCGGACCGGGGAGGTCGGGCTGATCAACACCTCGAATGCCGAAACGCCGCTGGTGTCGGCGCATAGGCCTTTGCTCACCATCGACCTCTGGGAGCATGCCTACTACATCGACTACCGCCACGGGCGGCAGCGCTGGGTGGAAAGCTATCTGGATCATCTGGCGAACTGGACATTCGCCTGCGAGCAATTCGAAGCCTGATCGGGCAGCCCCGCAAGAGAGGCTGCCCGCTCCCACGCTTACTTGTAACGGCCGGTCTTCTTGTAGAACTCGAGCTCCGCTTCGACATACGAGCCCAGATCAGCAGCGACGTTCTTCGACCCGGCAAGCTTGGGATCGAAGAAGACGCCCGCTTTTTCGTACTCGGCGATCAGCTCCTTGTCCTGCATGGCAGCGTTGATCGCTGCAGCGAGATAGGCCTTGCGGTCAGCCGGAATGCCCCTCGGAACCACCACGAAGCGAATGACGCCCCACAGGTACTCGGTCTTGCCGAGCGCCTCATTGATGGTGGGCACGTCCTTCAGGTAGCTGAGTCGCGAACCCGCGGCCACGCCAACCGGGCGGAGCTTGCCCCCCGTGTAGTTGCCGCGAAACTCGGCAAAGAAGCCCTGCGCGATGTCGACGTTGCCGCCCAGCAGCGCGTTGATGCCCGCTCCTCCACCCTGGAAAGGCACCCTCAGAAAGCGAGCGCCATGGTTGGCTTCGATCTGCTCGACAATGTACTCCCACATGCTGCCCGGCACGGTGGCCACGCGAAGCGTGCCCGGCTTGTCTTTCGCGAGCTGAATGATCTGCTGCAGCGACATGCCCTTGAGCGGACCATCGGTCTGAGTCACCCAGATGAGCGCGTCACTGTTGAGGTAGGCAATCGGCTCGAGGGCGGACAGATCCCACTTGCCGCGGGATTTCAGGAGCGCATCGCCCCACAGCAGGTTGGCCACCACGCCCGCGGTGTACCCGTCGGCGGGCGCCTGGGTCGCGAGGTAAGTGTGACCGACCAGACCGGCACCACCGGTCCGGTTGTTGACATTGATACGGGCACCGCTCGCCTTTTCCACGTACTTGGCCAGCAGGCGCGCGGTCACGTCCATGCCGCCACCGGCCGGGTAGACCACGGTGAATTCGACAGCCTTGTCGGGAAAATCCTTGGGCTTGAGCTTGGCCAGGTCGCTACTGCCCTGGGCCGAAACGCCTCCCGCCAGACCGGCGGCAAACAGGGTGGCCGCAAGGGCCTTGAGTGTGAAACGCTTCATCTGCGGTCTCCTCCGGAAAAAACTGCAAGGGTCAGTCTGAAAAATCGTGTCGTTCAATCGTGTTTCGCGTGTGAACGGACGCGTTGGCTGGCAATCCGCGCCCCCTCGACCAGCGAGCGCAGCTTGGCCCACACCACATCGGGCGCCACGCGTCCCATGCCGGCCGAGGTGTCGAAGCCGCAATCCGTGCCGGCAAGCACCTGAGCCGGATCGGCGACAAACTCGGTCATCTTCTCGATCCGATCGGCGACGACTTCGGGGTGCTCAACGAAATTGGTGAGCACGTCGATCACGCCCGCCACGATCACCTGATCGTCTGCCAGCGGCATCTTCTGAAGGACGCGCATCTCGTGGGCATGTCGCGCATTGGCAAAGGGAAGCACGAAGCCCCCGACCTGTGCACGGCGGATCACCGGCCAGATGGTCTGCAGCGGGACATCGCAGTCGTGAGGCCCTTCGTAATTGCCCCAGCAGACGTGCATGCGGATGCGATCCCGGGGCAGATCGCGAATGGCATCGTTGATCGTACCGACCACCTGCTCGACAAAATCGAGAAACTTGGCCTCACCGGCTTCGTGAAATGACACGTGGTGCTCGAGTGCAAGGTCCGGGCAATCGATCTGCAGCACGAAACCGCTGTCGATGACCGCCTTGTACTCGTGCCTCAGGGCCTCGGCAAGTGCCTTCAGGTAGTCTCGATCCGAGGCGTAGTACTCGTTTCGGCACGCGGCAGCGATGATGCCGGGCGAGGGCGCGGTAAGGAAGCCCTCTGCATACTGCCCCGCCCTGCCCTCGAGGACCTTCGACAGGTCCCTCGCCTCGTCAAAGGCGCTGTCAGGCTCGAGATAGCGAATCGCATCGACGACCTTCGGCGGCGCAAAATTGCTGACCGCAGCGCGCCCAGGAACCTTGCTCTGCAGGTCCAGCAGGAGCTTGTAGTCTGGATAGCGCTCCACATCGGCGCGCGCCCAGCGCCGCCAGACGCCGCCAAAGCCCGACATCTTGCGCTGCGCGTAGAGAAAAAAGCCCTCACGCTGCTGCTCGCCGTTGTTGATGACGTCGAGCCCGCATTCAATTTGCTGGCGTACGGAATCCTGCAGGGCCTCTCGCCCCAGGCGCGCCAGTTCATGTTCGTCCACCGCCTCGCCCACGGATCGTGCAGCGTAAAGATCGACCAACTGACGCGGTCGCGGAAGGCTCCCAGTATGGGTGGTCAGAAAACCCTCGCTGCTGCGAATCATCGCTGAGTCCGGATGTGAGAAAGTAAGCTGTGCCTCTGGAACCCGCGCACTATCGAGGCAATCACAACTGTTGTCAATGGCATCGCGCGCTCACCTCCGCCCCCAGCGTGCATCGCCCCGGCGCGCGCGCTGGACCTCGGCCCGGCGGCCACGCGACTGCTTGGGGTCGGCGATCAGCGGGCCGAGCAACTCGATCCGATCGCCCTCGATGAGTACCTGCGATACCGGAACCCTTTCACCATACACCGCCGGCACGAGGTCGCCCGATGCGAGCGCGGCGACCAAGGCCGGATCGCCGAGCCGAAGCAGAGCCTCCCCCAGGGTCGCTCCCGGCGACAAGTCGAGCGTGGCGAGTCTCACCTGCGGGCCGGCGCCGGACGGCACGGCGCGCTCCACCGAATCACGCGCTATCCCCTCCGCCAATCCCCGCGCCTCGACCCAGGCAACCTCGACACGAATCGTCGCGTTGGCGCTCAACTGCCCATCACCCTGACGGCTTCCACCGGTCACGTCAGCACCTCAAGCCGTGCCATGAAGCGCCTCGGCGCGCTTCACGAAAGAATCGACGAAGGTGCCAGCAATATGGTCGAAGACCGGTGCCAGGATGCGGCCCAGCAGCCCCGCAAACTCATAGTCGAGATCGAACTCGACCCGGCAGGCGTCTTCGCCCAGCGGCACAAAGCGCCACTGCCCGCTCAGACTGCGAAACGGGCCTTCGGACAAGCTCATCGTGATCGATTCGAAGGGCAGGTTGCGGTTAACGGTCGAAAACCGCTGGCGGATCCCACGAAAATTGATGTCGACGCTGGCCAGCACGAGGCCGTCAGGTCTTTCGCTGACCTGGGCGCCCGAGCACCAGGGCAGAAAGCGGGGATAATCATCAACTCCGGCCACCAGCGCATACATCTGCTCGCACGAGTGGGGCAACAGGACTTTTTTCTGGACGCGGGGCATGGTGTGGCATTCGCAATCAAGGCACGCATTCTGTCATGAGCATCGTTCAGAACAAAAAGGCCCTTCACGACTACTCGATCGAAGAACGCTTCGAAGCGGGTCTCGTGCTCCAAGGCTGGGAGGTCAAGGCCATCCGCGCCGGGCGCGCGCAGTTGAAGGAGGGCTATGTCATCGTGCGGCAGGCCGAGCTTTTCCTGATTGGCGCGCACATCACGCCGCTTGCTGCAGCCTCAACCCACGTTCAGCCCGACCCCACCCGCACGCGAAAGCTGCTGCTGCGGGCCGAAGAGATCCGCAAGCTGATCGGCAAAGTCGAGCGCGCGGGCTACACCCTGGTGCCGCTCGATCTGCACTACACCCGCGGACGTGTCAAGCTTGCGATGGGGCTCGCCAAGGGCAAGAAACAGCACGACAAGCGAGACGCCGAGCGCGATCGAGACTGGCAGCGGGAACGCGCCCGGCTGATGAAAACCAGCAACCGGGCGTGATGCCGGGCGGACAGACCGCTAGCGCGAGCAGTCCTGGGCGAGCCGCTGCCAGGTTCGTACGACCGTATCAGGGTTGAGCGAGATCGAGGCGATCTCCTGCTGCATCAGCCACTGCGCCAGATCAGGATGATCCGAGGGGCCCTGGCCGCAGATGCCGACGTATTTGTCAGCCCGGCGGCAGGCGTCAATCGCCATCGACAGCAGGCGCTTGACTGCGGGGTCACGCTCGTCGAAAGCCTCTGCAACCAGTCCCGAGTCGCGATCCAGACCGAGGGTGAGCTGAGTGAGATCGTTCGAGCCGATCGAGAACCCGTCGAAATGCACGAGAAACTCGTCGGCCAGCACAGCGTTCGAGGGCAGCTCGCACATCATAATCACCCGCAGCGCACCCTTAGCGTCGGCACCCCCACCCTCGCCCCGTCGCAGGCCATTGGCCGCGAGCAGACCAATCACGCGCTCGGCCTCCTGAACCGTCCGCACGAACGGCACCATCAGCTCGACGTTGGTGAGCCCCATGTCGTTTCGCACCCGTCGCAAGGCCTCGCACTCGAGGTCGAAGCAATCGCGAAAACCCGACGCCAGGTAGCGCGAGGCGCCACGAAAACCGAGCATGGGATTTTCCTCTTCCGGCTCATAACGTGAACCGCCCACGAGCTTGCGATACTCGTTCGACTTGAAATCGGACAATCGTACGATGACAGGCTTGGGCCAGAACGCCGCGGCGATGGTCGCCACCCCTTCTGCGAGGCGCTGGACGAAGAACGCTCTTGGCGTGCTATGTCCTCGTGCGACGCTCTCGACCGCCTTGCGCAGTTCCACGTCCACATTCGGGTAGTCGAGAATGGCCTTAGGGTGAATGCCGATGTTGTTGTTGATGATGAATTCCAGACGGGCGAGGCCCACTCCTTCGTTGGGGAGGCTGGCAAACTCGAACGCGAGGCGCGGATTGCCGACGTTCATCATGATCTTGACCGGAATCGGCGGCATCTCGCCGGCCTGAACCTCGGTCACCTCGGTTTCCAGCAGGCCGTCGTAGACAAATCCCGTATCGCCCTCGGCGCAGGAGACCGTCACAAGCATCTCCTCAAGCAGGGCGCCTGTGGCGTCGTGGCAACCCACCACAGCCGGAATGCCCAGCTCGCGGGCGATGATCGCGGCATGGCAGGTGCGGCCGCCTCGATTGGTGACGATCGCCGAGGCCCGTTTCATGACCGGCTCCCAGTTGGGATCGGTCATGTCGGTGACGAGCACATCCCCCGGCCGGACCCGCTCCATCTCGGCAGCGTCCAGGATGACGCGCACCGGTCCGGCACCCACCTTTTGGCCGATCGCACGACCCGAGGCCAGCACCTCGGTTCGGCCCTTGATCGCAAAACGCTGCTGTGCACGACCCTCCTCGCGCGATTTGACCGTCTCGGGTCGAGCCTGAAGGATGTAGATGCGGCCGTCCAAACCATCACGCCCCCACTCGATATCCATGGGACGGCCGTAGTGCTGTTCGATGATGTGGCCATAGCGGGCCAATTCGACCACCTCGGTATCGGTGAGCGAATAGCGGTTGCGCAATTCGGGCGGCGTGTCGACGGTACGCACCGTGCGACCGGATTCCGCAGCGAATTCCATGCGAATCAGCTTTGAACCCAGTTCGCGCCGGATGATCGGCTGCACGGCCCGGTCAATCATCGACTTGTGCACATAGAACTCATCCGGGTTGACCGCGCCCTGCACGACCGTCTCGCCCAGCCCCCAGGCGCTGGTAATAAAGATGACGTCACGAAAACCGGACTCTGTATCCATCGTGAACATCACGCCGGAACTGCCCAGATCGCTGCGCACCATCCGCTGGATACCGGCGGACAGGGCGACGTCGACGTGGGCGTAGCCCTTGTGCACCCGATAGGCAATCGCGCGATCGTTGTAGAGCGATGCGAACACGTGGCGAACACGGTCGAGAACGGCTTCAACGCCGCTCACGTTCAGGAAAGTCTCCTGCTGGCCGGCAAACGAGGCATCGGGAAGGTCTTCTGCGGTGGCCGATGAGCGGACCGCCACCGGCAGCATCGGGTCGCCGTCGGCCGTCATCGCCTCATGCGCCGCACGGATTTCGGCCTCGAGCGCAGCCGGCATGGGCGCGGCAGCAATCCACCCCCGAATCTCGGCGCCACAAGCGGTCAACGCAGCGACGTCCTCTACATCGAGGCTGCGCAAGCGCTCCTCGATTCGTCGGGCCAGCCCGTCATGCTGGAGAAACTCGCGAAACGCATCCGCCGTAGTGGCGTAGCCACCCGGCACCCTGACGCCGGCCGCAGCCAGCTGACTGATCATTTCGCCCAAGGAGGCATTCTTGCCACCTACGGCATCGACATCGCTCATGCGCAGCTGCGCGAGCGGGACGACCCGGCGCCCGGAGGAGAGGTTCATGGGAAGGTCCTGACATGGTTGAAAACTGTTCGCGTCAAATCGCTTGAGTCGAGGCCGTCGGGGGCAGACGACCTCGACTCGAACGATCTGGGGGCAGAGGGGCGGACTGGGAAAAACCTGCTATTGTACTTCTGACGGGTTTACCCGAGTGCGCTCCTCCAGACGCATCAAGCCTCGAGAAACCTGCAAAACCGCCCCTGACACGCCCGATTCCCCGCCATGCCCAGTACCTCACCCGACGGCCAGCACGACCGCACCGTTTTTTATGTCTCGGACGGCACCGGCATCACTGCCGAGACCTTCGGTCATGCCCTCCTCACCCAGTTTTCGTCGCTACGTCTGAGAGGCCAGCGCCTGCCTTTCGTCGATTCGCCTGAAAAAGCGGCCGAGGCTGTGTCACGCATCAATCGCCAGGCCCAAGTCGACCGTCACCGGCCGCTGGTCTTCAGCACCCTGGTCGATGCGAACATGAACGACATCATGAGACAGGCGCATTGCCGTTTCTTCGATCTCTTCGCGAGCTTCATCGCGCCCCTCGAGGAGGAATTCGACATCCCATCCAGCCACAAGGTCGGTCAGTCGCACACCGCCGCCAACCTCGAGGCCTACACGCGCCGGATTTCGGCGATCAACTATTCGCTCGCCCATGACGACGGCCAGACCGAAACCGACCTCAGCCATGCCGATGTGATCCTGGTGGGCGTATCGCGAAGCGGCAAGACGCCCACCTCGCTCTACCTCGCCATGCAGCACGGCATACGGGCCGCAAACTATCCCCTGATTCCCGAGGACTTCGAACGTGGTCGCCTGCCGCAGGCACTCTATAGGCATCGCGACAAGCTGTTCGGGCTCTCGATCAGCCCCGAACGACTCGCTGAGGTCCGACAGGAGCGACGCCCCAACAGCAAGTACGCATCGCTGGACAACTGTCGTCACGAGGTCGCTGCGGCCGAGGCGATGATGCGGCGCGAGGGCATCGAATGGTTGTCCAGCACAACCAAATCGATCGAGGAGATCGCCACCACCGTGTTGCAGCGGATCGAGCAACTCAGACCCTGAGCGAGAGGCACTGGGCACTGGGCACTGGGCACTGGGCACTGGGC
>Ga0169931_10008477_pt1 | contig 14992 bp, 10 predicted proteins | sample Kivu_15m_20L_FD_129675 | JGI IMG/M metagenome (GOLD analysis project Ga0169931, IMG submission 129675) | Freshwater microbial communities from Lake Kivu, Western Province, Rwanda to study Microbial Dark Matter (Phase II) - Kivu_15m_20L... | ecosystem: Environmental > Aquatic > Freshwater > Lake... | reverse complement strand
TCGGTGAACCCGTTGGGGAGGTTGGCTACGAAGATGTTTCCGCGGAACTTGTTCTGCCTCATCACGATCTCCCCCGGACAGGCGAGGCATATTGCCAGCGCGCGCCGCGCCTTGCCCTGCGGCGCCCTGTCCCACCCCTCGTCCGGCTCAGCGCGCGCCGACCTTCCCGCGCAGGGAGGCCAGCAGGGCCTCGACCTTGCCGCCGCCGCGCTGGATGACGGACGAGAACTCGTCGCGCTGCGTGACGGCCATCGAGACGCCCTCGATCGAGACGTCGATCACCTTGTAGGCGCTGGAGCCCCGGCGCACGCGCACGTCGAGGCGCACCGGGGGCTTGCTCGCCACCGATCCCTCGACGGCGACGATCACGTCGTTGTCCTCGTTCGGTCGGCTCACGCTGAGCACGCGCAGGCGCGCGGTGTTGAACTCGTTGAAGCGGCGCGCATAGGTCTGGACGACGAGCTCGTCGAAGAGCCTGAGATACTCGGCGCGCTCGGCCTCCGTCGCCTGGCGCCAGTAGCGGCCGAGCACGAAGCGCGCGATCAGGGGAACGTCGAAGCCGTCCAAGAACAGCTTGCGGAAGCGCGTGTCGCGCTCGCCCTCCGACAGGTTCGGTGCGGCGAGCTGGTCGATCGCGTCCTGGGCGAGCGTGGTGACGAAGCTGCCCGCGTCCGTGGCGTTGCGCGCGCTGGCTCCGCCGGCGCGGGGCAGGGCCGTCGCGAGCAGGGTCGCCAACGCGAGCGACGCTCCCGCCCGCCGGGAAAGGACGGTTTTCATCTGATCGATCGGCCTCAGTCCGTGTCGACGCCGAAGCGGAAGCGCGGCCCGATCGTCGCGTCGCTGTCCTCGTTCCGGATGTCGGAGGCGCGCCGCTGGCGGTATGCGCTGCGGACCGCGGCGTAGTAGTCCTGGCCGCGCTCGAGCTCGGCGATGCCCTCGAGCGTGCGCTCGCGTCCCGACACGAAGGCGACGCCGGTGCGGGTCCAGGTGAACGCGTTGCCCCTGCTCGTGATGTCGCCGTCGAGCGCGACGATGGTGACGGGATCGAGGAAGCGATCGGCGACGAGGCCGACCGTGTCGCGCGGGCTCGATGGCCCGAAGATCGGCAGCATCAGGTAGGGATCGCCGCCGAAGCCCCAGGTCGCGAGGGTCTGCCCGAAATCCTCGTCGTGATGCGGGTATCCATTGTCCTTGGCCATGTCGAAGAGGCCGAGGACGCCGAAGGTCGAATTGAGCCCGAATCGCGCGATCGCGTCGCCCGCCCGGCCGAACTGTCCCTGGAGCACGTCGTTCACCGCGGTCCAGGGCAGGCGAAGGTTCGAAACCGCATTCGCGACCGAGTTGCGGGCGGGATCGGGCACCGTCTGGCGATAGATCGTCGCGAGGGGCTTGCCGACGAACTCGTCGCCGAACCGGTTGACCTCGAAGATGTAGCGGTTGAACGGCTCGATCGGGTCGTTTGCCGCGGCATCGCCAGCAGGGGCGTTCGCCGTGGAGCAGGCGGCGAGGGCGCCCAGCGCCAGGATGGCGCAGCCGCGCGCCGCAAACGCAAGCCACTGGCGCGGGCCGGCCAGTCTCGTCTCTGAAGGCATCGTCGCTGCTACCTCGTTCGCGCTGGAGCAGGACCCCCGGAAAGTTACGGGTGCCCGATTCGCGCGACCATTCAACCATGGTGGCGTCAATGCAGGGTTAAGGGCCGGTATGGGACTCCGCGCCTGCACGATCTGCATAGCACAGCCCCTGCAGTGCGAACAGGCGCGCACATGCATCCATCGTCGATCATGCGCCTTGCCTTTCAATCGATATGGATATAAGGAATTGCGCATATCATTCTTTCGTTCTTCGAATCGATCCATGGATACGCTTCTCTCCGCCCTGCGCGCCGTTGCCGAGCCCACGAGGCTGCGGCTCCTCGCGCTTTGCGCCGAAGGGGAGTTCACCGTCAGCGAACTCACGCAGATCGTCGGGCAGAGCCAGCCGCGGGTCTCGCGCCACCTAAAGCAGCTCACCGATGCCGGGCTCCTCCAGCGGCTGCCCGAAGGCAGCTGGGCCTTCTATCGCCTCGCTGGCGAGACCCCCGCCGGCCAGCTGGCGCGCCACATCGTCGGGCAGCTGCCGGAGGCCGGCACGACGATCGCGCAGGACCGCGAGCGCCTCGCCCTCGTGCGCCGGGCGCGCGCCGCGGCGGCCCAGGGCTACTTCGACGCCAATGCCGGGCGCTGGAACGAGATCCGCTCCATGCAGGTCGACGACGGGCTCGTCGAGGGGCGCCTGCTGTCGATGCTGCCGGCCGGCGGGTTGAGCGCGCTGCTGGACGTGGGGACCGGCACGGGCCGGATCCTCGAACTCTACGGCGAGCGCGGCGTCGCCGGGGTCGGCGTAGACCTGTCCCACGAGATGCTCTCGGTCGCGCGCGCCAACCTCTCGCGCGCCGGCCTCTCCAACGTCTATGTCCGCCACGCCGACATGTACCGGCTTCCCTGGCCGGCGCCCGCCTTCGATGCCGTCACCTTCCACCAGGTGCTGCATTTCGCCGACGACCCGGCCGCCGCGATCGCCGAGGCGGCGCGCGTGGTGCGCCCCGGCGGGTGCGTCGTGATCGTCGACTTCGCGCCGCACGACGTCGAGGCGCTGCGCAGCGACCACGCGCATCGCCGCCTCGGCTTCGCCGACTGCGAGGTGAACGACTGGCTCGTCGAGGCCGGGCTCGAGCCCGGCGCCGCGGCGACGCTTCCCGGAAACCGGCTCACCGTCGCGCTCTGGCAGGCGCGGCGGCCGGGCTGAACGAACGACCATCGAGGAACAGCTCAATGCCCAACGGACATATCGGCGGCGCGCTGCCCGGCTCCAGGCTCAGGGTCAGCTTCGAGTTCTTCCCGCCCAAGACCGCGGCGATGGACGAACAGCTCTGGCACGCGGTGAAGCGCCTCGAGCCGCTGGCACCGCAATTCGTGTCGGTCACCTACGGCGCGGGCGGCACGACGCGCGAGCGCACCCATGCCACGGTGAAGCGCATCGTCGACGATACGTCGCTGAGGCCGGCGGCGCACCTGACCTGCGTCGGCGCGACGCGCGAGGAGATCGACCGCGTCGTGCGCGAATACTGGGAGGCGGGCGTGCGCCACATCGTCGCCCTGCGCGGCGACCCGCCCGCCGGCAGCACGTCCTATGCCCCGCATCCCGGCGGCTACGCCTACGCGGCCGACCTCGTCGCGGGGATCCGCCGCGTCGCCGACTTCGAGGTCTCCGTCGGCGCCTATCCCGAGACGCATCCCGAGGCCTCGTCGCCGGAGGCCGACCTCGACAACCTGCGCCGCAAGCTCGACGCCGGCGCCACGCGCGCGATCTCGCAGTATTTCTTCGACGTCTGGACATTCCTGCGCTTCCGCGACCGCTGCGCCAAGGCCGGCATCGCGGCGCCGATCATCCCCGGCATCCTGCCGGTGACGAACTTCCAGCAGGTCGTGAAGTTCTCGCGCATGTGCGGCGCAAGCGTTCCCGGATGGCTCGCGGCGCTGTTCGACGGCCTCGACGAGGACGCGGACACGCGCCGCCTCGTCGCGGCGACGGTCGCCGCGGAGCAGGTGCGCCGCCTGCAGGAGCACGGCGTCGAGGATTTCCACTTCTACACGCTCAACCGCGCCGACCTGACCTACGCGCTCTGCCACATCCTCGGCATGCGCCCTGCCGCGACCGCGCGCTCAGCGGCCTGACCCGGAGGCATCGATGTCCAGGTTCCTCGACGCGCTGCGCGAGCGCGTCCTCCTCTGCGACGGCGGCACGGGCAGCCGCGTGCAGGCCATGTCGCTCGACGTCGAGCGCGACTACCTCGGCAAGGAGAACTGCACCGAGGTGCTGGTGAAGTCGCGCCCGGACATCGTGCGCGAGATCCATCGCGGCTATCTCGAGGCGGGCTCGGACTGCGTCCAGACCAACACCTTCGGCGCCTCGCCGATAACGCTCGGCGAGTTCGGCCTCGAGGCGGAGGCGCACTGGATCAACCAGCGCGCGGCGGAGCTCGCCCGCGAGGCGACCGAGGCCTTCGCGCGCGACGGCCGTCCGCGCTTCGTCATCGGCTCGATCGGCCCGGGCACGAAGCTGCCCAGCCTCGGCCATGTCGGCTACGACGAGCTCGAGCAGGCGCTCGCGGTGCAGGCCAGGGGCCTGGTAGCGGGCGGCGTCGACGCCTTCCTGGTCGAGACCTGCCAGGACCCGCTGCAGATCAAGGCCGCCGTGAACGGCGCGAAGATCGCGCGCGCCGCCGCCGGCGTCGACACCCCGATCATGGTGCAGGTCACGGTCGAGACGACGGGCACGCTGCTGGTCGGCGCGGACATCGCGGCGGCGGCGACGGTGATCCACGCCCTCGACGTGCCCGTGATCGGGCTCAACTGCGCCACCGGGCCGCAGGAGATGGCCGAGCACGTGAAGTGGATCGCTGAGAACTGGACCGGCCTGGTCTCGGTGCAGCCCAATGCCGGCCTGCCGGAACTCGTGGAGGGCAGGACGCACTACCCGCTCGGGTCCGACGAGATGTCGCGCTGGCTAGAGCGCTTCGTGCGCGAGGACGGCCTGAACCTGGTCGGCGGCTGCTGCGGCACCGACATCCAGCACATCGCCGCGCTCGACGCGATGCTGCGCCGCCTCGGCGGCACGGCGCACAGGCCAGCGCCGCGCCAGCGCCGGCCCGAATGGGTGCCGTCCGTCGCCTCGCTCTACGGCCAGGTGCCGCTGCGCCAGGAGAACTCCTATTTCTCGATCGGCGAGCGCTGCAACGCCAACGGCTCCAGGCAGTGGCGCACGCTGCAAGAGAAGGGCGACTGGGAGGGCTGCGTCGCGATGGGCCGCGAGCAGGTCCGCGAGGGCTCGAACGCGCTCGACATCTGCACCGCCTTCGTCGGCCGCGACGAGGTCGCGGAGATGGACGAGGTCGTGCGGCGCATGCGAGGCAGCGTCAACGCGCCGCTGGTGATCGACTCGACCGAGTACCCGGTGCTGGACAGCGCACTGAAGCTCTATGGCGGCAAGGCGATCCTGAACTCGATCAATTTCGAGGACGGCGAGGACGCGGCGGAGAAGCGCATGCACCTCGCGCGCCGCTTCGGCTGCGCGGTCGTCGCCCTGACCATCGACGAGGTGGGGATGGCGAAGGACGTCGAGGGCAAGCTGCGCATCGCGAAGCGGCTGCACGACTTCGCCTGCGTGCGCCACGGGCTTCCATCCTCCGACCTGATGATTGACCCGCTGACCTTCACCATCGCGACGGGCAACGAGGACGACCGCAAGCTCGCGCTGTGGACGCTGGAGGGCATCGAGGCCATCGCGCGCGAGCTGCCGGAGTGCCAGATCGTGCTCGGCCTCTCCAACGTCTCCTTCGGCCTCAACGCCGCCGCGCGCCACGTCCTCAACTCCGTCTTCCTCGACCACGCGGTGCGCCGCGGCATGACGGGCGCGATCGTCCACCATTCGAAGATCGTGCCGCTGCACAAGATCCCCGCCGAGGAGGTCCAGGTCGCCGAGGACCTGATCTTCGACCGGCGCCGCGAGGGCTACGACCCGCTGCAGGCCTTCATCGCCCTGTTCCAGGACCGCCAGGCCTCGGCCAAGGTCGCGCGCAAGCGCGCCGAGGCGGTCGAGGAGCGGCTCAAGGAACGCATCGTCGACGGCGACAAGCTCGGCCTCGAGGACGACCTCGCGCTGGCCATGAAGACCTGGAAGCCGCTCGACATCATCAACACCTTCCTGCTCGACGGCATGAAGGTCGTCGGCGAGCTCTTCGGCGCCGGCAAGATGCAGCTGCCCTTCGTGCTGCAGTCGGCGGAGACGATGAAGACGGCGGTCGCCTGGCTCGAGCCCTACATGGAGCGCGTCGAGGGCCAGCAGAAGGGCACGATCGTCCTCGCCACGGTGAAGGGCGACGTGCACGACATCGGCAAGAACCTCGTCGACATCATCCTCACCAACAACGGCTACCGGGTGGTCAACCTCGGCATCAAGCAGCCGGTGGCGAGCATCATGGCGGCGGCGCGCGAGCATCGCGCGGACGCGATCGGCATGTCCGGCCTGCTCGTCAAGTCGACGGTGGTGATGCGCGAGAACCTCGAGGAGATGGTCCGCGAGGGCATCGACATCCCCGTCCTGCTCGGCGGCGCCGCGCTGACGCGCAAGTACGTCGAGGAGGACTGCCTTGCCTCCTATGGCGGCAGGCGCGTCGCCTATGCGCGCGACGCCTTCGACGGGCTCGACCTCATGAACAGGGTCGTCGCGCGCAGCTTCGACGGGCATGTCGAGGCCAGCGCCGCGAAGCGGGAGAGCCGGCCCTCCAACACGAAGCGCGTGCTGGGCCAGGCGGCGCGCCCGCTGCGTCCCGTCGACGCCGACGAGGTGCGGCTGCGGCGCGCCGAGCTCGCGCGCGGCTACGACGTGCCCGCGCCGCCCTTCTGGGGCGCGCGCGTCGTCGAGCGCGTGCCGGTGAAGGCTCTGGTGCCGTATCTCAACGAGACGATGCTCTTCCAGTTCCAGTGGGGCTTCCGCAAGGCCGGCAAGTCGATCGAGGAATGGAAGCGCTGGGCGAATGGCGAGCTGCGCCCGATCCTGCGCCGCGTCATGGAGCTTTGCGAGAAGGACGACATCCTCCAGCCGCAGTCCTGCTACGGCTACTGGCGCTGCGCCGCGGAGGGCGACAGCGTCGTGCTGTTCGACGACGCCGAGGCGCGGCGCGAGGTGGCGCGCTTCGCGTTCCCGCGCCAGGCGCGCGAGGGCGGGTTGTGCATCGCCGACTTCTTCCGCGACCGCGCGTCGGGCGAGACCGACGTGATCGGCCTGCAGGTCGTGACGATGGGCCAGAAGGCGAGCGACGTCGCGCGCGCCTGGTTCGCGGAGAACCGCTACCAGGACTATCTCTACCTGCACGGCCTGGGCGTCGAGCTCGCCGAGGCGCTGGCCGAGTACACGCACAAGCGCATCCGCGCCGAGCTGGGCTTCGCCGGCGAGGACGCTAAGGAGATGGATGCGATGCTCAAGCAGGGCTATCGCGGCTCGCGCTATTCCTTCGGCTACCCGGCCTGCCCGAACCTTGCCGACCAGCACCAGCTGCTCCGGCTGCTCGGCGCGGAGCGGATCGGCGTCGAGATGTCCGACGAGGACCAGCTGCATCCCGAGCAGTCGACCTCGGCGATCGTCCTGCTGCATCCCCAGGCCAAGTACTTCAGCGTGTGAGGCACCCATGACGCTGCCCGGCCATGGACGCTACGACTACAGCCCGATCGTCGGCCGTCCCGGCTATTCCTGGCCGGGCGGCGCGCGGCTTGCCGTCTATGTCGGGCTGAACCTCGAGCATTTCGCCTTCGGCGAGGGGCTCGGCGCGGAGCTGGCGCCCGGCGGCCCGCAACCCGACGTGCTCAACTACGCGTGGCGCGACTACGGCAATCGCGTCGGCGCGTGGCGGATGATCGAGCTGCTCGATGTGCTCGGCTGGCCGTGCTCGGTGATCCTCAACAGCGAGATCTACGACTACGCGCCGCAGCTCGCCGCGGCCTTCCGCGCGCGCGGCGACGAATTCGTCGGCCACGGCCGCAGCAACAGCGAGCGGCAGGGCATCCTGGACGAGGAGGGCGAGCGCGCGCTCATCGGCGAGGCGACCGCGGCGATCGCGCGCCACGAGGGCAGGGCGCCGGCCGGCTGGCTCGGGCCCTGGATCTCGCAGAGCCGGACCACGCCCGACCTGCTGCAGGAGGCGGGGTATACCTACTTGCTCGACTGGTGCATGGACGACCAGCCGGTGTGGTTCCGCACGCGCAAGGGCCGGATCCTGTCCGTGCCGTATCCCCAGGAGCTCAACGACATCCCGATGATCGTCGGGCGCAAGATCGGCGGCGACGCCTTCGCCGACATGATCGTCGACAATCTCGACGAGATGCTCGAGCAGTCCCGCGCCCAGCCGCTGGTGATGGGCATCGCGCTGCATCCCTATCTCGTCGGCCAGCCCTATCGCCTGCGGCACCTGCGCCGCGCGCTGCAGCACGTCGCGGCGCATCGCGACGGCGTCTGGATCACGACCGCCGGCGCCATCGCGGCGCATGCGGCCGCGCTGCCAGCAGGGATGGTCCCCGGCGGCTGAGGCGGGACCTCGCGGCGCCATATCCGACGCAGGGTGCCATTTCGCCCGGCGACTCCGGGCGAGGTCAGTGCAGCTTCAGCCGCGGGCGGATGACCTGGTTGACGTGGCCGATGGCGATCAGCGCGAGCCCGCGAAGCCAGCCATGGATCGCGATCAGGTGGATCCGGTAGAGCGAGATGTAGACGAGGCGCGCGAGCCGCCCCTCGATCGCCATGCGCCCGCCGATCAGGTTTCCCATCAGGCTGCCGACCGTCGAGAAGCGCGACAGCGAGACCAGGGATCCCTTGTCGCGGTATTCGAAGGCTTCCAGCTCCCCCCGCCCGTCGACCAGCGCCTTGATGTTGCGCAGCGCGATGTCCGCCATCTGGTGCGCGGCCTGCGCGCGCGGCGGCACCGGCCGCGTGTCGCCCGGCGGCACGAAGGACGCGCAATCGCCGATCGCGATGATGCGTGGATCGCGCGTCGTCTGCAGCGTGGGCTTCACCACCAGCTGGTTCGTCCGGTTGGTCTCGAGGCCGCCGATGCCCTCCAGGAGGTCCGGGCCGCGCACGCCGGCGGCCCAGACCCTGAGATCGGCCCGGACGATCCCGGCATCGGTGACCACCTCGCCGGGCCGTACCTCGGTCACCTTGGTGCCGGTGAGCACGCGCACGCCCAGGTTCTCCAGCTCCGTCTTCGCCGCCTCGGCCAGCTTCTCGGGCAGCGCCGGCAGGATGCGGGGCCCGGCCTCGATCAGGGTCACGGTGAGGCGCGACTCGTCGAACACCTCGAGCCCGTAGTGCTTGAGCGCCGAGGCGGCGTTGAACAGCTCGGCTGCGAGCTCCACGCCGGTGGCGCCGCCGCCGACGATCGCGATCTCGACGCGCGCGTCGGACTTCGGATCGGCGCTCAGCTGCCGCGACACGCGCAGGCACTGGTCGAGCAGCTTCTGGCGGAACCTGTCGGCCTCGCGGCGGCTGTCGAGGAACAGGCAGTGCGCGCGGGTTCCGGGCGTGCCGAAATCGTTCGAGACCGCGCCGATCGCCAGCACGAGGTAGTCGTAGCGGATGCGATGGCGGCCGATCAGCTCCGAGCCGTCCTCGTCGAGGATCGGCGCGATCACCACGTGGCGGGAATCGCGGTCGATCGCCTCCAGGCTGCCGAGGAAGAAGCGATAGCCCCAGCGATGGCCGTGGCCGCGATAGCCGACCTCGTCGAGATTGGCGTCGAGCGAGCCGGCCGCGACCTCGTGCAGCAGCGGCTTCCAGATATGGGTGTGGTTGCGGTCGACGAGGATGATGTCGTAGCGCTCGCGGCCGTAATGCGCGCCGAGCTTGCGCACGAGCTCGAGGCCGCCTGCGCCGCCGCCGACCACGACGATCTGGGTCTTGAGCGACGGTGGCCGACCGTCGATGCGCGCAGGCGGGCTCTCCGCCTCCGTCTGGTCAAGCATCCGACATTCTCCCCGGGCAGCCGTCTCCCAGGCGCAAGGATAGCCGGAAACCCGATGCAGCGGGAAATCCCATCCAGAGTGGGACAGGCCATGGCAACCGACGACCCGCCGTTGCCTGGCGCCGGCCCGCTCGGCCGCTTGCCATGCGAAACCGGATGGCGTCTGCCTTCCCGCCGAGCCGGCCGATGCCCAGTCCCGCGCCGGGGAACCCAAGCGTCGTTCGATCGCCGGTCAATGCAGGAAGGCTTCCATGAGCGATGCGCGGGCGATCGCGGTCCGCGATCTCCACCCGCCGATCGAGCCGCACCTGCAGGGCCGTTCCGGCATGGTGACCAGCACGGGACGGCGATCCATTAGCCCGGTTCCGCGCAGGCATGCTCGGCGTCGTCGACCATGCGTCACCCGGGCATCGGTCGGGTTGGCTCGGCCTCGATCGGATTTCCCCGCGGCTCGTTCGCGCGCCGCGCGCCTCGCATGCGAGCGCCGGGGCCGATCCGTGTACTGGCCGGCACGATGGGATGCGCGCGAAGGCGATCCGGCCTGCGGGTCAGAGCCAGAGCACCTGTCGGCGCAGGTCGAGATCGTCGCGCAGCAGCCGCGACTCTCCCGACCATTGGACCTGGCCGCGCTCCAGCGCCACCGTGCGGTCGGAGAGCGCCAGGGCGAGGTCGAGGTGATGGTCGACGATGACGATCGCCACCTCTTGCCGCAGCCGGTCGAAGCTCTCGAAGAGCTGCTCGACGATGGCGGGTGCCAGGCCCTCGAAGGGCTCGTCGAGCAGCAGGACGCGCACGTCGCCCGACAAGGCCCGCGCCACCGCGACCATCTGCTGCTCGCCACCCGAGAGATAGTCGGCGGGCGTGTCGAGCCGGTCCTTGAGGCGGGGGAAATACGCCAGGATGCGATCGGTCTCCCAGTGCATGCCGTTGCCGGTACGCCGGCGCAGGCGTCCGAGCTCGAGGTTCTCCGCCACGCTCATGCCGGCGAACAGCCCGCGGCCCTGCGGCACGTAGCCCAGCCCCAGCCGCGCGATCTCGGCCGGAGGCAGGCCGGCGATGTCGCGGCCGGCCAGGGCAATGCGTCCCGAAGCGGGCGGCGCGATGCCGATCAGGGTCTTGAGCAGGGTCGACTTGCCGGCGCCGTTGCGGCCGAGCAGCGCCAGGATCTCGTTGCCGCGCAGGTCCAGGCCCACGCCCGAGAGGATGTGGCTCTTGCCGTAGAAGGTGTCGACGCCGGCAACCTCGAGAAGAACCTCGCCGCCGGCCGCGCTGGGACGTGGGGCGGCGGCGATCGCGGCCGTGCCGCTGCCGATATAGACCTCCTGCACCCGCGTCGAGCCGCGCGCCTGTGCCGCGGAGCCATCGACCAGCACCTCGCCGTCGTTCATGACGGTGACGTGGTCGGCGAGCCGGAAGACGCGGTCGATGTCGTGCTCGACCATCAGCACCGGCAGGTCGGCCGACAATTCCTTGACCAGCGCACCGATGCGCTCGCGCTCGGCCGCGGCGAGGCCGGCGAGCGGCTCGTCGAGAAGCAGGATGCGCGGGCCCGTCGCCAGCGCGACCCCCATGTCGAGCAGCCGCTGGCCGCCATAGGAGAGCGCGCCGGCCTCTGCCTTCTCCATCCCCGAGACGCCGAGGTAGCGGATCAGTTCGACGGTCTCGGCATTCACCTGCCCGGCGTCGTGCGCGGCGCGCCAGACGCCGAAGCGTCCGGGATGTCGCGCCTGGACGGCGAGGCGGATGTTCTCCTCCACGCTCAGGCCGGGGAACAGGTTGGTGATCTGGAACGAGCGCCCGATGCCCGCCGCCACCGCGTCCTCGGGTGCCAGCCCGGCGATCGGACGGCCGGCCAGGGTAACCTCCCCGGCATCGGGCGGGAACATTCCCGAGACCAGGTTGAAGGCCGTCGTCTTGCCCGCCCCGTTGGGGCCGATGAGGGCATGCAGCGTGCGGTCGCGTACCGCGAAATCGACGCCGCGCACGGCGCGCACGCCGCCGAAGCTCTTCATCAGGCCGCGCGCCACCAGTAGCGCCTCATCGGCGCCGGCGCGCGCTCGCAGGAATGCGGGCAGGGGCTCGCGCGCCACCCGCCGTGCCGCCATCGCGGCACCCTCGGCGGCGAAGCGGCGCAGCGGCGCGGTCAGCCGTTCGTAGACTCCAACGAGCCCGGTCGGGGAGAAGACGATGAACAGGACGAAGAGCAGGCCGAAGAAGAACAGCCAGTTCCCCGTCATGCTCGAGAGGTAGTCGCGGAAGATGACGAAGAACAGAGCCCCGAGGGCCGGGCCGAGGAAGGAGCGCATGCCGCCGATCACGACCATCGCCAGCAACTCGCCCGAGAACACGACCGAGATCGGCTCGGCCGACGTCATGCGGTTGTTGAACAGCAGTAGCATGCCGGCGACGCCGGTGAGCGTGGCCGACAGCACGAAGGCGATCAGCTTGTAGTGGTCGGTCGGATAGCCGACGAAGCGCGCGCGCTGCTCGTTCTCGCGGATCGCGACCAGCACCGAGCCGACCGGCGAGTTGTGCAGGCGCCACAGCAGGTAGACGACGGCGAGGCCGATCGCGGCGACCAGCGCGTAGAAGGGCTGCGAAGATTCGAAGTCGATGCCGAACAGGCGCGGGCGGACGATGCCGCCGAGGCCATCCTCGCCGCCGGTGACGGCGGTCCAGCGGAAGGCGACGGCATAGAGCATCGCCGACAGCGCCAACGTGAGCAGCGAGAAATAGACGCCGCGCCGGCGCAGGATGAGCGCCCCGAACAGCGTCGCGACGACGGCGACGAGGGCGGCTCCGGCGAGGAAGGGCAGCACCGCGTCGCCTGGGAAGAGATGCCGCTGCGCGAGGCCGGCCGCATAGGCGCCGAGCCCGAACCAGGCGCCGTGGCCGAAGGACACCAGGCCGGTATGGCCGACCAGGACGTTCAGCGCCATGCAGGCGATCGCGTAGATCACCACCTCGGTGGCCGAGGTCACGGTCAGCCCGAGCGAGAGCATCGCGAAAGGCAGGCAGACCAGGGCCGCGGCTGCGATCGCGAGGGGGAGGCGCGAGGGCGTCATCCGGCTCACTCGAAGCGCTGGATGCGCTCGCCGAACAGTCCGCGCGGGCGGAACAGCAGCACGAGCAGCATCAGCAGGTAGATGGCGGCGGTCGACATCTGCGCGTAGCCGGCGGCGACGATCAGGCCCTTCACGAGGCCGACCAGGATCGCCGCCGCGACGACGCCGCGGAACGAGCCGAGCCCGCCGATGACGACGACGACGAAGGCCGGCGTGATGATCTCCTGGCCCATCGCGGGATGGACCGAGTAGATCGGCGCGAGCAGCACGCCCGCCAGGCCGGCGAGCCCGATGCCGAGCGCGGCCACCGCCGACATGTAGGGCTGCAGCGAGATTCCCAGCGCCGCGACCATGTCCGGGTTCTGGACGCCGGCGCGCACGACGCGGCCGAAGGCGGTGCGGTTGAGCAGCAGCCAGATGCCGGCGATGCAGGCTACGGCGACCAGCAGCAGGATGCCGCGGTAGCGCGAATAGACGAAGTCGCCGATGAAGATCTGTCCGCGCAGCGCCTGCGGGATCGAATAGGGCAGCGGTGCCGCGCCGAAGACCATGCGCAGCGTCTGCTCGGCCACCATCGCGAGGCCGAAGGTGAGCAGCAGCGACAGGATCGGGTCCGATCGGTAGAAGCGCCGGAACAGGAAGCGCTCGATCAGCATGCCGAACAGCGCCACCGCCACTGGCGAGCCGACAAAGGCGCCGCCGAAGCCGACATGCGGCGTCAGCACGATCGTAAGGTAGGCGCCCATCGCGAAGAACGCGCCATGCGCTAGATTGACGATGCCGCCGAGCGAGAAGATCAGCGACAGGCCGAGCGCGATCAGCAGGTAGTAGACGCCGTCGAGCAGGCCGTTGAGGACCTGCTGCAGGATCAGGGAGGCGGTCACGCGTAGGGGTCCGTGGCGCGCGCGTCCGGGCGCGACGCGGGGGCGGCCGTGCCGCCCCCGCGTCGGCTTCCGGTCATGTGGTCAGGCGCTCATCGTGCAGGTGTTTTCCTCGGGCGTCGACCCGATCGCGTCCAGCGGCTCGTTCGCCCCGGGCGTCGGCGCGCTGGGCTTGTAGATGTCCCACTGGTTCTTGATCTCGTTCGGCTTGAGGGCCTCGACCGCGTACATCTCGTGCATCATCTGGTGGTCGTATTTGCGGAAATAGCCCTCGCGGGTCTTGAGCACGTCGAATTTCGGCTCGCGTTCCCAGTGCTCGATCAGCTTGACCGCCTCGGTCGAGCGGATCTCGTTCATCGACTGGGCGAGGATCTTCATCGCCACGTAGTCGCCCCAGGCCTGGTTCTCGGGCGGGCGGCGGTAGCGCGCGGTGAAGGCCTGCACGAAGCGCTTGGAGCCCGGCGTGTCGATCAGGTGGTGCCAGACCAGCGGCCAGGTGCCGAAGAAGTTGCCGCTGCCCGCGCCCCAGGCGACCGCGGTGTCGAAGCCGAAGCCGGCGACCGGGAAGGTCAGGCCGAATTCCGCGTACTGCTTGAGGAAGTTGGTGATCTGCACGCCGGCGAGGTTGGAGACCACCATGTCGGGCCGGGCGCTGCGTATCTTCGTCAGCATGGTCGAGAAGTCCGAGAAATCGGTCGGCACCAGCTCGTCGGCCGCAAACTGCCCGCCGTTCTGTTCCATGAAGCGCTTGGCGACCTTGAGCAGGTCATGGCCGAAGGCGTAGTCGGCGGTCAGCGAGTACCAGCGCTTGCCCTTGACCATGTTCTGCGCGAGAAGCGCGCGTCCCACGGTCTTCACGTACATCGAGTTCTGGCTCTCGACGTGGAACATGTAGCGGTTGCAGTTGCTGCCGCGCAGCGCGTCGGAATTGCCACCGGTGTTGATGAACAGGTTGCGGGTGCGTTGCGCCACCTGCGCGATGGTCAGGCACGAGGCCGAGGAGATCTCGCCGACGATGCAGGCCACGCGGTCGCGCTCGATCATGCGCTCGGCCTTGGTCGAGGCGGTCTGCGGATTGACCGAGTCCTCCTTGAGCGCCTCGATGCGGCGGCCAAGCACGCCGCCCGCGGCATTGATCTCGTCCACCGCGAGATCCACGGCCTGGACGGCGTATTCGCCGAGCGGCCCGAGGAAGCCGGTGCGCGGCGTCAGGTGGCCGATCCGGATGACGTCGGACTGGGCCTTGCTGATGGCCGGGGCGCCGATGGTGGCGACGGCGGCGGTGCCGGCGGCCGCGTCGAGCACGAAGCGGCGGCGCGATCTGGTATCGGTCATGGTCGTGTCCTCCCATTTTTGCCCGGCCCTCACGCAGGAAACGCCCGACGGCGCCCGCGACCGGATTTATCCGCAGAGGCTGTATCAACCCGCATTTCCCAGATGGCCGCACCAATTCGTGACGAAAGGGGCCATTTATGATATAAGATTCAATACGTTGC
>Ga0169931_10008475_pt1 | contig 14994 bp, 13 predicted proteins | sample Kivu_15m_20L_FD_129675 | JGI IMG/M metagenome (GOLD analysis project Ga0169931, IMG submission 129675) | Freshwater microbial communities from Lake Kivu, Western Province, Rwanda to study Microbial Dark Matter (Phase II) - Kivu_15m_20L... | ecosystem: Environmental > Aquatic > Freshwater > Lake... | reverse complement strand
TACCACTCTACTTCGTGGGGAACGGACTAAAGTACCTTGCCCACTCTTTCCAGGGGTTTAGCTTGAGAAAAACTGAAGAAAGCGGGGTACCGCTAATTCTAGTTTCACATGGAATTCTGAAGGGAAAATCAATAGGGGAGGATAGTTTTCTGAAAAGTATTTTGAATGAGTTTAGTCTTGAAACAAAATATCGTGTTTTACTAATTCCCCATTTCACACGTTTTAATCAGAGTACTTCTTCGAATTTACCAGAAAACTATGAGAATATACAGCGTCATCTTTCTCGGCGACAAATCTGGATTGTGCTAACGAAAAATCTCGCTGACTCACTTAAATTATGTATTATGGCAGTTACTGCCTCGAACCTCGAACCGTTTTCTCGGGCTTATTTGGCAAGAGCTGCAAGAAGTCAATTGAGTTCAGGATCCATTACAATAAATCAGTTGGCAATCAATCTATGCTCGCGAATCGAAAAACTCTCTTCCAGGAAAGTGCTAATACCATACGAGGGGCATGCCTTAGAGATCGCGTTGATGAGACAAATTCAACAAAAGTTGCCAAAGGTTCAAATAGTTCTATTTCAACACGCTCCCATAGTGCCATCCCAACTAAGTTTCTTTGATGGACTACAACTTCTTCGCGAAAAAGACAATTTAGTAGTAACGGGCAAAATAATAGAGAAGATAGTTCTGCAGAATAGACCTGAACTAAAAAATCGTATAAGAGTTTTGGGATCTGATAAAAACATAAAGTTGCTGTCAGGAGTAGACTCAAAGCATAGGGAAGAATTAAGTGTCTTGATTACTCCGGAAGCGTCAGCAGAAGCTATAAGCGATATGTACGAATCTTTAAAAATTTTAGGGCCAAAGATGAATTTTGACACTTTAACATTTAGAATTCATCCTAGATACGAAGGTAAGCAACTTTTGATTTTTGGTGCTTTTTCTGAGAGTAAGTTTCGAATCTCAGATTCCAAGCTATTAGATGACTTGGGTCAACACTCCATATGTTTATATCGAAGCTCTGCTGTGGTGTTTCAGGCGATGAGTGTGGGCCTAATTCCGATTTATTGCTCAAAAATTCCTTCGGCTTTGCTGGATCCTCTGCAATTAGTGAAGTCCACTTTTTCAGAAGAAATTACAAATTGGCTCTATATCGACACCAAATCTGATGACTTCTTAGATTGGATTAGAAACTCCCCTTCTGGTCTAGGTGAAATTCTCACCAAAACGGGTACTGATTATTTTTCACCACTGTCGAAAGAATGTATAAAATGGATTGAAAGTGCCTAGAATCTAGTTTGACTTAACAGAACTTCAGGATTTAGTTTACGCACGAAGGCAATACTTATTCTATACAAGTCAACACTAATCAAGACAAAGTAGCGATGGAAACACTTGTAATTTCTAAGAAGGAAGATGGATGCACTAATTACCAAATTTAGTAAAAATCGAGATGCACTTAAACCATTACTAGCAACAAAATAATAGCGCCAGTAGGCCGAGGCTTGCCACATTTCAAAATTTCTAACATTGTATGTTGGAGCTTTTTGAAATCGAAACTTTGCTTGTTTTAAAAAAAAGAGACTACCTAACCTAGATACTTTGTACGAGAAGATCAAATCTTCGCCGAAAGCATACTTAATTGGCACTATGGGTAGGTCATAATGGAATAAGACATCTTTCCGCCAGAGTGACGCCCCATTTAACCATTCTGTAAAAATGCTTTTATCAGAGTTCATGTAGTCGTAATTTACACCGCCTGCGCTGACTTTCCCGAAGCGGTACGATGAGACTTTCCTGAGCGAATTCTTTTCCAGAAATTCATCAACACAACTAAGTCCGATTCCAAGGACGTTGACGTTACTGTCAAGTTCGGAGACGAAATTGGACAGGATAGAAGTTGTATGACTTTCTAACTCAAGATCATCATCTAGGAACAACACCCAATCAGACTTTGTATCAATTAGTCCAAGACCCATCCTCTTTTGCAAGATTTGTCCACTAATCTCGCTATGGCAATGAAGTATTGGTAAAGACGAGTGATCAGAGAGAATAGGCAAAATGCTTTCGCCCGAAGATATGACTACAACCTGGTTTGGAGTTACAGCCTGTTTGGAAATAGAACGTAGCAACACGTCAAGTTCTTTCGGCCTGTTTCGCGTGCTGATCAATACTGAATATCTCATTAAGTGCTCGTTACAATCATAGTACTTCGTGCCTGTATTAAAATCCGGATACAATTACGCATTTTGTTTGTGCTTACTATACAGGAATTTTCCGACAGTAGTGTAGGGTTTTGGCTTACAACTTGGAAGTGGAGCAGAAATAAGGCATGGATGCAATGAGACGAGTTTTAGTAACAGGCGCCACTGGCTCTTTTGGAAGAGCATTCGTTCGGTCTTTGCTTGATCGGAACCCAAGAATAGAAATCGTCTGTTTCAGTAGAGACGAGCTCAAGCAATTTGAAATGCAATCTGAATTTAATTCACCAAGGCTAACATTTGCGTTAGGTGATGTAAGAGACTATAAACGAATGCTCCAAGTTTCTGAGGGGGTAGATACCATTATTCACGCTGCAGCGATGAAGCAAATTCCAGCTGCTGAACTAAATCCAATGGAGGCGATTAAAACAAACGTGCTTGGCGCCGAGAATGTCATTAATGCAGCAATTGAAAGCTCAGTTTCGAAAGTCGTAGCGTTGAGCACTGATAAAGCTGCAAATCCTGCAAATCTATATGGAGCAACTAAATTGTGTTCAGACAAATTAATGGTTGCCGGCAATTTACTGGTCAAAAACTCTGAAACAAAGTTTTCAGTAGTTCGTTACGGCAATGTTTTAGGTTCGCGAGGGAGCGTGGTCCCTTTCTTTATTGAAATGAAGAAGAGTGGTCTAATTCCAATCACAGACGAGCGAATGACGAGATTTTGGTTGACATTAAGCCATGCCGTAGATTTAGTCTTCATTGCCTTGAGCCAAATGAAAGGCGGCGAAATCTTTGTCCCCAAGATTCCAAGCTTTAAGGTGAGTGATGTTGCGCGCTTAGTAGCTCCAGGAGTACCAATCAAGAACATAGGAATACGCCCAGGAGAAAAACTACACGAGATTATGATTACCGAGGATGACTCTCTCTACACTCTAGAACACCTAAATCATTACACGATACTTTCTCCCCTAATTCCTATTCACAAAAAAGAGTTGCAGCAAGGGTCTAAAGTCCCTGACGGCTTTAGCTATAGAAGCGATAATAATAGTTGGTGGCATACAGACGAGAGTTTCCTCTCAACTCTCCAGGAAATAGGCCTTGTTTAATCGAATTCTCGTCGTAGTGGCCCATCCAGACGACGATATCCTGGGATGTGGTGGAACCTTAGCGAAGTACTCTTCTACGTCCTCAATCCGTGTAGTGTTTATCGCGGAAGGCACTTCTTGTAGATTTGAAAAAAACGATCAAAACCAGATTAAAGCAGGAATTAGCGCTAGAAGTGCTAGCGCTAAAAGAGCATTAGAGAGATTAAGTATCTCTGACATTTATTTTCACAATTTGCCCTGTGGAAGTCTAAATGTGATTCCAAGGATTGAAATTAATAAGATTATCGAGAAACATATCCAAGATTTTTTGCCCGATACAGTCATCACTCACAGTGCCTACGATGCAAATTTAGATCATAGGATTGTCTTCGAATCCGCTCTTATCGCGACGCGACCTGGAGCCAAAATTGTTGTAGATACACTCTTATCTTGCGAAATCCTCTCGTCGAGTGAGTGGGCTTTTAATGAGACGTTTAAACCAAATTTATTCATACCTATTAGTTTTGAAGAAGTAAACTTGAAAATATCAGCACTTAATGAGTACGCCTCAGAGATTCGAGATTACCCATTTCCAAGATCGGAAAGAGGCGTCTTAACTCAGGCACAATTCAGAGGTATGCAAAGTGGTACTGAATTTTCAGAGAGCTTTCAGTTGGTTCGACAAATAAGAAGGTCACTTTGAAGGTGCTTGTTACAGGGGCGGGGGGTCCTGGAAGTGAGGCACTAGCGAGAAATTGGAACCACCACGAAGTCATCTTTGCCGATGTTGACATTCAACGAATCCATCCATCAATACCTAGAGAACGTTGTCATAAAATCCCGAGTGGAACAGACCCAGACTTCTATAGAAAAATTGGGTTATTTATTCGCGAGCTGGGAATTGACGTAATCGTGTCTCAAGTTGACGAGGAATTAGAGCTGCTAAATCAGTTGCGAAGAGAAATTGGAACTTTTGATTTAATCACTCCCGACTCAAATTTTGTAGGAATGTGTAATAACAAAGCAGTTTTAGGAGAAAATCTACGTAAAGTCGGAATTCCAGAGCCAAATACAGAGTTACTGTCACATGACACTCAATTGAGACCGTCAAACATGATTTTCAAGCCAAGCTATGGGCGAGGTTCACGAGGTATTTTTTTCTTTCGCCATGATAGTAATTTTGAAAGTCTTAAATCGTACTTATTGAGTACCAATGTTCCTTATGTTGTTCAAGACGAGATTGCCGGAGAGGAATTCACGATTCAAGTAATGGCGAACAGAAATGGAAAATTAAAAGCAATAATCCCAGTACAAGTCTTTGAAAAAAGAGGTAGTACGACTAGGTGTAGAATTAATCTGAATCATATTGTACTAGAAACAGCGAGATTGCTGCATCATTCTTTCAATCCCATTGGTACTTATAATGTGCAATCAATTCTGGACGCTGAAACTAAGGAAAATTATATTATCGAGATAAATCCAAGAGTTTCAACCACACTATGCCTATCCTTAGAGGCTGGACTAGATCCTATAGAGTTATTTTTTGATGATACCGAGACCTTCCATATAACTAAAAATGGACTCAATCTCAGTAGACATTGGACTAATTTTTTTTCAGATCCCAATTAGCGGGAGGACAATTCAACTGTTTAACATATTGATTCTAGGAGGCACCAGATTCTTGGGACTTGCACTGTGCGAATCTTTAGTGTCTAGTGGAAACAAAGTTTCCATATCATCTAGAAGGCGATTACCTATAGAATTACCAATTACGCAATATACTTGTGAAAGGCTGGTGGTAAAAAGCAACAAATTCAATTTGAATGAGTTTGATTACGTAATAGACTTTACAGCTTACAGGCCAGAAGATTTAGAAATGCTGCCAAGCGGCGTGCCATCTAGAGCCTATATTTTAATAAGCACAGACTGGATTTCTCGATTGAACACTTTAGATTCGGAACCATGGACCCAACTATCAGAGCCAAACCTCAAGTACACTTTAGAGAAGAGTAATACAGAAATTTGTGCATTAGCTAAATTTTCTAGTAAAACAATTATATTACGACTGCCTGTTGCACTAGGTTTGAATGACCACCATAACAGGTTGGGTTTTTACTGGGCCAGGGCTCAAACTAATAAGCATCAACTTTTAGTAGAAGATGATTTTAATGTGAGCTATATATTGGTGCCGGATTTTATTTTAACTTTAAAGCAGATTTTGTCATCAAATCAATCATTATCGCAGTGTTTAACAGTGAGATCCAAGACAGAAAGTTACAATAATTTGGTCCGCAACTTTAACTCGGCTTATAAGCGACATAAATCATCAATTCAATACACTGTTTTGCAAAAAGCAGAGATTGGCAAGCTTTTTCCGATTTTTGCAGCAGTGGATCCATTGCTCCGTCAAGAATTAAGAAGCGAATCAGATTCAGGTTCTTTAATCTTTGAATCAAATTGTGAGTTGATAGATTTGATACGAACGAAAATCTCTGTGCTTGATCTCACAAAGCTTCAAATTCAGGCTCTTGATGAAGAGCGGCGAGGACTTTATGAAAGACGTTGATCGAAAAAGACTTAGGGCTCTTGGTAAAGAAGCTGGTAAATATGCGGTTGAAAATAAGACTCGGCTGAAAATTGACCGTAGCAATAAACATAATATAAGCACCAATATTGAAAAAGACCTAGGAAAATTTTATGAAAACAGACTTAGAGAGATCATAAATGTACCTGTGTTAACTGAAGAGAACTCTACGCCTAAAATAAATTCAAATAGAAGCGAATTCTGGCTAGTAGATTCTATAGATGGAACGCTAAGTTATGTAAATGGTTTTTTATCATACGTAACCCAGTTTGCGTATATTTGCGACGGAGTTGCCATTTATAGCCTTGTATATGCCCCAGAATACGATGATTTGTATGAAGGACTTTTTCAATTCGGAGCGTTCAAGAATGGAATCAAAATTCAGTCTCAGTATAAGAGTGAATTCACAGCCATAGTGGATAACACTCACACTCCTAATAAATTTGTCAAGAGTTTAATGGATGACTTTGGAATTGCTAACTATGTAATGTCAGGGAGTATTGGCTTAAAGTTATGTCTGGTTGCAGATGGGCAGGCAGACCTTTTTGTGAAGCTGAATTCACTTGAAGCTTGGGATGTGGCCCCAGCCTCATTGGTTCTGAAAGAGGCAGGTGGATTTGCATGTAACGTCGATGGCTCAAATTTTATATATGAAGTTGGCATAAAGACTAAAGGTATATTGGGAGCTAGAAATACAAAAAAAGAATTGATTGAAGCAGTACAAGCTAGGATTCAGGTTTCTAATGAAGCCGAATAGAACCGATTCTATTGTGCAAACTTCAAGACGTGAATCAAGTTCAGCACTTTCACTTCTTACAATAGTAGTTCCAGCCTATAATATTAATCAGCATAAAGAGAATTTACTTTCATGGATTTCAAGTCCGATCATTAATGAGTGTCAAAAAATAGTCGTACATGATTCGTCTGATGGTAACGATTCAACTGATTTTGAGAGGTCAATATCTTCCATTAATGAAATGCTATTTATTAAATCTAATTGTAAGTCACCGGGTGCAGCACGAAATTTAGGAATCGAGTCTTCTAATAGAGATTGGATAGTATTTTGGGACGCAGATGATCAACCACAACTTGATAAGTTCAGAGAGGTATTTAATCAGTTAGTTGAAAAGACAAACTCCATTGGCGTAGCCAGTTACGAAGTTAGAGACCAAGAGGATTTCATAAAGTCAAGTCGAATACTTTGTTCACACACAGTCCAAGGTAGCAATAGAGATTTAATGGTAAACCCCGGAATTTGGAGCTGGATTTTCAGACGAAGCTTCATAGGACTCACCAGATTCTCTAACTTAAAAAGAGGAGAGGATCAACTATTTCTTGCTAATCTAAATGTCTTTGACGAGAGCATACAAAAGTTTCCACAAGTAATCTACATTCACAAGACTGGTCATTCGGGTCGATTAACAACCAATTTGAAACTAAGTCCACAGCTTTTAACTGCTGCAGAGGCATTAGCTAGAGTCGGAGCCACTGCAAGGACTAAGACTAAGAAATACTGCAGTTTCGCATCAACTCTCTCGCTGCTAGTGTTTCTTAAGGAATTTAGGCATGCTCGCAACTCGAATCTTAGTTTACCTCTATCAAAAAAAAATTTTGCATTATTTGCACGACACATCTGGTACTTACCAAAAACACTTTACCTATTCGTGCAATCAAGGAAAAGAGCGCGACATCATAAATCTAGTTTCTTGACAATATACCTTTCCGGAGGACTCGGGAATCAACTCTTTCAGCTATCTTTCGCCACTCATGGTAATGTCTTCAGTAACATTGAACTTCTCAACGTGCACCATGATCTTAAAATTGTACTAGATGACGGCCTCTATACTGCTATTTCATTAAAGGCTAGACGAGATATCACATGGCAAGCCAGAACCACGAGCTGGATAGAAACCAAGCTCAATAACTACTTTCTTCGCAATCAAACTTCTAAGCTACTAGACAAAAGTTTTTTTAGAAATTTATTCTCCTTCCTGATTAAAGTGTTTTATTTCATTAAGTTTAAAAAGAAAATTGAGCTTGTTCTGCCAACTGGAATTGGATTCAATCCAGAATTGTTGGAATTTTGCCCTTTTGGCAACAAGCATGCTATTGGTTATTTCCAGAGTTATATATGGGCAGGCCCACTCCGCGGAGTTTTGACGGAATACTTAACGCCTTTATCTGAAAGCCTAAAAGAGATATCCCTGTTAGAGGAGCTTGAATTGGCACATGGCAAATTAGTCGGTGTCCAAGTTAGGCTTGGAGATTACATGAAAGAGAGTAACTCATCTTTAGGCCATGTTACTAGCAGTTATCTGACACGTGCGATAGAGAGAGCTACCGACGATTCTGAAGCGAAGATTCTTGTGTTCTCCGACTCAATGCGCCTTGCACTGTCATTATTACCTGAAAAATTCAGGAGAACTTCAATTCAGGTCCCACAAGATTTTACCACTTGGGAAAATTTGTTCCTCATGAGCCGAATTGGAAACCTGGTGATTTCTAACTCAACTTTTGGATGGTGGGGTGCTTTTCTTGGCGAAGATACAGAAGGTAAAAAAATTCTGCCGTCACCTTGGTTCAAGGATTTAGATGAACCTTTAAAGTTGATTCCAGAGAATTGGATTCAAATAGAGCTAGAAGAGTAGGCTTGACTTATGGCAAAAATCTTAATCACTGGATCTGAAGGATTTATTGGTAGACATCTGGTAAAGAGGTTGCGAAAAGTCAATGAGTTCCAAGTTTTTACCATCGACTCTAAAGGAAAAGGGTTAAACCACTATTCTTTCAATTTGAATTCTGTGGAGGCAAAAGAGAAAATTCTTTCTCTATCCCCAGAAGTAATAATCCATTTGGCAGGTCATATAGATGTTTCAGGGAGTATGTCTTTCCCAGCTAAGTCTTTGGCTGATAACGCGATCATCGGCTTGGAAATTATACAAATGGCTAACATCCTTGGGTCTGTGAATATTATTTATATGAATTCAGGTGGGGCAACTTATAAAGATACTAATGACCTTCCACATACTGAGGGAAGCCTGATTGAGCCCTCATCTCCCTATGGAATCAGTAAACAAGTAGTTGAAGATGTTTTAAAATTGAGCGCAAAACTGTATGGATATTCTTGGACTTCTCTAGCCCTGTCGAATTGCTTTGGAAACTTGCACGAAGATCAAGTTGGGGTAGTTTCTAGGTTCAATCAGCATTTCCGGGAGAGAACGTCACCCACTATTTATGGGGTCAATTCAAGTCGAGACTTTGTTCATATTGATGATGTAATTGAGGCCATACTTTTTGCTATCGAGTGTCCAGCCAACAGAAGGGTAAATATTTCCTCAAACATTGAATACAATTTACTTAAGCTGTTCGAGTGTATGAGTTTCCAATTAGAATCACATGTGAAGCCTAAAATCGTTCCTCCAAGACCAGGAGAAGTGGTTAGAAGCCGTCTTGACAATACGCTTGCTTTTCAGCTTTGGGGTTGGAAGCCAAGACAAGAATTGTTCAAAGCTCTAAAAGGCCTTACCATAGAGTCCAGCAATGATAAATCCTGACTTGCGCACGGATCTGAAACAGCAAGTGACACTTGCATTAAATTTGATGAGCTTAAGCGATAAAAGGCGTTTGATTGTTTTGGGTACGGCACAATCCTTAATCGGGCTATTAGACTTAGTTGGAATAGTGTTTTTAGGTGCTCTAAGTTCAGTGGTAATTAACGGGATTAGTTCAAGAATCTATGGTGATCGACTTAGTCAATTTCTTGATCTAGTAAATCTCGGGGACAAAGAATTTAATTATCAAGTTCTGTTTCTATCTGGTGGTGCTGTGCTTGCTATTTTTTCAAGAATAGTTCTAAGCATCATCTTGGCTAGGCGTATTTTGACTTTTCTATCTATTAGGGCAGCACAGGTATCTGTGAAATTGTTTCAGAGAGTTATTGATAAGGGATTAGATTTTCTTAAGCGCAGAACTGCCCTTAGAAGTCAGTTTGCTATAAATCGAGGAGTTGATCTTCTAATTGTCGGATGTTTAGGCATAATCGTGACTTTGCTTGCCGATGCTGTTTCTCTTATCTTGATTTTCGCCGGACTACTGTCCATTGATTTCTCATTTACCATAGTGCTTGTGCTCGTGTTTGCCACTCTAGGGACAATTCTGCACCTGGCTCTCAAGAAGCGGAATGAAGAGATAGCAAACCTCAAGACCACTTACGAAATTGCGTCGAATCAAAAGATCCAAGACACAATTCTTACCTTTAGAGAAGTTTATGTTAGGAATCAGGCACCTCAAGTTTTAGGTGACTTTGCACATCTGCGGGTTTCGAGCGCTAAGACGATTGCTGACTCTATGTTTTTGCCCAGCATCCCAAAATTCGTGTTCGAGTCTACAGTAATAGCCGTTGCTGTATGCATGGGACTATTTCAGTTACTGACAAGCGATCTCTTTCGTGCGATTTCAACAATCACAATATTTCTGGCTGCTGGTATGAGATTAGGGCCGGCAATGTTGAGAATTCAACAAGGAATCATGTCGCTAAAGTCTATTTTAGGGCAAATTTCTCCAACACTTGAAATCTTGTATGACTTAGGGATTAAAGACTTGGAGTCACTCAAGACAGAATCTAAAATTTCCGTGGAGAAGTCAAAGAGGTTTAATACAAAAAAACTAATCGAATTTCAAGATGTTAACTTTGAGAGAACTGATACACCAAAATTTAGGCTGAAAAATTTGAACTTTTCAATCCAAGAGGGTGAATTTGTTGCTATCGCGGGTCGATCTGGCTCTGGAAAGTCCACGTTGATTGATCTCATGCTTGGATTACTCGAGCCAACTAGCGGAGATATATGGATAAAAGGAGAACAGCCCGGCATCGCAATAAAGAAATTTCAAAACGAAATTTCATATATTCCACAGGATACGCATATTTTTTCAGGATCAGTTAGAGAAAATGTTCAGGTAGGAGTAATAGGAAACAAGGTGACCGAGAGTGAAATTTGGCAAGTTCTTGCCAAAGTGGACCTAGAAAGTCACGTTAAATCTTTGAGTAAAGGTTTAGATTCACAAGCGGGTGAGTTTGGAAATGTTTTGAGCGGTGGTCAAAAGCAAAGAATTGGCATTGCTAGAGCCCTAATCTCCAACCCAAAACTTCTTGTTATGGATGAATCCACCAGCTCTCTAGATTCTGAGACTGAGAAGTCCATAATTGAATTGTTAAAGAATTTAAGGCCAAAAATTACAATAGTAGCAATAGCTCATAGACTATCGACATTTGTAAATGCTGATCGAATCATTTTTCTTTCGCAAGGTCGAATTAAGGCAGAGGGAACCTTTGAAGACATAATGCGACAAAACGTTGAATTTAGAAAGCAGATTGCAATTCTAAGAAAGACTCACTGATACTTGAAAAGAGAGTAGGAGAAAGTGTAAGAATGAATTTTACTAAGGTAGTGGACTTAATTCGTTATAAACTCTTGACGAATATACTAACGGGTTAATATCAGATTTTAGGGACAGTCCTACCACAGATCCAAAAAGTAAAGATGAATTCTCCAATTTGACGACCCGCTCTAATTTACAAAAACAGATTTGAAGACATTCTTGCAAATGCGGAGATAGGAAACGATCGTCCTTTGAAAACAGGGAGTCAAGTTTGGTTGGAGGAATAGAGAGTTTGCCAGAAAAGGTTTTTGCAACATCAACTTGGTCTCGTGACAGAAAACTCGCTGAGTAATACTTGTAGTCTACAATTGCATCAAGAGTTCTAGAGCCGTTTCTTAGGGTTATTAGTGACGTCGGAATTTCTACATCAACACTGATAAATGATGAGATTGTGCATGCCTGGACTTTACCTTGATGAAAAGAAGCAACTACGGAAACGCAAGTTGGAACTCTAGACATGAACTGCTTAAATTCCGAAGACTCCATATTTCAATATTACTTCAATAATGAGGGAAGATCCTTTAAGGCCAGGTTACGATTTGCAAAGCATGAGTTACTCGGGCAAATCGCTGGATCCTAAGAGTCGCAATTCTGTGTGGCAACTTTGCTTAGAGACCAAACAATGAAGTATCATCTTACAGTTGAACGGGTCCCTATACATTATCTTACTCAGTTCCGCGAAGGATTTTAGTTTGGCTACATCAAAGGGAGAGAATGTTGTTTAGAACGTTCCTTCGACTAACTTCTAAACAATTCGTTTATTTACTCTATTCATGGTGTCTTTTAACCTTTAATTTCATCAACAAATTACCTAGAGGTAGAATTTCAAATTCTAGAGTACTTGAAAGTATTTGGAATCAAACCTATGAGCTACGATTCGATGGTCAGCAGATTAAATTCCATGTTCCTAATTGGCTAACGTATTTTAGAGCAGAAACCTTCTTCGCGAAGGAGCCAGAGACAATTGACTGGATTGCGCGAATTCCAAAAGGTTCAGTGTTTTGGGACATTGGAGCCAACATTGGTACGTTTACAATTTGTGCAGCCACTAGAAAATTGAAAGTCGTCGCGGTTGAACCATCATTTCTGAATTTGGAAATTCTAAATAGAAATATTCTGACAAACAATGTTTCAAATATCGTAACAATTGTGCCATTTGCTGTCGGGAATAGAACTTCATCACTTGATTTGTTTATGTCGCCTAACTCATTTACATGGGGTGGAGCCCATAGCTCTATTGGCGAAAATATTAGCGCAGGCGGAAAACCAATCTTAGCTCCAATAACGGTAAACACTCTTTGTTTTACCATGGAGGACTTAGTAAAACTTGTATCTTTAGATCCTCCAACGCATCTAAAAATTGATGTTGATGGTCTGGAGCTTGAGGTGCTCGAGGGTGGTGCTAACTTGCTAAGTCAGATAACTTCGATTTTAATAGAGGTCGATAACCACTTCCATGGTCAGAGGGGAAAAATAAGTCAGCTATTGCAAAAATATGGTTTCACTCTTGATTTTGAGAGCTCGACTAATAGTGCAACAACGAATCAGATTTGGAATCGAAATCGATGAGTTGACGTAAAAGCTAAGCCCGCTTGCAAACTAATTCTGAGCTCTTTAAAATTCCAATTGAATGGAAATATGCTGGATTAGTCTAAAGAAATGGAAGTTTTTTAATAAGAATCAACAAGACTTAGTGTGAGATTTAGGCGATGATACACTTTGGTATGTTTTTCCCATTGATGAAAGTTCTGGATCTCCAGGGGTTTCTTGAGTTAAGTTATCTGCCCCCAAATAATTGGGAAAACAGAATTCGCGGGCAATTAAACCTCTATGCGATATGGTCTGATGGCGCGTCTTGGAAAACTAATCTGCATTCGCGCCTTGAGTATGGTGAAACTCATCGCGTAACCACAAATTCGATTGATCCTGAGTCGCTGAAAACAGGATTGTGTCTTTTCTACCCAACAACAGAAAAGCTTTCGTCTAGCCTAGAGTTACTTCCTTCTGCCCCATATTGGCACTCGAACACACCTGACTGGAGAGCGACGAGTGGACTGTTCAATGAATTCGCCCAAACTTCCTATCAAGCAGAGTTATATCCTCTTCCAAGCGAGGCTTCCATGATGACATTTCATCCATTCATACAATTTTCTGCTGCTGCCAATTTTCTAGTGGTGTTAAATGTTGTTAAAGAGCCAGAGCTTCGAAGTAATGAATTAGAACTTTTAAATTCTGTTGACTTGAAGAGGTATGGAAAGACGACTATTTGGACGAACAGTGCGAGTGTAGTTCCTCTGGATAAATATGGTTTTTTACCACATGATTTACCACTCTTTTTGTCACGGACTATGGCAGGAATTCCCTTTGGGCTTGGAGTTGCAAAGAATGGATCAATGTTAAGCCTGGAGCATACACATCCTCCAGCTAGCTTAGTGCTTTTTGGCAACAGACGTGCAATGCAGTCGAGAATCAAGAAGCACTGGTTAGAGCGAATCGAAAAGGCTTTATGAAATTCAAAAAGTTTTTAGAGAAAGCAAAGTACTTGATCTGGATTCCGAAGAATATTTCGAGCCTTCCAACTCTTGAGCGAGCCACCATCAGCGACATCTTTCCTCTTCGGCAAATGAATGGCTGGGAGACACATTTCGAACTACTTGACACCCTAGGATTAATATCTGGCGACAATTCAAATCCAAATGGGCGCACAGCGCAACTAGTCTTTTTTGACGATGCGGGAAGCAAGCTGGGAGAAGAACTTATTGAAATTCCGAGAACAGGCAGAAAAACAGTTAAATTGGATTTATTCTTTTCTTCATTTGTTTCTAAAGCTTCAGCCTTTGCAGTCTTTCATGGAGAAAGTGATGGAAGCGTAGATCTGAAAGATAGCTTTCTGGCTGAGCGTGGTTATACGGGCTATTCTCGGGTTGGTTGCGAAATTCGTGGATACGTGCATGGGAATATCGATGCCATCGCTTCTAGAGAAGGCAAAATTCAACCCATTGGAAACCAGGGGCTCTTGCCCCGGAATTACAACGTACAACATCCACTTAGGGGTCCAGCGACCTACGAGTTTTTTATTTCAAATCCCACACCTCGGACAGCTTTGGTCACGGTGTCCCATGGCAATGTAAAAGAGGGTTGGGAGGAGGTCGAATCTTTTTTGTTGAAATCAAGGGGAAGCAAGATTTTTTGCATCGAGAAGAGTGATGATGAAGCAACATTTGTTAGGCTGCGCAGCCATCTGTACCTGTGTCGGCCGGTAGTTTTTCGAATCACCGAAAGGGGGTTTGACGTCTTCCACGGATAAAATAATTTAATGTCCGTTTTATCCGTTTTTAACTACAACATCAGGACCTTTTCGTAGAGGGGAATAGAGGCGGCGACGGTCGACTCTGTAATTCAAACCGGTATAGAAATAAGGGGCTCTTTAAGTGTCACTACGCAAGAAATCTGCTTCCGCAGGTCTGAAAGTCTGGACCGTAGCGGAGCTTGGTGCTTTCTACACAGAGCACCGCAGTGAGCTTCTTGCCCACGCCTCACGAATCCTCAAAGATAGAGCTAAAGCTGAAGAAGTAATCCAAGATGCCTTAATCAAGGTCATGCTCGCCGCCCCTGAGCTTGAATCAACTGATCACGCACTTGGCTATATGCATAGAACGATAGAGAACCTCTGTATCGAT
>Ga0169931_10008474_pt1 | contig 14994 bp, 11 predicted proteins | sample Kivu_15m_20L_FD_129675 | JGI IMG/M metagenome (GOLD analysis project Ga0169931, IMG submission 129675) | Freshwater microbial communities from Lake Kivu, Western Province, Rwanda to study Microbial Dark Matter (Phase II) - Kivu_15m_20L... | ecosystem: Environmental > Aquatic > Freshwater > Lake... | reverse complement strand
GTCCAACCTACCTTTGCGGCGAATGCGGCCTGGGTGACCCCGCTGGGCTCAAGAAACTCTTCCAGAAGAATTTCTCCTGGGTGAAACGGGTTAGCCGGTTGCTTTTGGGTACGCTTAGTCATGATTGTTACGCTGCTAGTGATAATCAAGCACGGTGACGTCAAAAGCTTGACCAGAGTGCCACCGGAACACGACTCTCCACTGATCGTTGATCCGGATGGAGTGGTATCCGCTCCACCGCCCTTTGAGTGCCTCAAGTCGATTGCCGGGCGGAACTCGGAGATCGCCGAGCTCTGCTGCGTCATGTAAGTAGAGAAGCTTCCGTCTCGCGGCACGCAGTACATCGGGTGGAAACGCTCTCGTAGCCTTGGAGCGACGATCGAGAAACAGTTCTTCCGCCAGCCGGTTACCGAAAGTCTCTATCACGTACCGAAGTTATCGAAATCCGATAACTAAAACAAGTGTCGATATCCGATATTTACTTGCACACTTTCTTACACACAGCTTAGTGACGCGTGTAAGCCGTTGAAAGAAAACGGAGATTTCTGGGTCTAGATCTTGTTGCTAGATGCCCAAAATTCACCGCGCAGTAATTCGGAACACCACATTTCTCTTCGGCGACTCTCCAAAGTAGGCGACGTCTTCTTCTCCAATGAGTTCCGCACCGAGGCGTTGCATAGCGATACGTGAGCGCAAGTTCTGAGCTCCAACATAGAAGATCACTTGTTTCACATGCGGGAAGGCATAGTCGAGCATCAGCCGCTTGACGCGTTGGTTGGTGCCACTGCCCCATTGGTCCCTCGAAAAAAAGGTATAGCCGATCTTAATTTCGCTCGCATTGGCGTCGTGATCATAGAACCGGGTGCTGCCGATGGCCTTGCCGTTCGTCTTGTGACGAATCATGAACGCGCCATTCGATGCCAGCGCGCCATCAAAATAGGTGCGAAACACGTCGCGTTTCCAGCGATCCGGATTGGGGTGTTGCTGCCATATCAACGGGTCGCTGGCCACCGTTAAAAGCTCTTCGAAGTCATTCTGCTGAAGGGGAGTCAGGATGACGAAGTCATCCTCAAGAGTTGGCTGGCAGTTCATGGCGCGAGATGATGTGCAGGAACTCTATTAATGTTTTGGAACGCGAGGGTTCATCACCCGAAACCAAAGAGGAGGAACCAGCGCGAGCAAAATCATGGTTGCATAGCCGGCTGGTAACTGTGGGCTGTCGGGGTGGTGACGTAGTGCCTCATAACGTCTGAAACTGTGTGCATGGTGGTCACTATGACGCTGCAGCTGGAAAAGTAGGGCGTTGGTGAGGGCAAAATCGGCGTTCCATGAGTGCAGATGGTTGACGCGTTCAAATTGGGCCGATCCGTCAACTGCAACAATCGACCGTCGGGTCAGTCCGTAATGCTCGATGTAATTCACAATCTCCAACAATGCAATGGCAACGAATGACTGTGTTAAGAAGTAAACGCCGCCGACCCACGGCGCATGTAGAGTCGCTCTGCTGACAATCCAGATGCAGAGGGCGCCAAGCGCAGCCGAAACAACGCTCCAGCCAATACTTTCACTGGTGTACCAGTGCCATTGTTGCCCGCGTCGAGCACACCTGACCTGCTCAAGCTTTAGCGCACGAATAGGATTCTGTCTTATCGAGTGAGCGACGAAATCGAACACATTTTGTCCGAGGCGGGCAGTCGTAAGATCTTTGGGGGTTGCGACATCGACGTGGTGACCGGCGATGTGCTCCACCTTGAAAGTTCCATATGAGACCGTAGCAAGCAGCGTGCCTCCAATCGCACGCTCGAGTGTCGTCGACTTATGAATCAATTCATGTGCTGGATTGATAGCGACGATCCCGCCGATCAGTCCAATCGATATCGTCCATCCGAGCATCATCAGGGGTGACATTGGTTCATTCGCAATGACCCATGCGCCGTACAGCAGCGTCGATAAATACGCGGGTAGACACAGCATTGGTAAACATCGGTAGTAACGCTGGGTCGCTAGCGAAGCGCCCGTGACTGCTGGCGGATTTGAGGAATCGCGCCCGATGATCCAGTCGAGCGCTGGGATGATGACGAAAAGGACAAATGGCGTGAGGCCGATCGTCATCAACGAAATGCTGGCACTTTGAGCGACAGCAACACTCAACATCGGCAGCAGGGAAATCAGTAGCGGCGTTAGAAATGCGAGTTTTTTGATCGAGCCAACATCGTTATCAACATTCTCTGGCGAGAGACGCATCGGACAGGTCTCGATAGGCGCACTCAGCGCATACCGCGGAGTGCTGTCCGACAAATATCGAGATGGGTGTCATCGAGATGCCCTTTACTGGCTACGTCGATCATAGTTTCCAGGACGAGTGCGGTCATCGCTTTATCATTGCGCATTTGAAGTAGTTCTCGTCGCAACTCGGCGATCAATTTATCTCGAGCATCGAGTTCTCGAATGAGCGGATCCCAATGTGGCGCACGATGACGCTCGAGTAGGGTATCGACGACATCGTTGTGGTCGCGGAGATACTCGGGAGTAAAGTTCGGTAGCCCAAAGTTATAAATCCCCGGAAGATTTTTCAGGCTTTCGTCGGTAACTCGTTCAAAGCCCATGCTCCAACCGTCGAATTGACGCGTCGTCACCGACTCACGCCGGACAATGGTCATACTGGTGTGGCGGGGATCTTGCGCAATGGCGGTCATGAGCGAGTTAATGACTTGCTCGTCGCCTTCGAGGACTTGCAAAAATGTGCCATTGCCATGCAATAGCATCCCGGTCAGCCCTTTGTTTGGGTTGTTTCGGTGACACTGGGAAATCAGCGCTAGCAATTGATCGGGCGTCAGACCGGCGACTTCTCGCGAGACGTAGGTAACACGGATCATTGAGTGTTTGCTCCGATTGAATCCAGGTCATTTTTTGCGAGATTGCGCGTAACGCGCTGTTATGTCCAGCACCGGATGATTGTTGCCGTCTAAAGAGTCTCTTTAGCGAGCGTTTCCATCTGAGCAATCGTTTTTTCGAAAGTCTCTGCGACACCGATCATGAGCACAGTGACCGGCGATGCCTTCCATGCGGCAAGACGGCGACGAATATTGTCCTTTGAGCCTGTCACGGAGAGGGTGTCAGCCAGTTCGTCTGGCACCGCTTCGACGGCTTCTCGTTGCCTACCGGACAGCCACAGATCCTGGATGCGCTGGGCGACTTCGGCGTGGCCAGCGCGCTCCAATACGCGTTTGTGAAAATTATCGTCCTTTGCTCCCATCCCGCCAACGTAAAGTGCGAGCATTTTTTTGACTGGTGCGAGCGCAACGAGTGGATTGCTCTCAGTAGAAAATGCAACCGATTGCAGGATCTCGAACCCCGGCTTTAACGCTCCCATAGAGGCTTCGTAAATATCGAAGCGATCCGGAGGCAACATAAGTGGGAACCAGCCATCGAACTCCTCAATGGCCAATGCAACGTTCTTGGGGCCTTCGGCACCGAGGAAGACGGGGATATTGCGACGCAGTGGATGGGTGATGCTCATCAAGCTTTTGCCTAAGCCGGTCGCGTCCTCGCCACGATACGGAAGCTGGTATTGAACGCCGTCGAAAACAACAGGAGCCTCTCGCGCGAGAATTTGTCTGAAAATATTCAACCATTCGCGAGTCCGCTCTAGCGGACGTTTGAACGGGCGCCCGTACCAGCCCTCGACGACTTGCGGTCCGGATACGCCTACTCCGAGGCAAAGTCGACCCTCACTGATATGGTCGAGCGTTATCGCCGTCATAGCGGCTACGGCGGGTGTCCGCGCAGATATCTGCATGATCGCCGTGCCGAGTCGAATACGTTTGGTATGAGTTGCAATCGCGGCGAGTGGCGTGAAAACGTCTGAGCCGTAGGCTTCAGCGGTACAGACGATATCGAAGCCGAGGTCCTCGGCTCGCTTGGCGAGTTCGATGAAGCGGTCGATGGGTTTGGCGCCCCAGTAGCCCAAGTGCAGTCCGAGTTTCATATTGCGTCCAAGGATATGCGGGTGAGACAGTCCTGAGACAATATCGCAGAGTTGGACGTTCACGTTGGAGCAATCGTAAGGGGATATATGGACGCATTGAATGCGATGGCGCCATGGGCCGGCTTGCTAGGGCTGATCGGTTTGACGGGATTGTTGGGGGTTCGGAACCCCATCGCGCCCGGGCGGCCAGGCAGTCTCATCAGGCTGCTTGGATTGGCTGGATTGTTCGGACTCGCAGGCTTTTGGATTCCGGGTGCCGGCGCGATGGGTGCATTTGGCTCTCTTGGGCTCTGGAATCATCAAGTGCCGGCTTACCACCGCTACGCTTATCTTGGATTGCTAGGCTTGGTGGGCATACCCTATTTCTTCGTGAGCGTTTTGAGTTAATTGCTCGATAGTCGTTTGATCTCAGCCTCGAGAGCACTAATTCGCTCTGAAAGTTCCTTTTGCTGAGCTGCGGTCTGCTTGCTGGCTTCAATCTTGAGTAGCGACTCTGGTAGGGAAGTCGGTGCGATCATGATGAAATACAAGAAAGCGTTTACCTCGAGAAAGTGCCAGTTCATACGCGGGGCGTCAGTGAATTCGGATTGGCCGTATCGGAACGAGTAAAAGTACGCGCCGAGATATAGGACAGATCCGTACAAGACGCCAATCGTTGCGAAGATCATCGCGTCGACATCAATGTTGCCGTCAGCATAGTTCGAGTTACCGAACCAGTTGAGTACGCCAATACCGACACAAATGATCGAGGAGAAAAGGGTCGCCTCGGCCCATCGGGTGAGCAGTGGAGTGGCTCTTCTGAAGGACATGAACGTGACGATGGAGGCGATCGTCACAAGGAGTACGTCACCGCGTAGAAATTGCGGCGTCCAGCTTGCGCCCATGGCCCAAGCTGACAAGGTCACAATCAAGATAATCGGGAAAGCCCACAAAAGGGTTGATCCCGCTCGAGGCCGAGTCGTCTCCTCGTTATCAACAGCCGCAAAGCCGACGGCTGAAACCAAGCCACCATACAACAGCGTTATCAAGCATATTGCCATCGCCGGCCCGGTGGCTTGAACGTCGACATTGGAGTTGACGATTTGAACCATTCCGATCGAAGTGCTAAGCAGGCCAAGCGGTACACCAAGAACCAAAAAGGTTCTCGCCCAATGCTGGCCTGAGCCGAGACGGAGACAGATCGCGGCCGCAACTGCCGGAATAAAGACGAGAATTGCCGAGGCAGTGTCGAACAACCAAGAATTGTCGCCCGATGTAATCACGATGCTTACCGGGATGGCGATTCCGCCTAAGATCTTCAGCGCAACAGATTTATAGTTTTTCATTTTTTGCTCGGAGGCTGAGTGCCGATCACGCTGATCCTAGCGTAACCGTAACTGCTGCAACCACTCGGATAATATTGTGGGCCAATCAGGGGAGTCGTGTCGCCGTGACTGAGCGTCTTAATTATGAAGTAGCGTCATTTGATGAAGAGGCGCGGATTCAGTATGCACAAGAGCTTGCTGATGTCTTATCGAAAAGACGTAGCGTTCGAGACTTCGACTCGAAACCGGTCGCTTGGGAAGTGATCGAGGCGGCGCTCAAGGCGGCGTGCTCCGCACCGTCGGGCGCAAACCAGCAGCCTTGGCGGTTCGTCGCCGTATCCGACCCCGATGTTAAACATCGCATTCGTAAGGCGGCGGAAGCGGAGGAGCGAGAGTTCTATACGTACCGAGCCAGTGAAGAGTGGCTTGACGCTTTACGCCCGATTGGCACTGATGCCGAGAAGCCGTTTCTCGAGACGGCACCGTGGTTGATTGCTATTTTCGTTGAACGTTTCGGCGTCGAGCCCGATGGGAAAAAGCAAAAACGCTACTACCCGGAAGAATCTGTCGGAATCGCTACCGGCATCTTGATCGCCAGTCTTCATTTGGCTGGTCTTGCTACGCTGACGCATACGCCGAGTCCAATGAAGTTCTTGAACGACATCTTAGATCAGCCGCGAGATCGAGAGCGTCCTTTCCTGTTACTCGTGGTTGGACATCCAGCGCTGGGGTGTACAGTGCCGGATATCCAACGACTACCGAGCGCAATTACCGTCGATCGTATTTAAGTGCTTAAGGAAGAGCGCAAAAGAAAACCACATCCAGAGACTACGATAGTCCCGCAGCTAACCTGCGCGGAGTGTTTCTTCGTAGGGAAAGCGGGCATACCAGCCGAACGTAGCGATTATCGCGTAGCAGACGGCCGGTAGTACTAAAGCCACCGACAAACTACCACTCAAGTCCGCTAGAACTCCGGTCAACAAGGGCACAATGGCGCCCCCAACGATCGCTACATTGATGATTCCTGAGCCATCCGCAGCTCGTGGACCGAGCCCCTCTGAAGCGAGCGTAAAGATCGTGGGAAACATGATCGAGTTCATGAGTCCAATGGCGAGGAGTGAATAACCGGCGAGCGCCCCCGACGCTGTCGAAGCAAAAGTCAGCAAAATGAGAGCGCCTACTGCCGCGATAGCGAGTAGTTTGCCAGGGCTTACGATTCTCAATGCAGCAGATCCCAAGAACCGCCCAATCATGGCGCCGCTGAAATAAACGCCGACCAATTTTCCAGCCGATTGCTCGTCGAGACCCAAAATGTGTTCCTGCGATAAGTAGTTAACGATCAAAGAACCGATGGCAACTTCTGCTCCGACATAAAAAAAGATACACGCTGCACCAAAACCAAATCGTGTTTGCTTAAGCAAATCAATGCCAGCAAAGAAAGAGCTGCTTTCATGTTTCTCGTCGGTGATGGCATTGCGAAACCACCAAACTGTTGCGGCTACCACAGCAATGGCTAGTGCGAGAGATGAGTAACCGACAACGATCGCGTTTGTCTCGGCAATTCGATAATCGATCAATTCTTGGCCGCTGAGTTGATCTGCACTGACGGATGCCAAACTCCCCAAAATCAATATCGCACCACCAATCGGGAAAACAGTGGTTCCGAGAGAATTAAAAGCTTGGGCAAAGGTCAGTCGACTATGCGCTGTTTTGGCAGGGCCGAGCATCGACATCAGGGGATTCGAGACCACCTGAACAATGACGACGCCGCTTGCGAGCACGAAGAGCGCCAGCAAAAATAATTCGTAGCGGGCGTACATCGACGCCGGTATGAACATCAAGCAACCGGCCATCATCGTCACAAGTCCGACGACGGCGCCCCGCATGTAGCCGATGGCTTTGACGATACGCGCGCCGGGAATCCCGACGATTGCATAGGCCGTGAAGAAGCAGAACTGCACCAACATTGCTTGTGTGTAGTTCAGCGTGAACAGCTCCTTCAACTTCGGGATGATGACGTCATTGAGCGACGTAATTCCGCCGAATATGAAAAAAAGAGCCATCACGAATCCGGGCAGGTACGCAGGGTGAGTGACGCCGCCGTTGGCGGAGTTCGTTGATTGGGTGTCACGGATCGGCTGAATCGGCACGGTATACCCCTGTTACAGTTCCCAAATAATGTCCGGTTAAGTTGACATCGTTGTCATTAATTGGCTTTGTCAAAGTGACCGGTCCCGCGTTCGGATCATTACTCATAAAATATTGATTATCAACAACTTAAAAGCGAAAACCGCATGTCCCCGAAACGGGCAAGTGTTTTCATGTCCAGTATCGATCGTAATTGACAACGTTGTCACCGCTCGGTATATCGACGCAAACCAAGCCCGGAGAGGGGGGGGACCATGGGAACTATTAAATACGCGGCCGCAGTCGCTTTGGCGATGCCGCTCACTATGTTTGCCGTTGATACCTACGCCAACCCAGCAGATGAAGCGGGTATCGATCAACTTGCGGAAGTTGTCGTAACGGCAACCAAGAAAAGGACGGCTTTAATGACGACGCCGGTCGCGGTGTCGGCGTTCAATCAAGAACAGCTGAGCCGTGATGGCGTACAAGATGTTCGTGATCTCGGCGCGCTTGTGCCCAATATGCAGATTGGGTTTTCGCCGTCGGATTCGGGTGTCCAAATTACGGTTCGCGGAATCACCTCGAATAACTTCACAGAGCTGGGCGATCCGACCGTGGGTATTCACGTCGACGGCATGTATTCGCCGCGTCCGCAAAGCGGAATGGCCTTGCTTCATGACGTTGAGCGCATTGAGATTCTCCGCGGACCGCAGGGCACGCTCTTTGGACGAAACTCGACCGCCGGTGCGATCAACGTCATCACGGCGCGTCCTAATGTCGATTCGTTCGCCGGGAATATGGAAGTTGAGCTTGGAAACTATCGCCATCGGTTGGCGCGTGGTTGGCTGAACGTGCCGATGGGTGATTCGTTTGCTATCCGTGCGTCATACATGATCGACAAGACCGATAGTCATATTGATCAACGTATGGATACGTTTGACTTGGCTTGGGATACGGACGGTAATGGCAGCACCACAGGCCAATTCGATGTACCGGCTGACGGTATCCCGAACACCGACCAGAGAAGAAATCGCCCGGTAGATGCATCGGAGGCATACGGCAATACGAACCGATGGGCGGGTCGCTTGAGTGCACGATGGACGCCATCCGATCGCATCGACTGGCTGTTGTCGTACGAGCACTATCGCGATGGTGGCGCTGGTTCAATTTCTTTGAAAGACTGTGAAAAAGCGGCTGGCACCTTCTTCGCCTGTGATCATCCGCAATGGTTTGCATCGGTCAACGTTCCGGGCGAGTTGGATATGACCATCGACTCTTTCCGCTCAGAGTTGGTCTTTGCATTGAGCGATTCGATTGTTATGGAACATCGAATTGCGAACTCCAAGGAGAGCCGATACCAAGCCTATGATGGTGACGGGGGCTTCTTTGCGGACCCAGATCACCCGGCTTATGGCATCAATCGGCTGTGCTGCGGCGGCGGCTTGCTTATTCGCAACGCTCAAGCCATCACCAATGCCGGATTTGCTCCATATGCCTTGATGCCATTTGAGGATTTACAATTGACGACTCGGTGGTCGGATTACGACTCTTGGGTATCGGAGCTGCAGTTCAAGTCTCAGGGTGACGATCGCCTCAATTGGGTGGCCGGCGCATTTTATCTCTCGGAGAAAAACGCGATCCGCTTCGATGTCGAAGTTCCGTGGTGTTGTGGCTCGCCGCGCCCGCTTGGGCAGTCGTTCGTGCAACCAGACCGAGAGGTCACCTCGAAGGCACTGTTCGGTCAATTGGACTATGCGGTGACCGAGCGAACGAACGTGACGGTTGGGTATCGATACACTTGGGATGAGAAGAGTGATAAGGGCGGCTCTAACCACGTCTCAATTGGTTACTGGGTAAACCCCGCAACTTGGGATCCGAATAACACGTTCTGGCACGAAAGTTGGGACCTGCTTGGAATCGTCCCGAACTGGGCGACCTCAGGGGCCATGTACCAATCGAATGCTCTCAACAATTCGATGGGCTCGCTGGCGGAGGACTTCCCGGATCGAATCCCCGGAACCGACAATACCTACGCTGCAAAGTGGAGTAAAGGTACGTGGAAGATCGGCTTCGATCATGAGCTGAACGATCAGTGGTTCGTCTACGGAAGCATCGCTACGGGTTTCAAGGCGGGAGGCTTCGGCGACAAGGTCGACACCTGTGAGTGCGGTAACGTCACTGCGTTCCCTTACGATCCGGAAGAGGCGACGAATTTTGAGATCGGCTTCAAAGCGCGCCTTCTTGACGGGAAGTTGAATTTGCTCGGAAACGCTTTCCACACCAAGTATGACGATATGCAGCGGACGTTGTGGGCAGTTGTCGGAAAATCCGCCAGCAGCAATCGTGATATTGGAACATTGCTGACCAATAATATCGCTGCTGCTGAAATCAACGGCATCGAATTGGAATTCGATTGGTTGCCGTGGGAAGGAGGCCGCGTCGTCGGTTGGGCAACTTGGTTGGACGCGAAGATCACCAATCTTCCTGGAGCTGACGATGGTTGGTTCTGCTTCGAGCGAGCCTACCTCGGTCTGAGTCGCTGTCCTGCGGAGGATCCGAACCAAGTTCGAGGCGACAATTCGCTCCGGCGGCCGGTCGACTTCACAGGTAACAAGTTGCCATGGGCACCGGACTACTCGGCGACGGTTAGCGTCGAGCATAACTGGGGTCTTTCGAATGGCTTGCGCTTGAGCCCGTATGTGTCGGCTCACTGGCAGAGTGAAATGTTCTTCAGTGACAACAACTTCGATGAGGGGCCGTTCCACACGGGTCAAAAAGCCTTCACATCCGTGAATGCCGCTCTGCGATTAATCAACGAGCGTGCTAAATGGGGTGCTGAGCTCTACGTTTACAATGCAACGGACGAGCTGATCCGCAATTGGAGCGACGGTGGCCCTGGCTATCTGCGAGCAAGCTTCTTCCCACCGAGAACATACGGAATCAAGATCCGAAAGGATTTTTGATCGAGCTGGAGAGACCTTTTTAACGACGAGGTGACGACATGACTCGCCGTATTTTGACTCTCCTTCTAATCGGGCTTCTGGGGCACCCGCCTTCGGCTGGGACCCAGCAGCCCGACCTTTCAGCTTGGCCGATCGGGCGACCCGCAGTCTCGACAGATCCGCTGCTCGAAGATCGGATCGCTACGTTGGTCTCGAAGATGTCGCTGGAGGAGAAAGCGGCACAAATGATCCAGGCTGAGATACAGCACGTCTCACCAGCCGAGGTGGCTGCATACGGACTTGGATCGGTACTGAATGGTGGCGGCAGCTTCCCTAACGCCAACAAGCGTGCGAACGCTCGTGATTGGGTGGAGTTATCTTCTGCCTTTGCGAAAGCTATGCAAGCGCGATCGGGCGTTGCGATCCCCCTGATATGGGGGGCCGACGCAGTGCATGGCCACAACAATGTTTTCGGTGCGACTCTCTTCCCGCACAACATCGGTATTGGCGCCAGCGGAGATGTGCAGCTCGCGCGCCAGATCGCGCTCGCAACTGCTCGTGAAGTGAGAGCCACCGGAATACATTGGGCGTTCGCTCCAACTTTGGCAGTGGCGCGTGACCTGCGTTGGGGTCGAACTTATGAGAGTTTCTCCTCCGATCCAGAGGTCGTGCGGAAATTCGGCGATGCTTACGTCACCGGATTGCAGGGTCTGCCGCATACAGCAGGTTTTTTAGGGGGCGATACCGTGCTAGCAACTGCCAAGCATTTCATTGGCGATGGCGGCACGACATACGGTATCGATCAGGGCAACACGGAGTTAGATGACGCAGATCTGATGAGACTGCATGCGCCAGGATATTACGGGGCTATTGCCTCGGGCGTGCAGACAGTCATGGTTTCGTTCAGCAGCGTCAATGGTGAGAAATTACATGGCCATCGTCGACTCATCACCGATGTTTTGAAAGGCCGTATGGGATTCGACGGTTTGGTGGTCAGTGACTGGAATGGTATCGGCCAAGTACCAGGATGTACGAATACCGATTGCCCTCAGGCGATCAACGCCGGTATCGATATGATCATGGCGCCTGAGGAATGGCGTGAGTTGCATAGAAATATCGTTTCTCAGGTCAACAGTGGTTTGATTCCCCTACAGCGCGTCGATGATGCTGTCACCCGTATCCTTAGGGTCAAGGCGCGTTATGGATTACTAACTGAAGTCCATCGGGAGGCGCCCGCGAGCAATTCTGCAATTGGCGTGATTGGGTCGACAGAGCACCGAGCTCTTGCGCGTGAAGCTGTGCGTAAGTCGCTCGTATTGCTCAAAAATTCGAAACAGACGTTACCGTTGGCCGCGAATGCACGAATTTGGGTGGTCGGTGCAGCGGCAGACGATATCGGTCGCCAATCAGGTGGATGGACTTTGACTTGGCAAGGAAGTGGTAACGAAAGAGCTGATTTTCCGGGTGCCACTAGTATTTTCGAGGGTTTGCAGACAGCGCTGCGTGCGGGCGGCGGAGATGCAATCAAGATTGTCGAGGATATGCCTGCCGAGAAACCCGATGCGTTGGTTGTAGTTGTAGGCGAAGAGCCGTACGCAGAAGGGGAGGGCGATCTCGAGTCGCTTGAGTTCGAATCGGATGCGTCGGTATCGCAGATGATCGCCAAAATGCAATCGGACGGCGTGCCCGTCATTACGATATTCGTAAGTGGGCGACCGCGGCTCGTGAATTCCTTGATCAACGCCTCGAGTGCATTTGTCGCGGCGTGGTTACCGGGCTCAGAAGGCGCAGGTATTGCCGATGTTCTAGTCGGGCAATCGGCGCGTACGCCACGTTTCGACTTTCAGGGGCGTCTCTCGTTCGAGTGGCCGTTAAGTTCTCCGAACGAGGATTCTGAGACTGGCCAACAGTCTACCCGCCCCCTGCCGGTCGGATATGGGTTGACTTACGGCATAGGTGGTTCAGGACTTCCCGAACGATTACCCGAGTCAGTGTCGCGTGAAGCGGCGGGCATGGGGCCTCTGCGTATTTTCGATAGACGACCTGTAGCGCCGAATCAGATGTTTATTGGCGATCGCGGAAACTGGCGTTTGCCCGTAACTGGGCCCGCTGCCAAATCTAGCGAGGGGGTTGTCACGCTCACCACCATCGATCGATTACGGCAGGGTGACGCCCGCCAAATCACCTGGAGCGGGCGGAGCGAGGGGCTCGTCTATTTCGAGACGACCACGCCGCGCGATCTTCGAGATTGGGTTGCGCGGGGGGCCGCACTTGCCCTCGACGTTAAGGTGGAGCGTGCTCCGACTCGTAGTACGTACGTCAAGGCGCAATGCCGTTATCCCTGTGGTGCGCAAGCTAATGTCACGACTGCTCTGCGGAAAGCACCAAAGGACGAGTGGTTCAGACTTTCGATCGACTTGGCTTGCTTTGTAAAGTCTGGGCTAGACCCTAGTAAAGTGACAACCTTGCCCTTGTTGTCTACCTCCGGTGAGCTGTCAATGTCGATTGCCAGCGTTCGCTTGATTCCGGCTTTGGCGGGAAATGCGACCGTCTCTTGCTCGGCGCGGTGAGACGCCATGAGCGAGCGAGTAACGATCGAAGACGTGGCGGCGCTCGCCCGTGTTTCCATCAAAACAGTCTCGCGGGTTATCAACGAAGAACCCAATGTCAGTGCATCGACCCGCGATAAAGTCGAGAAAGCGATCACTCGGCTGAAATTCCGCCCAAGTCGCGCTGCGAAGAGTCTCGCGAGTCGAAAGGCTTTCACGATAGGTCTGCTTTACGACAACCCTTGTGCGCACTACGTTGCCAATGTTCAAACTGGCGTGCTCGATGAGTGTGAAAGTCGCGGATACGACTTGATCGTTCATCCCAGGAGTTCGCCAGGCTACGAGTTGGCGCGCGAAGTGATTTCACTCTATCAACAAGCTCGATTCGACGGCGTCATCTTGACGCCGCCACTGTGCGATAACCAGACGATTCTCGCTGCTCTGAGTGACGAGGGTATACCGACAACCTTGATCGCGCCTGGCACGCCAGTAGCTGGCTTCCCGAGTATAGTTACCGACGATGAGAGCGCATCATATGAGATGACCAAATATTTGTTGGATCTTGGTCATCGACACATTGCGTTTGTCTCTGGTCACCCCGCGCACGTTGCAGTGCAACGGCGAACAACAGGCTTCATGCGCGCCCTGTCGGAATTTGGATTAACGCCGGCCGCAGACATGATTGTCCCCGGGTTCAATTCGTTCGGATGCGGTGTTGATGCCGGTAACAAGTTGTTATCGCGAGAGAATCCGCCAACCGCTATTTTTGCGGCCAACGACGAGATGGCTTCGGGCGTTCTGTCCGTTGCGCATGATCGCGGGTTGAATGTGCCCGGCGAGCTCTCGCTGGTAGGGTTCGACGATATTCCGATGGCCACGCAATTGTGGCCGCCGTTGACGACGATTGTGCAGCCGATCAGACAAATGGCGAAGCGAGCGACGGCATTGTTGCTCGATATCGTTAGCGGGAATACTCCAAGTCCACATAACGTCGTCGAAGAAATTCCGTCTAGCCTAGTCCACCGAAAGTCTACTGCAAAACCAAATACCTAAAAAATGACTAGCCTCAAGATAAAAAAAGCATTGGCTCCAGACAGTCTGGTGGCGTCTACCGACTCGAGTGCTCGCGGAACGATCTTAGTTGGAGATGTCGGCGGTACGAATGCGCGGTTTGCCCTCTATCGCTATTCGTTCGACAACCCGAAACGAGGGGAAATTGTTCATCGTGAGATTCGCGGTGTACGCGAATACGGCGACTTTTCGAGTGCAATGAATGCTTACCTCGAGAGTCAATCGTTGACGGGCGCCGAGTTGGAGGGTACGAGTCTGGCTGTAGCGTCGGCTGTCGTTGGCGACGAGGTTCAGTTCACGAACTCTCCCTGGAAATTTTCAATTCCCGGAATTCGAACGCAATTCGGATTCCGAAAGCTCGAGGTCTTGAACGATTTCGAGGCACTGGGCTCGTCGCTAGACAATCTACCAGCGAGTTCGCAGTTGGTCGTGCAAGCAGGTAAAGGATCAGCGAAAGGGACCGAAGTCGTGTTGGGGCCTGGGACCGGCCTAGGGGTAGCCGTACGACATTGCGACACAGGCCTCATTATTCCGAGCGAAGGCGGTCATGTGTCTTTTGCGCCTACTGACAAGGATGAGCGAGAGTTACTTGATTTCATTGCTCGTGATTTTCCCCGTGTATCGTATGAACGCATTTTAAGTGGTGCCGGGCTCGAGCGGCTTTACGTATTTCAGCGAAGTCGACATGGAGATGCGTCGGACGATAAGGCTATCGTTTCGGCAGCTGAGGTCGTTCGTCGTAGCACGGAGAATAAAGACGAGGCTGCTGTTTGGGCCATTGATCGCTTTCTGCGCATCTTGGGGCACTTCGCCGGGGACTCGGTACTGATGTTTGGTGGATTCCGCGGCGTCTATCTCGCTGGCGGCATCCTGCCTCGAATGACTGATAGATTGCTTGGCGGTGGCTTCGTCGAGCGCTTTACCGAGAAAGGTCGCTTCTCGTCGTTGATGCGCGATACGCCGATTCAATTAATTACTGACGATACTGCGTCATTACGCGGTGCGGCGCTGCG
>Ga0169931_10008472_pt1 | contig 14994 bp, 9 predicted proteins | sample Kivu_15m_20L_FD_129675 | JGI IMG/M metagenome (GOLD analysis project Ga0169931, IMG submission 129675) | Freshwater microbial communities from Lake Kivu, Western Province, Rwanda to study Microbial Dark Matter (Phase II) - Kivu_15m_20L... | ecosystem: Environmental > Aquatic > Freshwater > Lake ... | reverse complement strand
TTTACTCACCTGGATGGCCGGGGGCAGATGGCCCGGTGGGAGTATCTGGGGGCGTAGGGGGGGGATAAGAACCTGCAGGGCCTGAGGTATAGGCGGAGCCGGTAGAGATCGTCAGTTAGTAGCGAACTTGGACGATAATAGCGCTGTGATCCCCAGCTAACTATGATGTACCCCGGAAACTATACAAGGAAATAAGATAGAATCGCTGCCCAGCAATTCAGTAGCCATAAAAAACTATTGAAAGAGTCAAATTACTAGATCTTTGTGGGATAAGGCTTTCAGCCATTTTTAGCTCAGGTTCATGTAATTCAGGCTGAAGCTTGAGAAAACGGAATCTGTTAACTTGCCTAATTAGGCTTTCTCAATAGGCTTCCAATTTTTTCCATAGGACTATGCCGAAATACTCGGTCGTAACATTTTATTTCGAAAAAACCTGCTCATCCTACATATAGAGTGTTGTAGAATCACGAAGCACTATATGTACCAGGAGGAGAATTCCTAACTCATATCCCAGGTGGTAACATCTGATTTCTGTTGTATTTACTCTGTCAAACTGATACAAGTGATCTATTCCGAATTTCTTCTGGAGCAAAAATAAGGTTCCTGAAGAGGTGTGAGTCAGAGAAATTAGCCCTAGAAAAATTTAATCGGCAATGCCAGTTAAATCTCCAGTTCGTAATAAGCCAAGTTGGGTTTTTGATCCATCCCCTCCATCAGGTCAGTTCACAGGAGGGATCCCTTCAGCTTATATCTTTAAGCCTGAGCTGGACACCTTTGTACGAGAGGTCTTACAAAATAGCCTGGATGCCAGAGTTACTGGGGATAGTTCTCCAGTAGAGGTAAGGTTTACCTTCAGAAACTTAGATGGCGATGACAGAAACCGTTTTCTAGAGGCATTGAGCTGGAATTACCTTCAATCTCATCTGCGTGCAGTAGCCTGCAGTACCACAGAAATGTCTACACCTCTGGCTCATTTGCTTGAAGATCTGAAAAATCAACCTCTAACCCTTTTAAGAATCGACGATTCAGGGACAGAGGGTTTGACTGGAGATGAGGATAGCCCGGGAACCAATTTCAGCAGTCTCTGTCGAAACATTCTCGATACGACCAAGGACACTCCCGCGAAGGGAGGCAGCTACGGCTTAGGTAAAGCATTGCTCTGGAGGTTTTCAGCTTTTTCAACCGTCCTGTTTTCTTCACGCCTCTCTAGTCAGCCTGAGCAGCGGTTCAGGTTCTTTGCTCGTACGGAGTTGCCTTCTCATGAAGTTAATAACACCAGATGGAATGGTTCGGGGTGGTTTGGTATTCCTGAATCGGTTCACAATGGAAAACGGGCTGTTTCGGTCTGGGACGAGGCTGCTGAAAAACTAACCCGCGCTATACATCTCTATAGGCCTGTGCAGTTGGGTACAGGAACCTCGATAATGGTTTTGGGCTTTAATGAGCCTGCACAGGAAGATGTTCGACCACTGGCAGATGTAGCCCGGGATATTCTCAACTCTGCAGCCAAGTGGTTCTGGCCATGCATGATTTCGGATTTTGCTTCTTCGGAGTCCCTCCCTTCGCTGAAAGTATCTACAGAAGTTTATGAAAACCATGAGTTGACTTTTCGCGGCGAGTCAGGTCCTTCCGAAGATCTGCAACCTTTTATAAAGGCTTATCGCGCTGAGCAGCCAGCCACACGAACCTGCCATCCAGATGAGGTGGCAGAAAAGCAGATTGACTTTAACATTCCACCCAAAAAACCAAAGGATGCACCCGAAGTTAAAGCCGCAATGAATTTTCGATTGATACGCGGAGAGGAGGATTCGGATAACAAATTCTGGCTTAACCGCATAGCCCTTATTCGGGGTTCAGGAATGGTTATTGACTATCGAACTCCCTCAAAAAAAGCAACAGTCGCTCCGTTCTGTGGAGTACTCAAAGCAGGCAATGCCCGGGGCTCATCTAGTGAAGATAATGCCCTTGAACGATTTCTAAGAGATGCTGAACCGCCCTCCCACGACCAGTGGAAAGCAACGGAGCGCATTAAAGAAGAATATAAAAGAGGAGCCAAAAGTCGCCTAGACCAACTCTGGAAGGATCTCGATGAAGCCGTAATTGAACTCTGTGGTCACGAAATTCAAACAGACGTTGCTGCTCCAGAATCACTACTTCGTCTGTTCAGTAAAGAGCAGAACCAGAATGGAAAAGGGACAACGCAAAAGAAAAAAGATGAAACTTTTCAGCTCTCAGAACTAGATGCCTTCTTAGAAAGTGGTATCTGGTATTTCTCAGGAAAACTAATCCGATCTAGTAGTGAAAAAACTCCATGGAGATTTTCTTTGCGGCTCCGACTGGATGGCGAAACTGGAGACGGAGAAAACCTTTTAATTGATAACTTCGAGGCGAAGGGTGCGACTTCGGTTGAAGTCAGGTCTGGGACAGCGGAATGCCTAGTTCAACCCAGAAAAAAGGAAATCTTTTTTGAAGGACAAACCAAACCTCTAAATAAAACAGCTCTAATGCCGGATTTAAGGCTTATCCGTGTGCGATTTGAAGTTATACCCAGTATAGGGAGGTCCTGATGCCGGTTGAGGTTCTTTATCCCTACCGAACAGCGGCTGAAATGATTTTGCTGCATCTGGATATTCCTGAACGGGAATCATCTCAGGACAAAGAGCAAATCTTGCCGATCTACCTGTGTAAAAGCTCCACGATCACCATTAGGGCGTCTGCTATCGTACCAAATCAGGTCTGGCAGAAGGTATTTTGTGTATCTGAGCAACCTAACCCGCCGGCAACACTCTGGTTGGTAGTTCAGAGCCTAGAATCAAGGTTGAGGAAGGCTTATGAGTTCGAAGGTGATCAGCAGATCTTTGAGCTAATCGTAGATCTGGACAGGGATGAGTGGGCCGGTAATGCTGAATTTCAGGCAGTTCTTGTCAGAAGCAAACTCAATAAAGACCTGCCAGCAGGTTACACGGGGGACCTAGGGGCCAGACTGGCTTGGTCAAGAACATTGTCAGGAGCGTTTGAAGAACCGGTCCCGGAACAGAAAGACATCATCAAAATTGAATGGAAGAAATTTGAGGAAAATCAAAGGTCTCAACTCTTTATGCTGGAGCATTCAGCGCCTCTGCCAAAACTCTGGCTCAACGCGAATGCTGAAGGCTTGTACGACATTCTTAACAGCCGAGCAACGCGGGGGTGGAATCCTGCGATCGCAGAGCATACTGGGTATCTGATCGCCCATCAAGTCTGGACATCGCTACTAGCAAGTACAATTAGTCACCTAGCAGAAACAGGCCAGCCTGATGGGCAACCTGATACGACTGAGTTACTTGAATGGGAACGTATGGTTCTGCATGACTGGATAGAAGCGCTGTTCCCTAATCAGCCTAGGGAAGAAGCATTCAAGCTGTTGCTGGACTCTGTCCGTCATCACTATTTTCGGGAAAACCTGTTGGTCAGTCGAATTCCGCAGGCAATTCAGACTAGATTAAGAACCGCTAGTGGGTTTCAGCATCTGGTAAGGGAGGCAGGCAAATAATTATGGTCCAGGAGCTTCGGAGATTTACTGTGCCAATTACCCGCCCTTGGCTCTACAGATTAATAGAGAATCCAGATTCACTGCCAGTCGAAACACTAGACAAACTGGCTGATCTTGAAGGTATCCAGAGTAAAATCTCTCAATTGATTGATGAGAACGGCGATAAGGCTCTGCCCGCTGGTCAGAGATCCCTCTGGGATCGGGAACTGATTCAGCCTCTTTATGAAGCCCTAAGAAACCTTCCTCGAAAAACTCTGGTTGACATGCGATTCTGGCACTGGCTGTGCATTCTTCCTTTACAAGATTTTGTCTGGTATCGCTGGCATGGATATATTCCTGAGCATCCCCGTCGAGCTTTGAGTGAACACCATGCCCTGGTCGTGCGGTTTACGGGGACTCCAACCTTGAATGGTTTCAGCCGCAATGCTTTAAGCCGCCTCTACTGGTGTGCTTCAACCCTTTATTCCGAGAATGAGGGGTTCTATTGGGTGGAACTGGCTCTTCAAAACCAGGATCTGTATCAGGCTATTTTTGAACGTAAGTTCAGTCTCTACCCACCAGCAGTAAAGGCTTGCTTAAAAGAATTGAAAGATAGAACTGAAACTGAGCGTCGTGAAGCTACACGACGACTGAACCATCACCTGACAACTATTGTTCTTGAAACCCTGAGTGAAGATGATATTCGTCAACTAATAAATCTTTGAAGAAATAGAACTGTCAGGTAATTGAGTGAAGCGCTGATTTCAAAACCATGAGTAAAACTGCACTGGCTTCTGTTAAAGGAGAAAAGGTAACTCTAAAGCCCAAATCTCTCTCTAGCCATGATTTAGACCAACTTCAGGAAATTGCCCGAGCAGCTCTGAAGCAGAAAAAACCGCTGGCTATTGATTTGTTTTGTGGGGCAGGTGGACTGAGTCTGGGACTTGAGGAAGCAGGGTTCAACGTTATTCTGGGAGTTGATAAGTATCAACCTTCTGTAGAGACTCACAGAGCACAATTTAGAGGAGCCTCTGTTCATGCCGATCTTTCTAACCCTGAAGTGATCCAGAAGATAGATGAAGCCCTCAAAAATATTGATATTGACCTAGTCGCCGGAGGTCCTCCCTGTCAGCCTTTCTCACAGGCAGGAAAAAGCAAGATTCGCCATCTGGTAAAAGAGGGAGCACGAGAGAAGAATGATCAGCGTCGAGAATTATGGCAGTCCTTTGTGGCTGTTGTAGAAGCTCTGAAACCCAGAGCAGTACTGGTTGAGAATGTTCCCGAAATAGCATTAGGAAATGATGCTATTGTTCTACGTCAGTTGGTTTCTGAACTAGAAAAGCTGGGATATATTATTCATACCCGTATCTTGGCAGCATGGCAATATGATGTTCCCCAATTCCGGCAACGTCTTTTCCTAGTAGGTGTTGAGGCTGGAGTTAAATTCAGTTTCCCTGACTCTGTCAGCGAAATAAAACCGAAGTTAAGAGATGCCATTTCTGACTTGCCTCCCGTTGAAGCGGGGGCCAAAGATTTGATTTTACCCTATGCTAAGCCCAGAAAATTGAACCCTTTCCAGCAATGGTGTCGTGAGGGAGTTTCTGCCAAGGATAAGGACAAAATCTACGATCACATTGTTCGTGCCGTTCGCGATGATGATCTTGAAGCCTTTCGTCTGATGGATCATCGTACCCGATACTCTGACCTTCCAGAGGAACTGAAACGCTACCGGGATGATATTTTTGATGATAAATACAAACGACTCAGCTGGGAAGAACCATCGAGAAGTATCACGGCACACCTTGCCCGAGATGGTTACTGGTACATTCATCCGGAGCAGCATCGCTGTTTGACTGTTCGTGAAGCTGCCCGGGTCCAGAGTTTTCCTGATTGGTTCCGCTTCAGTGGGTACCCGAGTAATGCTTATCGGCAGATTGGTGAAGCCGTTCCTCCACTGCTAGGCAAACACCTGGGTAAGGCTATCTTCGACGCTCTGTATAACAATAGCCAGTCTTCAAATGGCAATGTCCCCAGCAGCTCAAATGCCCATGTTCCTACCAATAAAGTGTCAGATGTGCTAAGAAAGTGGATAAAGAACGAATCGCCTGAAAACATGGTTGCCCCATGGAGGAAGACTCAGAATCTGTGGTCAGTGTTATTGGGTATGACTCTATTTGAAAGGTCTTCTGAACAACAGGTACATTTACTCTGGCCTACTTTTCATAAAAGGTGGAATAGTCCTGAGGCGTTTCTGGCTGATTCCCTGAAAGAGACAGCAGTTCGAGCAACCGGACGCGGACATCTGTATTCAGGCCTAGTGAAAATTGCAGAGATCCTATCCAAGTCAAGCGATGCAGAGGATCTTAAAATCCCTGATATTGGAGAAAACCAACTTAATTTCGCCATAGCATTGGCTAACCTCACTAGCCAGCGCCCTCCATCGGTGCCCATAGCGAGGGTTGCTGAGCGTGTATTAGGTAATGGTCATGAAAAGAGTTCGATTGGCCACGAACATCTCATGCTTGCTCGTTTAATAGGTGTGGATGAAGATAGCCTCGCTTATGCTGGTGTGCTGGAAGTCGCTGACAGATACTGCAAGCCTTCCCAACCCTTGTGCAAGCAGTGCCCTGTGAGAGAACTCTGCACGACAGCCACAAAAGCGAAAGAGTAATACAAAATGCTTGAGTTTGTAGAATATAGGCTATTAGACGTTAAAGAGATAGAACCGATGGCCATGAGTGAATCCGACCCTTCAATAAAGCAGGTTATTCAGCTCCTAAAAGACCGGGGCCTGAACGCTGAGTACTGGCATAGTGGTGGAGGCAACTTTGGCATCATGGTATGGCTTCCAGATGACAGGTCCCTTCTATGGGGAGCAGTAGATGGAATCTGGGCTTATGACCATATGGAGGCTGACAATGATTACATTGCTTCAGGGTTCACAGATATTCCAGAATCGGGATTTGATCCTCAGGTACTAGTAGAATCCATCCATAATTCTGTAAAAGCTCTAGCTCCTAATTAAAGGGACCGATAATGCGGCCAATCAACGCGATACGGTGGTGTGACCGGACACGGGTAAGGGAATGTCCATCAACTGAAACACCGATTCGACAAATCCCTAGGCTTGACGCCCGACCAGATGGAACACGCTCTTCAGGGTAGCTACTATCACAATCGCTATGTTACTGTAAGGTAAGAGATTCCCGGCGGATCATTCGCTTTGATCATTAATCATTAGTCAAGGGTGTCTTTGCTGATACAGGGCTAGACTACCGCGCTGCTTCAGACCAGCGTTATAATTAGACCAGCTGTGGACTTAGTACGGCATAGGCATCAGGTTTTAGCTCGTGCTTTAACTTTATGCCCTAACTGTACCCCGTCCGAAACAATCTATTCATGCAATAACGCCATGAGTGATTTTAAATTAGTATTAAAAATTAACCCAAACACGATTCAATATTTAAGTATTTTATTATATGCGCAATCGCCAAGTATTCTTTCAAAATTAAGTTCAAAATTCTGGAATGCTGATGACGATAATATCAGCAAGCCGATATTTTATTTTTTTTGAAGTGAAAGGAAATCACAACATTAAACTTTAACTTTTTACTATATTTCTGGATAGATGTCATCAGTTAGACAAAAAGAAGAAAATTACGATCTTGCTGAGCCCCGCGCCTCAGCGATGATTGAGTCCCTTCGAGCTTTTGGCTACAACATCCAGACCGCGATCGCAGATCTGATAGATAACAGTATCTCAGCCGAGTCAGGTAATATCTGGGTTGATTTCTTCTGGAATGGTCCTGACTCTTACATTTCGATTAAAGACGATGGCAAAGGCATGACGGAAAAAGCACTTGTAAACGCCATGCGTCCTGGTAGCCAGAATCCCCTTACAACACGTAATCCTCAAGATCTCGGAAGATTCGGCCTCGGACTCAAAACAGCTTCATTTTCCCAGTGCCGAAGGCTAACTGTTGCATCCCGTACCAGCGATTCATCAGTTGCCATTCGCATGTGGGATCTGGACTACGTCAACCAGACTGACGAATGGAGGCTTTTACACTTGCCTGCCCTAGGTTCAGAAAAACTTCTCACCGGTCTGGATAAAATGCGCCAAGGCACCATTGTTTTATGGGAATGCCTAGATCGCATTGTCAATGACGCCCGAGTAGAAAACAAAAAAGCGCAGGAGAACTTTCTCGAAAACATTGCCATTGTGGAAAAGCATCTTGCGATGGTGTTTCATCGGTACCTAGAAGGTCGGGGACGAACAAAAATCTGGATCAATGACCAATCACTAGAAGCCTGGGATCCGTTTCTTACAGGAGAAAAAGCTACTCAGTGGTTGCCCGAAGAACCATTCTGTAACCGGCAAGTCCTCGTACAGCCCTACGTGCTGCCCCATCATTCCAAAATTAGTGAGAAAACTCACAAGTATGCTGCTGGGCCAAAAGGATGGAACGCTCAACAAGGTTTCTACATTTATCGTAATCAGCGTTTACTAGTTGCAGGAGATTGGTTGGGATTAGGTTTTCAAAAAGAAGAGCACTGTAAACTCGCTCGTATTCAGATTGATTTACCCAACACAATGGATACATCCTGGGACATAGACATAAAAAAATCTCGAGCACGACCTCCGGCTGCTCTGAGGGAAGATCTCAAGCGAATTGCCCGCATTACCAGACGAGAAGCAACCGAGATTTATAGGCATCGGGGCAAAGTTATCACAAGGAAGAATGCTGATGACTATGTTTTTCCATGGGAAAGGAAGATCAGGCAGGGAAAAGTCTTTTACGCCGTAAATCATAAGCATCCTCTGATCCAGGAAACACAGAATATTCCCAAGGAGTATCAATCCATCATCAAAGCCATGCTGCGTCTTTTGGAAGAAACAGTACCCGTTCAACAAATATGGCTGGATAGTTCAGATAAACCCGACAGTCACGTTCAACCATTCGAGGGGGTTCCCACGAAAGAAGTTATGGAGGTTATTAACCAAATATACCAATCTCTCCGAAATACAGGATTAAAGGCTCAACAGGCCCGGATTCGACTACTTGCCATGGAACCATTTCAGCATTTTGAAGAACTCATTCAAAACTTACCGGATTGAAAATTGGAGGTCATGCTATGAACGCTTATGAATTTGCCAAACAGCTTGCTCAGTTATCACTCCAAGGGGAAAAAACAGTAACACCAGAGCTCATTCGGGAAAAAACAAGTACTGCCGTACATACTTTGCCCCAGTTTGGGTACACCGATCCCGTTGATGCATCCGCTTTGATCAAAGAATTGGAGAGTCTGTATACAGTATGGATAGGTAAAGGAGCTATTCTTGATGATGAACAAGATCATATTCCCTGGTTACCAGCCAAGCGAGCTGACATAGACTGGGATTTCTGGTATAGATATCGCCAGTATCTTGAACAGAAAAAAGGATGGTCACCTCAGGTTGTTGATCGCCTTGAGCAACTCACTGATTCAATTCTGGAACGTATCGAAAATCCTGAACGCCCGGGTATGTGGGACAGGCGGGGCATGGTGGTTGGCCAAGTGCAGTCAGGTAAGACTTCTAACTACACTGGCCTTATCTGTAAAGCAGTAGATGCCGGGTACAAACTAGTTATCGTTCTTGCTGGACTACACAACAGCTTACGGAGTCAGACTCAACTTCGACTGGATGAGGGCTTCCTTGGCTTTAACTCTCAGCTGCACAAAGCAGCAGAAGCAGGAAACGCTCTGCTAGGTGCAGGAAAAATCCCAATGGGTAAGCGTCTGATTGCGAACTCGGGTACTAACAGCGATGAGAATGGAGATTTTAGTACGAAAATAGCGAAACAGTATGGGGTACAGCTTGGAGGAGACCCTGTACTAATGGTGGTTAAAAAGAACAAGACAGTTCTGAAAAATCTTGTGAGTTGGGCCATTACAATTGCTGGCATGATAGATCCTGAAACAGGTCGCAAAGTTGTTAGAGAAGTTCCACTGCTTGTTATTGATGACGAGGCCGATAATGCTTCTGTTAACACTAAAGAAGTAGCTAAAGATGAGAATGGTCGCCTTCTGGAAGATCAGGATTGCACAGCTATTAATGCGTTAATAAGAGAACTATTATATAACTTCGAAAAAAGTACTTATATAGGCTATACGGCAACACCCTTTGCAAACATTTTTATTCATGCTGATGTAGATACTAAGAAACATGGTGCCGATTTATTTCCCAAACACTTCATTATTAATCTACCAGCTCCAAATAATTATGTTGGACCTGTGCAGGTGTTCGGTTTAGAAAGCGACTCGGTAGCTGATCTGGATGCTTCTGATGGGCTAAATATAATTCGCAAAGTAAAAGTAAAGGATCAGGAAAACTGGATGCCCCTCAAGCATAAGAAATCGCATGAGCCGCCCTTCCTATCACCTTCTTTAGAGGAAGCTATCCATGCATTCATTCTGACCTGTGCCGTGCGGATATATCGTGGTCAGGAAAGAGCCCATAATTCGATGTTAGTCCACGTCACCAGATACACTGATGTTCAGGCCCGTGTCGGTCAGCTGGTAAAAGACTATCTAACAACAGTTCAACGTAGGCTACGCTATGGAGAGGGCAACACTCCATATCCCCTAATTGAGCAACTCCGCACTCTCTGGAAGACGGACTATTACCCGACCAGTCAGAGTATCGCAGGAACTGAGCTACAGCCTGAAGTTCCAGTGCCTGAATGGTCTGAGCTAGAGCCATTACTCGACAGAGCTGCTGCTCGTATTCAGGTCAAAGAGATTAATGGAGCAGCCAAAGACATTCTAGATTATTGGGAAAATCCTGATGGCCTAAATATTATTGCAATTGGAGGAGATAAGCTTTCCCGCGGCTTGACTCTTGAAGGGTTGAGTGTCAGCTATTACCTGCGAGCTTCCAAAATGTACGATACCTTGATGCAGATGGGACGGTGGTTTGGATATCGGCCTGGCTATCTTGACCTATGCCGTCTGTATACAACTGACGAACTGGTGGAATGGTATAAACATATTACTGTGGCGAGTGAAGAGCTACGCAAAGAATTTAACTACATGGTAGCCGCTGGAGGGACCCCCAGTGATTTTGGGTTGAAAGTACGTACCCATCCTTCCGGGCTTCTAATCACTGGAGCTACTAAAATGAGAAATGGCATGAAAATGCAGCTTTCATTTGCTGGTAGCTTGAGTGAAACGTATCTTTTCCACAAAAATGATGTCACTAACAGTCAAAACCTTCAAGCTACCGAACAGCTACTGTCCTCTCTAGATATCCCTTACCAAAATAAAGAAACTAAGGGAAACTTTCTGTGGAAAGAAGTAGATGGGAAGAAAATCATTGAATTTCTACAGGAATACCGTTCTCACCCAGATGCTCGCTTAGCCAATACTAGGAGCCTAATCGATTACATTAAAGCACAGCTTCAGCAAAAGGAACTTGAAACCTGGACCGTTGCTCTAATTTCTAGTAGCAAGCCTAAAAATTCTAACTATTACTCAATTGCAGGATGTGAGGTTGGACTCACATATAGAAAGAATGCAGATGAAACTGGTGCCCTTCCGGAGTATCGATTAGTCAAATCTCGTTTGCTCAGCCCGGTTGATGAAATGCTAGATTTCACAGAAGAAAAGCGTCAAGAAATCATCGAGATCACTGCACAGAGCCGAAAGGAAGCCGGGAAGCCAGAAGGTAAGAGTAAGACCCCAGATGGCAAAGTAATTCGAGAGAAACGCAGTTCAAAGAATGGTTTACTACTAATTTACCCTCTGGATCCAGAGAGTATTAACTCACAGGTACCGGTAATAGGGTTCGCAATTAGTTTTCCCGGTAGCAGTAACGCAAAATCTGTGGAATATAAAGTCAACAATACCTATTGGGAGCAAGAAGTCCAGGAGAATTATGAAGGTTGACGAAGTCTGGATGATCCTGATTCAAGAAGCTGGCGAAATATCCAGTGGTTACCTTACCCGTCGTATTCTACCAGAAGTTAATTATGATGTTTATCTTGCCATTGAACGACCTAAAGATATCTGCTCACTGATCTTGGGTTTTCATAACAACTACCTGAAAGCCCAGATTTCTTTACCTGCTGCCAGAAGTTTTGAGGTCAGACGAGTTGTCTTTCCCGACAATCCCCCAAATTATTTAACTATCCAACTTGTCCTGACTGATCCTCAGTACAAAGATATTTTCATCACGCTTGTTCAAGATATAGTTGACCACATTTCACTCATTGTTTGTGAGCGAGAAGCTTTCGAAGCCTTTATTGTCAGGCTAAGGCGATGGCAAACATTTTTAGAAAAGCATGGTATTCAAGGTTTAAGCGACATTGCTCAGAGGGGGCTTTTTGGCGAACTCTGGTGTTTGAAATGCCTGTTATTACCTAGAATAGGATTGCAGCAGGGAATCTACTCTTGGACAGGCCCTGAAGGTACTCCACAGGACTTTCAATTAGAAGGTTGCAACATTGAAGTTAAAACCACAATCACAAAACAACCTCAAAAGCTGGAAATAGCTAATGAAAGACAACTAGACGATACAGATATTGCAAATCTTATACTCCTTCACATATCTCTCTCCACTTCTAGAGAACAAGGGATTAAGTTGCCTACACTGGTTGATGAAATTCGCAGATCTCTATCTTCTGTGCCTTTAGTAAAAGCTAGTTTTAACACTCTTTTATTTGAAGTTGGTTATCTAGATATCCACGCAGCATTTTATATGGAAAAAAGTTACATTGTAAAAGAATGCAACTATTACAAAGTGGAAAATGACTTTCCAAGAATCACTGAAACTGAACTTATAAACGGCATAGGAGATGTTCGCTACAGCATTAATATTTCCGCATGTCAAAACTTTATCTTAAAAGAAGAAACGGTGATTTCTATGATAGACGCTAATTATGAATGATGACATTGAAAGATTAAATATTTTTGCAGAAAACTTCAAACAGGAGATTATTAGTAATTCCGAAGGTGCTGGTGAGGAGAGCGACTTATTTCGCGAGGACACTTTCACTAGTTTAGTCGTTGATTATCTAGTCGAGAACGGCGAACTAGATGATGGATGCGTCTGTTTTCACAGCGCCAGAGGCATCAAAGTTAATGGCTATAATTTGAATGAGAATGAAGGTAGACTAGATTTGTTTATCTCTATTTTTACGCAAGATACACCACCATCTACCGTCTTGAGAAGCGAAGTAGAAAAAGCTTTCCGAAGATTGTTTAACTTTTATCAGAAATCTACCAGAAACTACCATAGAGAAATAGAAGAAGCCTCAGATGTTTTTGATTTAGCTCAGATGATTGCCAATGCCCAAAATGAGCTAAGCCAAATTCGACTCTTCCTATTTACAGACGGTCTTACAACAGTAGCTATCAAGCCCGCTGAATATAAAGAAGGAATTAATATTTCTTACAACATCTGGGATTTAAGACGTATTTACCGCTGTGTAAGCTCAGGTCAGCGTCAGGAAACAATTGAAGTAGATATTTTGGACAGATATGGACTCACTATACCCTGTCTATTTGTTCCCAATAAAGAAGCCGATTACACTGCCTGCTTGGCAATGATCCCAGGAGAATTACTTTACAAGTTATATAACGAGTTTGGTTCTAGATTGCTAGAAAGAAATGTCAGATCTTTTCTACAGGCTCGAGGTAAAATAAATAAAGGAATACGTCAAACGCTTCTTAAAGAACCTTATCGTTTCCTGGCATATAATAATGGAATTTCTGCAACTGCTGAAAATATAAAGCTGATTAATTTGCCTGATGGAGGAACTGCAATAAGCTGGATTAGAGGACTACAAATCGTAAATGGAGGCCAAACTACAGCTTCCATTTATCAGGCTGTCAGAAAAGATAAAGCAGATATATCACAGGTATATGTTCAAACTAAGCTAACTATTATAGTAGATAGTCAGAAAATAGACGAAATGGTTCCTCTAATTTCAAGATACGCGAATAGTCAAAATAAAGTTAACGAAGCAGACTTTTCTTCCAATGATCCTTTCCACATCAAGATTGAGGAACTATCTCGTTCCATTTGGGCACCTGCAGTAGATGGCACTCAGCGCCAGACCCGATGGTTTTATGAAAGAGCCAGAGGGCAGTATTTAGATGCTAAAGGACGAGAATCTACTCCGGCCAAGCAAAAAGCGTTTTCTGCCACGCATCCGATGTCTCAGAAATTTGATAAAACTGACCTGGCAAAATATGAAAATACATGGGATCAGTTTCCCTATATCGTGAGCATGGGTGCTCAAAAAAACTTTTGCAGCTTTATAGATCGATTTAGCAAGAAAAAAAGTTTTGAAGTTGATGAATCTTACTTTAAAGATTTAGTTGCAAAAACGATTCTGTTCAGACACACAGAGAAAATAGTTCAGGCTCACAACTTTGGTGGGTATAGGGCAAATATCGTGACCTATACCCTGTCTTATCTTTTTCATCATACTAATCAACGTATAAATCTTGAACTGATATGGAAAGGCCAGTGTCTGCCAGGAATTTTACGTGAAGCTATATCAAAAGTTTCAGTAGATGTTCATAGCTTCATCACGAAACCACCGGGTGGCCAGAATGTTACTGAGTGGTGTAAGAAGGAAGACTGTTGGTCCAGAGTAAAAAATTTAGATCTACAGCACCCTGACTTGTCAGATATTCTGATAGAGAAAGTTGATAAGAATATCTGGAGATCTACCGCAAATGACGACTTAGAGAGTATTGAAGATCAGGGGAATATTCAAACAATCATCAAGGTGCCCGCTGATATCTGGTTTCAGATTTCTCACTGGGCTAAAGAGACACAAAGCTTGATGCCCTGGCAACGCAGCCTCTGTTTTAGTCTGGGAAAACTGGCGAGCAATAACGAGAGACCTTCTCTAAAACAAGCGAGGCAGGGTCTAATGATCCTGGAGGAAGCAAAGCGTTTAGGCTTTAAATTCGTTGATTTCCATAATAGTCCCCAAAATCGTGAGTAGCGCCGAGATAATCTAAATTCTCGATTTCCAATAGAAAGATCTACCGCTAAAAAACTATCCTTCAGCCTGAAACAACTCACATTTTTTATTCCCTGTCAACCTACAAAATGTAAGTCATACGCCTGCTATATCATACGCCTGTTATAAAGGTCAGCGTACTGGCCTTTGCTGAGGCTGATAGTGCCATCCTGAATATCAGGGAGCAGGTAATCCCAAAGACCTTCACCTTCTACCGTGAAGAAGGTGTCAGTTTTCTGGCTGCTAATGCGAATCAGATCATCCTCCTCCTGGGAGATCAGAAAAGAGGCAGAGGGCTGTAAGGCATCCTGAATCAACTTCCAGGCGGCTTTGAAAGCCTGGTCCCGTTCGGGGCTATTAGCGGGCCAAAAGATACATTGCATCCCAGAGGCCGGGATAGGTTTCTCAAAGGCAATCGGGTTAAACAGTTCGTAGTAAAATCCCCCATCCTCTGGAGCTTCA
>Ga0169931_10008471_pt1 | contig 14995 bp, 14 predicted proteins | sample Kivu_15m_20L_FD_129675 | JGI IMG/M metagenome (GOLD analysis project Ga0169931, IMG submission 129675) | Freshwater microbial communities from Lake Kivu, Western Province, Rwanda to study Microbial Dark Matter (Phase II) - Kivu_15m_20L... | ecosystem: Environmental > Aquatic > Freshwater > Lake... | reverse complement strand
CTCACCTCTTCCCATTCCGAACAGAGAAGTTAAGCCCACCTGCGCAGATGGTACTACATCCGTGGGAGAGTATGTCACCGCCTTCTTCAACCCTTCATCAATCGATGAAGGGTTTTTTGTTTTTTACTATTAAAAAAAATTGGCATGATAAATGCTAACATAATAAAATAAAATTTACACTTATGAAAGCAAAAATCTACTTAATGTTAGGAATTTTTATATTCCTTTTTATTGGTTGTACTAAAGAAACTATTGTGGAAAACGATGCACCACAAATTGAAGTTTTTGAAGTGGTGACAAATTTTAACGCAACTAATAACTTTTCAAGACTTGTGCCATTTAATCCACCATTATTTACCTCTGATATTGTTTTGGTTTACATTCAATGGGACCAGTTTAATGGAAGCCCAGTTTGGCGATTGGTACCTCAAACCGTGCAATTACCATTGGGAGATATTCAATATAATTTTGATTATACACGTTTTGATGCAAATATTTTTATGTCATCAGCCGATATCAATTTAAATTCTTTAGGTGCTGAGTGGACCAATAATCAGAGATTTAGAATTGTAATTTTACCTGGATTTTTTGTACAACAAATGCGATTAGATTATTCAAATTATAACAATGTTATTTCTAAATTAAACTCTAATTTTGATGTGAAAATTAAAAACTTAAATTAGGTGGAGTATTTATTATTGCTATTGGGTATTGTTGTTTTGATAAAAGGAGGTGATTGGTTACTCAATTCTTCTGTAAACTTATCTCTTAAATTATATATTCCAAAAATAATTGTAGGATTAACGGTTGTTTCATTTGCAACATCAGCACCGGAATTAATGGTTTCGGTGCTTTCTGCTTTTAATGGCTCTTCTGATTTAGCTGTTGGAAATGTAATTTGGTCTAACATTGCTAATATAGCTTTAATTCTTGCAGTTGTATTATTGTTTTCAAAAATTTCATAAAACAAATCTTTTTTTCTAAAGGATTATGCAATTCTTTTATTTTCCACATGTTTATTTTTCCTACTAAGTTTTTATGATCATAATTTAAGTTCAATTGATGGGATTATCTTTATTTTGATATTGATCATTTATGTAGCTTATTTAATTAAGTCAGCTCAATCTGATACTTTTGATGACACAGGTGCTGAATTTGTAAATGTTTCTTGGGTGAAAATTATTCTGACCCTATTGCTTGGTATTATAGCTTTGTATTTTGGTTCCGAACTTTTGGTGAGTAATGCCGTTATTATAGCCAAGAAATTAGGAGTTTCTGAAAAAGTAATAGGGGTTCCCATTGTAGCCATAGGAACAAGTTTGCCGGAATTAGTAGCTTCCTTGGTTGCGATTAAAAAGAAGGAAAATGCGATTTCTTTTGGAAACATCATAGGTTTAAATATTTTTAATATTTTATGTGTACTAGGATTGACTTCTATAATCCATCCAATTGATATTGCACCAAGTTTTATACTATTTGATTTTTGGTGGATGCTATTAATTGTACTCCTTATTCCAGTATTTTCCTTTATACCTCTAAAAGGAAATATAGATTATAAATTCGGCATAGTTTTGTTACTTGTATATATGGGGTATCTGTATCTTTCAATTTAGTTTTTAGATAATTTACTATAAAAATTTAAGGGATAAATCTATTAAAATATATTTTTTTATAATTTTGCCCTAGTTTTAACAGGGTAAATTTGTATAATATGTCAAAAGTAAGATTTTCGGCTTTAGATAAAGCACTTTCAAGAGAAGTTATTAAAGTAGATGAATTAGGTAAAAAATCAGAAATTTTTGCAACCAATGTCTTTAATGACAAAGCAATGCGAAAATACTTAACCTCTGATGCCTATAAGGCAGTGCAAGATGCTATTCATAGCGGGACAAAAATAGACCGAAAAATGGCGGACTATGTTGCAAATGGGATGAAAGAATGGGCTATGAGCAAAGGTGTAACTCATTATACTCACTGGTTTCAACCCCTAACAGGTTCCACTGCTGAAAAACACGATGCTTTTTTTGAAACTTTTTTTGATGGTTCAGATCCTGTTGAAAAATTTGGAGGCAGTCAATTAGCTCAACAAGAACCAGATGCTTCTAGTTTTCCTAATGGAGGTATCAGAAATACTTTTGAAGCAAGAGGATACACCGCATGGGATCCAACATCACCAGCTTTTATTTATGGAACAACGCTTTGTATTCCTACTGTGTTTGTTTCGTATACCGGAGAAGCATTAGATTACAAAACCCCTTTGTTAAGAGCTTTGCATTCTATTGATGATGCAGCTACTTCAGTGGCAAAATATTTTGATAAAAATGTTACCAAAGTGACTCCAACTTTGGGTTGGGAACAAGAATATTTTTTAATTGACAGATCATTAGCCAAATCAAGACCTGATCTTATTTTAACAGGAAGAACTTTATTAGGACATTCTTCTGCAAAAGGACAGCAATTAGAAGATCATTATTTTGGTTCAATTTCAACCAGAGTTTTAAACTACATGCGTGATTTGGAAAACGAGTGTATGCTATTAGGAATTCCGGTAAAAACTCGTCATAACGAAGTAGCACCAAGTCAATTTGAATTGGCTCCTATATTTGAGGAAATTAACTTAGCAGTAGATCACAATTCTTTGTTGATGGATGTGATGCAAAAAGTTGCGGAGCGTCATCATTTTAAAGTGTTATTTCATGAAAAACCTTTCAAGGGAGTAAATGGTTCAGGGAAACACAACAACTGGTCTTTAGCAACAGATACCGGAATCAATTTGTTGAGTCCAGGCAAAACTCCAATGAGTAATTTACAATTTTTGACTTTCTTTATTAATACGATTAAAGCAGTTCAAAACCACGAAGCATTGCTAAGAGCCTCTATTGCATCTGCAAGCAACGACCATCGTTTAGGTGCTAATGAAGCTCCTCCGGCAATTATTTCTATTTTTATTGGTGAACAGTTAACCAAAGTTTTGGAAGAACTGGAAGGAGTTTCAAAAGGAAAATTATCTCCAGAAGAAAAAACAGATTTAAAATTAAATGTGGTTGGTAAATTACCTGATGTATTATTAGACAATACTGATAGAAACAGAACTTCTCCTTTTGCATTTACTGGAAATAAATTTGAATTTAGAGCCGTTGGAAGTAGTGCCAATTGTGCCAATGCAATGACTACATTGAATGCTATTGTAGCTCAACAATTAATAGAATTTAAAAAAGAAGTTGACGCATTGATAGAAAATAGTGGTTTGAAAAAAGATGAAGCAATTTTTAATGTGCTACGTGAATATATCAAGCAAACCAAGAAAATATTATTTGAAGGAGATGGTTATAGCGAAGAATGGGAAAAAGAAGCAGAAAAACGAGGATTAAGTAATTTCAAAACCACACCAGATGCTTTAAAAGCAAAAGTTTCTGAAAATTCAGTGGCTCTATTTGAAAGTTTAGGCATCATGAATCATGTTGAAATTGAAGCCAGATATGAAATTGAATTAGAGGAATATGCCAAAAAAATTCAAATTGAAGGAAGGGTTTTGGGTGATATTGCTCGTAACCACGTAATTCCAACTGCCATTAAATATCAAAATACATTGATTGAAAATGTAAAAGGTTTGAAAGATATTTTTGGATCAGATTATGCTAAATTGGCATCAGAGCAAATCAATTTAATCAAAGAGATTTCTCACCATATCGAAGCTATCAATAGCAAAATTGATGCAATGACGGAAGAACGTAAAAAGGCAAATGCTTTAGGTTCAGCAGAACAAATGGCACAAGCATATTGTAATCAGGTGAAGCCATATTTCGAAGAAATTCGTTACCATGCAGACAAACTAGAGTTGTTAATTGATGACGAAATGTGGACATTAACCAAATACAGAGAATTATTATTTATTAAATAGATTTTAGTTAAGTTTGTAGAGAAAGTCATCCAATTTTATGGATGGCTTTTTTTATGGTATTATTTGTGTACTTTTATGCTTGTATTTTATAAGTATGATAAGAATTCTAATTCTATTTTATTTAATTTCATGTTCTGCTTTTGCACAAGAACAATTTTCCGTGTTTTTTGATTCAAATCAGTTTAACTTATCTAACATTGAAAAGACGAAACTTTTCCATTGGGTACAAAGCCATCAAAAAGACAAAGTAGTTGCGATGGAAGGCTTTACAGATGAGGACGGAAGTATAGGTTATAACGATACACTTTCAAAAAAAAGGGTGCAATCAGTATGGAATGAAATCAAAGATAAAATTCAAATTAGAGAAGATTTTAAAACCAGAAGTTTTGGAAAATTGCATCAACAAGATACCGAAAAAAGTAAAAATCGAAGAGTTACAATTACATATATATTGGAAAAAGACTTTGAAAGAGAAAACGAAATTTTAAGAATTATTCCTAAAGTTAAAGAAAAAGTAACCCCTAAATTTCCGGATGCTTTAGCAATTAAAGAAATGGATGGCTCTGAAAGCATATTAGAGTTTGATGTTGCTTTTATGCAAAAAGTTAGTTTGGCCAAACAAGGCGAAACTTTTTTATTAGAACCATTAAATTTTCATTGGAATACTTTTGCAATTACCAAAGAATCTCGACCAAAGTTGTATGAGCTACTATTTGTAATGCAACAAAATCCAAATTTAAAAATCAAAGTCATAGGACACATGTGTTGCAACGCTTCTGCCAAAACGTTTCAATTATCAAAAGACAGAGCAAAAGCTATGAAACAATTTTTAATTGCAAATGGAATTAAAGAAGAAAGAGTAAATTTTGAAGGTAAAGGAATTCAAGAACCTTTATTTGCTATACCAGAGACAGATGAAATACAAAGAGCTGCAAATAGAAGAGTTGAAATTTTTATAGTTGAAAATCCATAATTTTAATTTGTTTAAAACCCAACATATGAATTTAAAGAGATATTGGTTATTCGGATGTTTTATCACTTGGGGTTTTTTTGCCCAAGTACAAGCACCACATCAATTTTTACCGCATTATGGCAAACACGTTTCTTATTACCATCATGTAGAAGATTATTTTCAACATTTGGTTAAAAATTCTAACCAAATTCAGCATCAAGTGTACGGAAAGACCTACCAAGACCGAAATTTGAATGTATATTTTATTTCTTCAGAAGAAAATTTAAAAAATATAGAAACTATTCGTAAACAGCATTTAACCAATATAGGGCTATTACCCGGTAGCAAAACCAGACAAGACAAAGTATTTGTTTGGTTAAGTTTTAATGTACATGGCAACGAAATTGGTTCTATTGAAAGTGCTTTAAGCGTGGCTTATGAATTGGTGAATCCAAATAATGCGGCAACTAAAAAGTGGTTGCAAGATGTTATTGTAATTTTAGACCCCTGTTTAAATCCGGATGGTTTTGCAAGATATTCCCATTGGTTGCGAGATATCACGGGAACACAATTACATCCCGGAGTAACCGATAGAGAACACATGGAGCCTTGGCCTGGAGGAAGACAAAATCATTATGTAAATGACTTGAACAGAGATTGGGCTTGGCAAACCCAAAAAGAGTCGCAACTCAGAATTGCATTATACCAACAATGGATGCCTATGGTTCATGCAGATGTAAATGAAATGGGATATAACGAACCATATTTTTTTCCTCCTGCTGCAGAACCATTTCATGAGCAAATTACTGCATATCAACGAAAGTTTCACCAAAAAATAGGTGAGTTAACTTCTAAAAAATTTGACGAAAAGGGTTGGTTGTATTATTCTGGAGAGCGATTTGATTTGTTTTATCCTAGTTATGGTGATACGTATCCATCTTATAATGGAGCAATTGGGATGACTTACGAGCAAGGTGGAATTGGAGCCGGACGAGCTGTTCGACAAAATAATGGTCAGATTTTAACCATTCAAGACAGGCTAGAACATCACACCAAAGCAATTTTAGCAGCAGTGGAATTGTCATACTTGGAAAGGAATAATTTGATTCAAGAATTTCACCAGTATTTTATAAAGTCTAGAACGCAACCATTAGGAAATTTCAAATCGTATGTGGTAAAAAATAGTCCGAAAGTAGAAGGATTATTACAATTGTTACAGAAAAATAAAATTGAGTATCAAATAGCTGATCAAAATGTAAGTCTGAAAGGATGGCATTACCAAACAGGCAAAGATGCCAATTTTCAATTACAGCCCAATGATGTGGTTATTTCAGTAGATCAACCAAGAGCTGTATTAACTCAGGTTTTGATGGATCCTTACCACAAATTAACCGATAGCTTGTCATACGACATCACTGCTTGGGCTTTGCCTTTTGCTTATGGGGTAGAGACTTATGGTGTAAAATCTTTTTTAAAAATAGCTGTCAAGGATAACACTATTTTGGAAAAAACCATTAAACCAGCAAAATTTTATGCAGTTGCTATTCCATGGAATAATGTAGTATCAGCAAAAATATTAGGAGCTTTACATCAAAAGCAAATCAAAGTGAGATGTTTGCAGAAAAGCATCAATTTCGATGGGAAGTCTTTTGAAAAGGGTACTTTAATAGTTACCAAAGCAGACAATCTTTCTGTTGAAAATTTAGAGTTGTTAGTACAAGAAATAACCAAGGATAAATTAGATGTGGTATTTCTTCATACCGGATTTGGTGGCAAAGGAGGAGATATTGGTGGAGAATTGTATCCGTTTTTAGTATCTCCTAAAATATTATTATTGGGTGGATTAGGGGTAAGTAATGTTGATTTTGGCCAAATTTGGCATTTTTTAGATGAAAGAGTTTCCTATCCACACAGCAAAGTAGAGTTGGCTTACTTTAATCGAATAAATTTTCAGGATTTTAATACCGTTATTTTAACCGAAGGCTGGTATAATTTGTCAGATAGCCAAAGAAAGACATTAGATGAATTTGTGCAAAAAGGAGGTAAAATAATTGCAATTGGGTCTGCTTTAAGATTGTTCGAAGATAGAGAAGGATATCGGTTGACTAAATTTGCTGAAGAAGAAACTGCAAACCAACAAAGTAAAAAACGAAAAGAGAGGGAGTTAAAAAGCAGATTTGACGAATTTGACTCACAAGAACGAAGATCTATTTCCAACGAAGTAACTGGAGCAATTTTAGAAAACGTAGTAGACGATAGTCATCCATTAGGATTTGGTTTAGGCAAACAATATTTTAGTTTAAAAACTTCTAATCAAAGTTTTCAATTACTAAAAGGGGCACAAAATGTGATGTATATTCCAAAAAAATACCAAAGTCATGGTTTTATTGGAGCAGAAATTAAGTCGAAATTATCCGAAAACTTTACCATTGCAGTTGACGAAGTAGGCAGAGGAAAAGTAGTTTATATGGTAGATAATCCTATGTTTAGAGGTTTTTGGGAAAATGGAAATCTTTTGTTTGCAAATGCTATTTTTATGGTTTTTTAATCGTTTAATTCCTTTATTTTATAAAATAAAATGCCACTTTGTCAGTGGTGTTTTTGTTTTTAGTCATTTTTAATGTCATTTTTTACCAAGAAAGTTAATGGCATAATCCTTGACTTAATCGGATAAAATTTGCATTAAAATAAAATTAAATATCATGGGTAAAATTATTGGAATCGACTTAGGAACTACCAACTCTTGTGTTTCTGTAATGGAAGGTGGAGAACCGGTAGTAATTGCAAATGCAGAGGGTAAAAGAACGACACCATCTGTTATTGCATTTGTAGAAGGAGGCGAAATTAAAGTTGGAGATCCTGCTAAAAGACAAGCGGTAACCAATCCAACCAAAACCATAGCTTCTATCAAAAGATTTATGGGGAATAAATTCTCCGAAAGTCAAAAAGAAACTGCAAACGTTGCGTATAAAGTGGTAAAAGGAGATAACAACACTCCTAGAGTAGATATTGATGGTCGTTTGTATACACCACAAGAATTGTCTGCCATGACGTTACAAAAAATGAAAAAAACTGCAGAGGATTATTTAGGTACTTCTGTAACAGAAGCGGTTATTACCGTTCCAGCTTACTTTAATGATGCACAACGTCAGGCTACCAAAGAAGCGGGTGAAATCGCAGGTTTAAAAGTAATGCGTATCATCAACGAGCCTACAGCTGCTGCTTTGGCTTATGGTTTGGATAAAGCCGGAAAAGACCAAAAAATTGCAGTTTACGATTTAGGTGGAGGTACTTTTGATATTTCTATTCTTGAATTGGGAGATGGCGTTTTTGAAGTATTATCAACCAACGGAGATACCCATTTAGGTGGTGACGATTTTGACCAAGTGATTATCGATTGGTTGGCCAACGAGTTTCAATCAGAAGAAGGGGTGGATTTAAAAGTAGATCCAATGGCTTTACAAAGATTGAAAGAAGCTGCTGAAAAAGCGAAGATCGAATTGTCTTCATCTGCACAAACAGAAATCAACCTACCATACATCACTGCAACTGCTTCTGGACCAAAACACTTGGTAAAAACTTTAACCAGAGCAAAATTTGAGCAGTTGTCAGATGATTTGGTTCGTCGATCAATGATTCCTTGTGAAAAAGCATTGAAAGATGCAGGATTATCTAAATCTGATATAGACGAAGTAATTTTAGTTGGTGGGTCTACCAGAATCCCAAGAATTCAGGAAGAAGTTGAGAAATTCTTCGGTAAAAAACCATCTAAAGGAGTAAATCCAGATGAAGTAGTTGCGATTGGTGCAGCAATTCAAGGTGGTGTATTAACCGGTGATGTAAAAGATGTATTGTTGTTAGATGTAACTCCACTTTCTTTAGGTATTGAAACTATGGGTGGTGTAATGACCAAATTAATTGATGCCAATACGACTATTCCAACCAAAAAGTCGCAAGTTTTCTCTACAGCTGCTGACAACCAACCTTCAGTTGAGATTCACGTATTGCAAGGTGAAAGACCAATGGCTAACGACAATAAAACTATTGGACGTTTTCACTTGGATGGTATTCCACCTGCACCAAGAGGAGTTCCTCAAATTGAAGTAACTTTTGATATTGATGCCAATGGTATCATCAAAGTATCTGCTACTGATAAAGGAACCGGAAAATCACACGACATCAGAATTGAAGCTTCTTCCGGGTTAACACAAGAAGAAATTGATAGAATGAAACGTGAAGCAGAAGCAAATGCAGAAGCTGATAAAGCGGCAAAAGAGAAAGTAGATAAAATCAATGAGGCTGACAGTATGATTTTTCAAACTGAAAAACAATTACAAGAGTTTGGAGATAAGTTATCTGATAACAACAAAGTTGCTATTAATGCTGCTTTAGAAGAGTTGAAAAAAGCTTATGAAACCAAAGAAGTTTCTACAATTCAACCAGCTTTAGATAAAATAAATGAAGCTTGGAAAAATGCTTCAGAAGAATTGTATAAGGCACAATCAGAAGGTGCTTCTAATTCTAGTCAATCATCCGGAGAAGCTGCACAAGGAGATCCTGTTCAAGATGTTGATTTTGAAGAAGTAAAGTGATGTTTAATTTTATTTGAATATAAAAAGCTCCAATTTTTTTGGAGCTTTTTTTAATCTCAAACTAATGACGATTCTTAAAGCGTTACATTTCCTATAATTTAATCACAAAAATTACAAAATATAAATTTACTCCACTTTTAACACTTTATTTTTCGACAGTATTTTTTTACCTTTTTGAAATGTTAAATCTATTCTTCCCAAGTAAATTCCATATGCTCCTACCTGATTTATCATAACTTCTTGGTCTAATTTATTTTTTTGAATAAAAGGTTTTTCTAAAAATGTATGGGTGTGTCCCCCTATAATTATTTCAATGCCATCTGTTAATTTAGCTAGTTTTTTATCAGAAATTTTGGTTGGTTCATTTCTGTAATCAAAGCCTAAATGCGACAAGCAAATTACGGCATCACATTGGTGTTTTTCTTTTAATAAACGAACCATATCAGTTGAAATTTCTACAGGGTCTAAATATTTGGTTTCTAAATACATTCTTTTATCAACCAAACCTTTTAATTCAATACCTAAACCAAACACGCCAATTTTTATTCCAGCGATTTGGTATACTTTATATGGCTTAATTCTTCCTTCTAAAATGGTATTGGAAAAGTCGTAATTAGCACTTAATAAATCAAATTTAGCAAATTCTAGTGGTTTCAATATTCCTGTTAGGCCATTATCAAATTCATGATTACCGATGGTGGTGGCATGATATCCCATTTGGCTCATCAGTTTCCATTCTAATTCGCCTTCAAAATAGTTAAAGTAAGGGGTGCCCTGAAAACTATCTCCAGCATCAAGTAATAAAACATTCGGATTTTCAGCTTTAATTTGTTGGATCAATTGAGCTCTTTTGGCCACTCCTCCCATGTTGGCATTTCTAGGATGATCACTTGAGAATGGCTCAATGTGGCTATGCACATCGTTGGTGTGTAAAATGGTAATTTTTATTTCGTTTTCTGTAAACAGATCTAATGGATTGTTAGCTACTAAAGCAGAAGTTAATACAGTGTTTTGGATAAAATTTCTACGGTTCATGAGTGTAAATTATTGTAATCGAACTTCTTTGGAAAAACTTACGGTACTAACGTGCTTAAAATAATCGATGAGAATATTTCTCAATTTATATTCTAAGTCAAAAGTGCCTTCATTTTTTAAAAAAAAGATCATGTTATCGCCACCATTGGCTGTGTAATCAGAAGTAGCTATGTAATAGATTTTATTTGGATTCAAAACTTCATTATTGATTAAAATTTCAATAAAGTCACCGTTTTTTATTGCTTTTACACCACTTAGTGGGTGTGGCTTTTTTTCTAAATAAATCATTTCTAACATTTCTTTTACTTGGGTTCCTTTTAAAGCAACTACTATCAAACTATTTTCAAAAGGCATGATTTCAAACGCATGTTTGGTTTGTATTTTTCCTGAAGGTAAAATTGCTCTTATACCACCATGGTTAAGTAAACATGCATCTAAGTTTAATTGGTGCTTTTTTTGGAGCCATTTTTTGGCAGCATCATATACCACATCACTCATCCAATTTCCCATTTCTGTTTGGTAAGGATTGATTAATTTACTTTTATCTAAAATAGTTGGATTATAACATAATATTTCATTCATTTCAGCATCTAATTTGTTTTTATAGGACAGAATAAAAGCTGCTACTTTCGGTTCTTCTTTCAAATTTTCGTCAACTGAAATTCTTTTTCCTTGAATAGTGGACAAATGGTTTTGGGTTTTGCATGCCACCAAACCAAAAGTTAGTGTTATAATTACCAAAAAAATTTGGTAGGTATTACTAATGTTTTTTAGATTTACCATGAAGTTATTATTTTCAAACATTTAAAACCCTAAAAGTATTGTATTTTGGAACTACTCAAAAATTTTTTTATTCAAAGAATTGTTAAGAAAAAGAATACTCCATTACTTTCGGTAAATCATGATACAATTCGTACGATAGGTTTGGTGATTGATATTCAAGAAAAAGACAGAACGGAGGAAATTATTAAGGAATTGGTAGCGTGTGGTTTTAAAAAAAATCAGATTTATTTACTACAATATACCAAGAGAAAGAAAAAAGAACAAAAAGAAATAAATCATTTGTTATCTTTAAAAGAGGTTTCTTGGAAAGGGGAAATAGTACATACCTTTACCAATAAATTTATACAAACTCCGTTTGATTTATTAATAAATTACTATGATTTGGAAAAAATGCCATTGTTGTTGGTAACCTTGTTTTCCAAAGCAAATTTTAAGGTTGGATTTGCAAGTGTAGGTAAAGAGATTAATCATTTATCTGTAGATACCAAACCTGAAAAAGTTCATACATTTGTAGAAGAATTAGTTAAATATTTAAACATTTTAAACAAGTTATAATGCAAGCATTTATTGGAACCGGAGTGGCATTGGTTACCCCTTTCAAAAGAGATTTTTCAGTAGATATTAAAGCACTTCAAAATATTGTAAATTATGTGATTGATGGTGGTGTGGAGTATATAGTAGTTTTAGGAACCACCGCAGAATCGGCTACCTTATCCAAATCCGAAAAAGAATTGGTAATAGATACCATAGTGCAAACCAATCAAAATAGAGTTCCATTGGTTTTGGGTGTGGGAGGAAACAATACTTCAGAAGTTGTAAACGAATTAAAAACAAGGGATTTTTCTAGTTTTTCCGCAATTTTATCCGTTTCTCCATATTATAATAAGCCTACTCAAAAAGGAATTTATGAGCATTTTAAAACCATTGCTCAAGCTAGTCCAATTCCTGTAATATTATACAATGTGCCGGGTAGAACAGCCAGTAATATATTGCCAGCAACGGTGATTCAATTAGCAAAAGATTTTTCGAATATCATTGGCATTAAAGAAGCAGCAGGAGATATGGTTCAGGCAATGAAATTAATCCAACACAAACCAAAAGGCTTTTTAGTAATATCCGGAGACGATATGATTACTTTGCCAATGGTTTTGGCTGGGGGAGCAGGAGTGATTTCGGTGATTGGTGAAGGTTTTCCTAAACAATTTTCTGAAATGGTTCGCTTAGGTTTGCAAAGAAAAGTAAATGAAGCTTTCGAAATACACTACCAATTGGCTGATGCCATCGATATGATTTTTGAACAAGGAAACCCAGCAGGAATTAAAGAAGTGTTTTTCCATTTAGGCTTGTCAACCAATACACTTCGTTTGCCATTAGTTTCAGTAGATGAAAATTTGAGCAATCGACTAAAGACATTTATTCAACAATTAAAATAAAAAGCTATGTTATCAAAAAAAGTTCAAGATGCGTTAAACTCGCAAATTAAAAAAGAAGGAGATTCTTCACAAGTGTATTTGGCAATGGCCTCTTGGGCAGAAGTACAAGGGTATGATGGTATTGCTACTTTTATGTTTAACCAATCGGATGAAGAAAGAATGCACATGTTAAAGCTAATAAAGTATGTAAACCAAAGAGGAGGAGAAGCTACGATTCCGGATGTAAACAAACCTGTTTTAGATTTAACCAATCATAAATCGTTGTTCAAACAATTGTTGGAGCATGAAATTCATATTTCGCAAAGTATCAATGAATTGGTTGGGATTACCATGGATGAAAGAGATTTTGCTACCCAAAACTTTTTGCAGTGGTATGTGGCAGAACAGATTGAAGAAGAAGCCAATGCACGTTACATATTGGATAAAATCAACTTGATTGGTGACGATAAAGGAGGGTTGTATTTATTTGATAATGAAATGAAAAACTTTGTAAGTCCTGTACAACCAGACCCAAATGTTTAACGCATTTCGTTTTGTTATCTAAATTCTAAACCTTATTTTTGTGGACTGATATATTGATATATAGCCAGATAATCATTTATTTTCCTTTAAGGAGCTCATTTTCATGAAGATAAAAACTATAGTATTGCTTATTTTAATGGTTTTAGCCAGTTGTTCTCCGTTTCAAAAAGCAATGAAATCAGAAGACAATGCATTAAAATATCAAGTTGCGGATACTTTATTTCAAAAAGGTAAATACGATAAAGCCATTCGTTTGTTTGAACAATTGGTGCCATCATACAAGGGTAAGCCACAAGCAGAGCGAATGTTTTTCCAATATGCAGAATCCTTATTCAAAACCAAACAATATGCAATTGCTGCATATGAATACGAAAGATTTTATGCCAATTATCCCAAAAGCGAAAAAGCAGAGGAAAGCTTGTATAAAAGTGGCTTATGCTATTCCAAATTATCTCCTGTTTTTTCATTAGACCAAGTAGATACTTATAAGGCAATTGATAAAATGCAAATCTTTATTGATAAATATCCTGATTCCCCTTTTATTGCAGAAGCCAATAAAATTGCACAGAGCTTGCAAAGTAAAATCGAGAAAAAGTTTTACCTAAATGCCAAGCAGTATCATTTGATTTACGACTATAAATCTGCTGTAGTTGCACTAGATAATTTTATTCAAGATTTTCCTGGTACTTCTTATAAAGAAGATGCATATTATTACAAATTAGATGCTAGTTTTCAGGTAGCAATCAATAGCTTTGAAACCAAAATGAAACCACGTTTGCTTGAAACGATGGAAATTTATGAGAAAATAATTAAATTATATCCAAACTCAAAGTACTTGGATAAAATGAATAAAATAAAATATGAAATTCAAGAAAAATTAGAAAATTTAGCTAAATAAACACCCATGGATTTAAAGAAAACGAAAGCTCCGGTAAACACTGTTACTTATGACAAAGCTCAAATAGAATCTCCAACCGGAAATATTTATGAGGCTATTACTATCATTGCCAAAAGAGCAAATCAAATTAATTCTGAAATAAAGAAAGAATTGATTGATAAATTAGAAGAATTTGCGACCTACAACGATAGTTTAGAAGAAATCTTTGAAAACAAAGAACAAATTGAAGTTTCTAAGTTTTATGAAAGACTGCCAAAACCTCACGCTTTAGCAGTGCAAGAGTGGTTAGAGGATAAAGTATACTACAGAGACGCATCTAAATAATATATTAGGATGTCCATTTTACATGGAAAAAAAATTCTTTTAGGTGTAACTGGAGGAATTGCAGCTTACAAAACTGCACATTTGGTTCGTTTGTTTGTTAAAGCTGGAGCGGAAGTTCAGGTTTTAATGACTGCATCTGCAAAAGATTTTATTACCCCTCTTACTTTGGCCACTCTTTCCAAAAGAGAGGTTTTTAGTGAGCTAATTAATACAGAAACTGAAAATCCCACATGGAACAATCACGTTGATTTTTCCTTGTGGGCTGATTTTTTTATGCTAGCACCAGCTACAGCCAATACTTTGGCAAAAATGGCCAATGGGGTTTGTGATAATTTGGTGTTGGCAACTTTTTTGTCTTGTAAATGTCCAGTTTATGTTGCTCCTGCCATGGATTTGGATATGTACCAACATCCAACCACCAAAAGTAATTTGGATAAGTTACAACAAAATGGCACTAACATAATTCCAGCAGAGTCAGGGGAATTGGCAAGTGGTTTGCAAGGAGAAGGAAGAATGGCTGAGCCTGAAAATATTGTTTTGTTTTTAGAAAATCAT
>Ga0169931_10008470_pt1 | contig 14996 bp, 14 predicted proteins | sample Kivu_15m_20L_FD_129675 | JGI IMG/M metagenome (GOLD analysis project Ga0169931, IMG submission 129675) | Freshwater microbial communities from Lake Kivu, Western Province, Rwanda to study Microbial Dark Matter (Phase II) - Kivu_15m_20L... | ecosystem: Environmental > Aquatic > Freshwater > Lake... | reverse complement strand
CTCGACTGCAACACGGCATAGAGAAGATACACTGCCACATCTTCAGCCTAGAGAACGATCCAATAACAGTGGACTGGATCAAGCAGGCTTACGGACTCGAATCCGTCTATTTCGGCGTGCCCGACGTGATCACCTCTTCTACGGCATCCCCGAACAACCGGGCCCGCGACCCGTATGCCCTCCACACAGAGAACGGCGTGCTCTATCTTCAGCGCCCGCCCAAGCTGGACCCGGCGCTGGAGCGACTGCTCCCGGAAGTCCATTGGCTGCCCGTGGAGCGCCTGAACCAGGAGTGGGATGCCAAGTTGTACATACACAACACGCCGCATTGTATTGCAGCTTACCTGGGGCACATGGCAGGCTACACCTACCTGCATGAAGCCCTGGCCAAGCCCGCGATCCAGCAGGCCGTGGCTGGCGTGATCGACGAGTTGCTCTGCGCGTTGAAGATGGTGACGCCCTACGACCACCACTTCATCGAGTCCTATGCCATCAAGGAAGTGCGCCGGTTTTCGAACCGCCTGCTGTTCGACCCAGTGTCGCGCGTGGCGCGCGAGCCGCTGCGCAAGCTGCATCCCTCGGGGCGGCTGATGGGGGCCTTGCGGCTCCTGCTGTCCACGGGCGTGAATCCCACGTACTTGATGGCCGGCATTGCCGCTGCGCTGTGCTATGCCGACAAGAACGACAGAGACTACGTCCAGCTTCGTGAATTGGAGGAATTCGGCGTCCCCGCGTTTCTCAAGTACCACCTGGGCATCGACGAGCAAAGCGTTGAATCGGACTTCGTCGCCAAACATTACGCGGACGCGGTCCGTTTTCTCCGAAGCGAAATCATATGAAGTTGCTGAATCTCGCCGCCCGCGTCTCGCGTGCGTTCAGCACGAGCAACTCGCAGCAAATGCGCACCGTGCAGAAGGTGAAGGACAACCAGGCCCGCGATGTAGTCACCGAGCTAGACATGAAGCTGCATCAGATTTCCGAGCAGTTCGTCGCCGAGCGGCTTCCCGGCTGCAGGCTGCTGTCCGAAGAGGGCGGGCACGAAGGCCTGGAGCCTGGCGCGCTGAGCAGGGGCGAGTGGCTGGTCGTCGATCCGTTGGACGGCTCTAATAACCACGCGCTGGGGATGCCCCACTACGGTTACATGGCAGCGCACCTGAGCGAGGGGCGCGTGGACGGCGCGGTAATCGTCCTGCCCGAGCACGACCAGTACATCGTCCTGGAAGGCGGGCAAAGTCTCTTTGCCAAGCCGTTGCCAGTGACGGTCGCCGGCAACCACGGCACAGTCTATTACGCCTACCCGCCGAAGCAGGATGCAGCGGCGCGCCAGGCCCGTGGCGCCTTGCTGGACCTGATCGACACCGAAACGGCCGGGATGTACCGTTACGGGTCCGCCTGTGCCGGCCTTTACCAGCTGCTATGCGGCAAGCATATGGCGTTCATTGGTCACGGTATCCGCCTGTGGGATGCGTTTGCATTCATGCCCGTGCTCGCCTCCAAGCAAATCAAGGTCAAGTATGCCATCCATGCGGGGAACATCACCCTCGTGGCCGGTACGAATGCCCACTTCGTTGAAGGCGCGGAGCAAATCCTGCAGAAGCAACAGAGCCTAGCCTTACACAGTTTCCGTCACGACAACCCGAGGGTCGACGCAAAATGAATCTCCCCCTTTATCTCTTCTGCGGTGGGCCTGCCTACGACGGCGAAGGCCGGCCCAAGCCTTTGATGAAGATCTGCGCAGGCCGCAGCCTGCTCATGCACTTTCTGCTGTACCTGAAGCAGCACCGTGCCACGCTGCCCGCGAGCGTGATCCTCCTGTGCGACGACGGCCAGGAGGCGTTGTTCCAGGCGGAACTGGCGGGCCTGACCTACCCGGTGCCCGTCCGCATCCAGGCTTGTGGCAAGCAAGCGAACACATTTGAGAAGTTTTCGCTGGCACTGCGCGAGGCACCGGACTCCAGTGCGGCGATCCAGTTTGGGTATCCGGATATCTTCTCCGACGAGTTCTCCGAGCCCCGGCAAGAGGCATTGGCGTCGGATGTGTCCGTGCACATCAGCGCGGCAGCGCTCACCAGCAGGTTCCCCCGCCTGATTGTGGATATGTACAACAACAAGATCAAGGGCATATCGAACTACAGCAGCCCGGTTCCCGCGAACCCCCTGCACGTGTTCGGCGGCGACCTGTGGGGGCGCGTGGACCAGTTGCGGGTGCTCGCGGATGAATTCCGTTCGCAGGCGGGCGCGCCGTCGCCCAGCCTCGAGTACGACTTCTTCTTCTGGCTGATCAACCACGACAAGATGCGCTGCGTGATGATGCACGGCGAACGCTTGTGGATCGATTCCATCCGCGACGTCAACCAGCTCCTAGCCAAGACGGGTGACCTCGGATGAAGTATTCCGATTTGCTCGGCGAATGGCTCGTCGAACTGGGCTATACGCACTGTTTCTTCGTGGCGGGGGGCGGGATCATGCACCTACTCGATGGTGTCCGCAACCGCTTCGAATGCATTCCCGTCGTTCATGAGATCACGGCCGGCATATGTGCGGAGCATTTCAACGAGTGCGCCCCCAAGGGGCAGCGGGCCTTCGCTCTCGTGACGACGGGCCCGGGGCTGACCAACATTGTCACCGCGGTCGCCGGCTGCTACGTCGAGCATCGGGAACTCCTCGTCATCGCGGGCCAAGCGAAGTCCACTGACCTGCTGACTTCCCCCGAACGGCAGCGCGGTGTTCAGGAAGTGGACGGAAGCGCGATTTGCGGCCCGATTTCCGTGCGCAGCAAATGCCTGCGCGCGCCCATTCCGCGCGCGCGATTTCAGTCGCTGGCGCGCCTGGCCCAGGGGCCGCATCCTGGGCCGGTCGTCATCGAGGTGTGCCTCGACGTCCAGGGCGCCGCAGTCGACCCCGATGCGCTTCGCGATAAGCCGGCGCTGGCTTCCGCGACGACGATCGCCGCCAGCGAGGGCGACGTCGCTGGCATGAGACAGCGGCTCAACGGCGCACGGCGTCCCCTGGTGCTGCTCGGCGGGCTGGTAAGCCGGGCAGCGGCGCGCAGCACCTTGCCCGTCTTCGAGCGCTTGGGCCTGCCGGTCGCGACCACCACGAGCGCCATTGACCGCGTGCCAACAGATTCCCCGATCTTCGCCGGACGCCCTGGAACCTGGGGTGGGCAACGGGCCGCTAACCTGGTTCTGGCGCAAGCCGACGTGATTCTTGCTTTCGGGGCGCAGCTCGATCTCCAGCAGACGGGCTTCAACTACCGCGAGTACGCACCACAGGCGCAACTAATCCAGGTCTTCCCTTCCCAGGCGGAGCTGGACCGGATCGGCCCGCCGGCCCACGGCAAGGTCCTCGCATCTCCCGACGCAGCGCTCACCGCGTTGCTGCCAGGAATAAATTGGAAGGACCAGGATGGTTGGGGCGACTATGTGCGCGAGGTGAGGGCGCTGGTTCCATCCCTAGAGTCAGCCAACACGAGCGGTCCGGGCTACGTCAATTCCTTCCGTTTCCTGAAGAACCTGTCGCGAGCGACGCAGGCGTCGGATGTGTTGGCCCTCTGTTCCAGCGGGGGCACCTTCACGGGCTCGCTGCAGTGCTATGAGGTCGCCCCCGGGCAGCTCGCCACCACCAGCGCCGCCCATGCGAGCATGGGGTACGGTCTGGCGACCGCCATCGGCGCCGCCTTTGCGGACCGATCTCGGCGCGTCGTGCTGACCGAAGGAGAGGGCGGATTCAGCCAAAACCTGCAGGAGCTCGCGATTATCAAGCGCTTCTCGCTACCTATTAAGGTCTTCATCCTCGAAAACCAGGGCTACGCTTCCATCCGTGCTACGCAAATGAAATTTTTCAACGGAGCCTATTTAGGTTGCGACCCGGATACCGGACTAGGCTTTCCCAACTGGGAGAAACTGTTCGATGCGTATGACATACCTTGCCGGCTCCTGAACGAAGAGGAGGCAGAGGAGGGCGCTCTTCGCATGCTTTTGGATCAGAACGAGGGTCCTCAGGCTTGGATAGTTCGCATAGACCCAAACCAGCCAAACTGGCCAGCAGTGTCTACATTATTGTCTCCAGACGGTTCGCTCACATCTAGCCCTCTCTATGACATGCTGCCCAAACTGCCTAACGAACTGTTGTCTCGCGTTGGACGTTACCTTCCTCGCAGGTGAAGAAGTATTCCTTGGTTACGCCGCATTCCCCGCAAGCCGCTATTTTAGACTCCAGCGTCGCAGTCGTACTGCCGAGGCTCGATCTTAGAAGTCTATCTGGGCAACGGCTGTTTATCACCGGGGGAACTGGCTTTTTCGGCCTCTGGCTACTAAGCGCACTTCGAATTCTATACAGGCAAGGGGTTGAAGTGGAGACCTGTGTGCTATCGCGAAACCCTATAGCGTTTCTTTCTCGCAATCCGCAGTTCAAAGATCAGCCTTGGTTAAACTTTATTACCGGAGATGTTAGGAATTTTGAAATCCCCAGTACCCAGTTTGATCTTCTGCTACACGCCGCGACAGAGACTTCAATGGAAGCCCATACTGAGCCGTTAAAAATGTTCGACGATATTACCTACGGTACACGCCGCGTGCTGCAATTGGCCCAGTCGTGCGGCGTGCGGCGAGTCCTGTTGATTAGTTCTGGCGCTGTGTATGGTCCGCAGTCACAGCTCCTAACCCACCAGCCTGAAGACTCTTTGACGGCATGTAGTCCCATGTTATCAAGCAGCGCTTACGGCGAGGGGAAGCGGGTAATGGAATTGATGGGAGCGATGTTTAATCAAACAACAGGCATTGAATGTGTTTCTGCGAGATGCTTCACTGTCTGTGGCCCGGGACTCCCTCTTGATGCGCATTTTGCATTTGGCAATTTCATGCGCGATGCCATTTATTCGAATCAAATAACGGTAAGCGGGGATGGGACGGCAAAAAGAAGCTTTTTATATGGCGCAGATCTTGCTGTATGGTTACTTTTTCTACTGGTTAAGGGGGAGTCGGGTGTTTCATATAACGTAGGAAGTGATGAGGCGATTAGCATAAAAGATTTGGCGTTCCGCGTTAGAGAGATAATTGCGCCTCATATTCCAGTGAAAATTATGAAAAACATAATTACTTCGAGCGCGAGCGGCAACAACTATGTTCCAAAGATAGAGCGTGCTCGTGAATTAGGGTGTATGCCTTGGACCTCGTTGTCGGAATCCCTGATTATGACTGCTAAGTATGTTAGGAATGAGTTTTGAAATCGAAAAATATAAAATTATATTGCGCCAAGAGAAAAGTATTTCAATGGCTACTAGACGGAAATTAATACAATGACCAATGAAATGAATGCCTGCCGCGAGCGTATAGCTACTCGGTGCTGTTGCTGCGGCGGGGTATCTCTGAAAAGATTGCCGGCAATCCTTATGCCGTTTGTGGCTCATAGAGTTTTTGAGTGGCGACCGGTAAAGATCGATGAAAGCTGGGGGCTAAGAGATGTTTCTAATGGCTGGGCATATTCAATATGCAACTCCGTTCAATGCGAAACCTGCGGATTCTTGTTTTTGGATATTCGGTTTTCCGATGCTGAGATGGCGCGTTTGTATGCCGATTACTGAGGAAAAGACTACGTTGCTTTGCGTGAAGCATATGAGCCCGGTTATACCGCACGGAATTCTTTGCTGAATGAAGGCATCTCTTACCTTGATCAGGTTGAGGCTTTTATTCGGCCCAGGCTGAATGGGGTGCCTTTGATTTTGGACTGGGGAGGGGATACTGGGAAAAATACGCCGTTTAAGAACGAGTGCAAACAGCTTCATATTTATGATATCAGCGGTAAGAATGCGATTGAGGGCGCGCGCCGTGTTTCAAAGCAAGAAGCACTTTGCCAAAAATATGATTTAATAGTCTGTAGCCACGTGCTTGAACACGTACCCTTTCCCTCCGATGTGTTGCTGGAAATACGAGACTGCATGAAAACGGGCAGTCTTCTGTATATTGAGTTGCCCTTTGAAGCGATTATGCAGGACGAAGTAGCGAAGCAGATATTAGCCAAAAGGCATTGGCATGAGCATATAAATTTTTTCTCAGAGAGTTCACTTGTTAGTCTGCTTAATGCATGCGGCTATATAGTTGTAGAAATAAAAACCGAAAAGTTGGAAACTCCTATTGGTCTAATGTCTGTTTTTTTGATTCTCGCTTCGTATGAATTCCATTGACTATGGTGTCTGTTGAGGAGAGAGTCATCTTGGTTGGTCGGGGGAAATAGTTTTGGAAAATAAACTCAGGCGCATTTACGAAAATGTTCCATATTTGTCGATAAAGTATGATAATTATTTCCTTGTATATGAAGCCTTGCTAGCGAAATACGTTGGTAAAGAAGTTGTTATTGTTGAGGTGGGTGTCTTCAACGGTGGTTCGCTGTTTATGTGGCGTGAATTCTTTGGGCATTCGGCAAGAATCATCGGGATTGACCTGAATCCCGATGCTCGCGAATGGGAAAAGCACGGCTTTGAAATCTACATTGGCGACCAATCATCCGATACGTTCTGGACGGAGCTGTTTCATAAGATCGGTAAGGTCGATGTACTGATCGACGATGGCGGGCACACCAATCGCCAGCAGATTGTCACTTCGCACTACGCGATACAGAACATCAACGACGGGGGGGTGCTCATTGTCGAGGATGTACACACCAACTATTTCCGCGAGTTCGGGAATCCTTCCCGGTATTCGTTTGTAAACTTCGCGCATCGAATTGTGGATGGCGTTAATTCACGGGCTTATTCGCTGCACCGAACCTACGCGCAATATTCGTCGCGTGTCTACAGTGTCAGTTTTTTTGAGTCGATGGTGGCGTTTCAAATCGACGCCCGCTTGTGCAGGCAGAGTGTGCCGACATCCAACAACGGTGCAAACCGGGGCGTGACCGATTTCCGCTACCAAGGCCCGATTACCAGTGCTCTGTTCACATTCAAAAACGAATTCGCTTCCAGCGGAAGTCTGGTCGCGAGAATTGTCAAGCGAGGTGTGGATATGGCGTTGTCTTTTCTGTCGAAGGCTGAGGCGATACGGTACCGAAAATATTTTAAGGATAAGAGCTAACGATGCGCTGCAATCGCGCATCAGCTCGCTTGAGGCAGATCGTAGGGTGAGGGATCATCGAATGAAAATATTCTTCTGCACGACCGCGCCCTCGAGAAATTACAAGAGCTGGTCTAACATCCCCTATCTGTTGCACAAGAACCTCGAGAAGAGGGGCTACGTCGTTAAGAACTATGTGATGCGTGAGGTGGAGCCCCTCAAGACGGTCTTCAACCTGCCAATTCGGGTGCTGAATAAGTTCTTCAAGCTGGGGACCACATATTTCTATGTTCGGACGCCTGTGCATTTTTTCTTCACATACCTTTACAGTCATTTCATCGGGCTGATGTCGGCCAAGCGGGATGTGATGGTCGTTCAAGGCTTCTCATATCCTCTGCACAATGGAAAAAACAGGCAAATCCTTCTTGGCGATTGGCCCTCTGAGTATCTATTCGAAAAATTCCTGAAGCGCACGCCAAGTCGTTTGGAGCGAAAGTCGATAGACCGGGAAAATTCGGTCATTGAAGCTGCAGACGCGGTGATCACGCTGTTTCCGAATGTCCGTGAGTACATGCTGAGGAAATACAAGAACAAAAACATCTATTGTTTCGGAAACGTAGTTAACGTCGATGATGATGTAGAACTTCCTGCCGACATTCGAGATAGAAAATTAAACTCGAAGCGATTTCTCTTTGTCGGCCAGCCTTTCTACTTGCCTGGCGCTCTTGAGCTGATCGCCGCTGCACGTAATCTCCGGCAACAAGGACTCGAATGTGAAGTTGACATCATTGGTATTGATCCGAGCTTGATCGGTGTCGAGTACGAGTGGCTGACGGTTCACGGATATTTAGACAAAGAGAAACCTGACGATAAACAGAAATACTACAAACTCTTGTCCGATGCGAGGATCTTCGTGAACACCACTCCAGGATGGAGCGGCTTTCAGGCTTTATTGGAAGCGATGTACTTTCATAATCCCATCGTGGCGCGACCCAATGAGAGTCTGAACAGTTATTTCTCAAACTTGACGACCGTTGCACATATTGTTGAAGAAGGCGGACCGAGCCTAGAGTCCATACTTGTGGATAGTCTGACCGATAGAGCCCGATATCAACAAATGTCTGATGCAGCGCGCGAGGCAGTTGAGTCCTCAACGTGGGACAACTTTACGACTGAGTTCATTGGGTTGCTCAGATGAATAAAAATATTACGGCGATTGTTTTTGCTCGCAACGAAGAGAGACGAATTTCGGCAGTCTATAACAACCTCAAAGACTTTTGTGAAATCATCGTGTTCGATGGGGGAAGCACAGATGGGACTGAGAAATTTTGCCTAGAAAATAATATTAAATTTATTAGACGGCCAGAAGCTGAGTCATGGACTGATCGGGTCGACTCAATCCCATGGGTATATAAAAATACGCCTACAGAATATGTAATCCATGTCTATGGTGCGCACTTCTATCCAAAGCCTCTATTGGAAAAATTCGCGGCTATTGCCAACGAAAATGAAAAGCTGGCCGTTTACCACGATGTGGTCATTTATCGATATGGCGAAGTAGTCCACCGACCCGTAGTTAGACGAATTGCTTCGGCCAGTGTTTTTTTTAAAAAAAGCATTGTTAATTTTGAAAACTCAAAAATCCATGATGAATTTTCAATCACTTTCGATGCGAAAACAATGGTGCGTCTTCCTGGACGTGATGAGTTGTCTTTGCACCTGTTTCAAGACGAGGACTGCGAGAGTTTTACAAAGAAAACGATTAACTACGAAGCGGTTGAAGCGAGACAGCGCTTTGCTGCTGGGGATCGTATGAGCGGTCTGGGTTTGATGCTGGGGCCAATCGGTCGATTCCTTTACCGATATTTCAGAACCGGATCATTCACCAAAGGTTCGAAGGGCTTGGTTTACTCGGTTCTGAATTTGATCTATGACTTTAATGTTTCCATCATCCTGTGGGAGTTGACGAATCAACTGACTTTTGACGACGCGATCAGAAAGAACGCTGAAAAGAAGGCTCAGTTGCAAAAAGATGGCGTGTAGAAATTCAAGGAGCCAGCGTGAAGTTTGAAAAGACAACTATCGATGGGGTTTTCATCATTGAGCATGATGTGCATAAAGATGCGCGTGGCGCATTCGTGAAGACTTTCCATAAAGACGAGTTCTCCCAAATGGGGCTCGAATGGGATTTCCGTGAAAGCTACTACACCCGCTCGAAAGAGGACGTGATTCGGGGCATGCATTTTCAGGTGCCGCCCCACGATCACGCGAAGCTGGTTACCATCATTCATGGCACCGTGGTTGACGTCATCCTTGATCTGCGTCGCAGCTCCCCGACATGTGGGCGGCACATCGCAGTTGAACTTTCCCGCGAGAATTGGAAGTCCATCTACATTCCCCGTGGTTGTGCCCATGGTTTCTCGGTGCTGGGCGAGAGCGCGATCGTCTATTACATGGTGACGTCGGAGCATGCGCCAGCGCATGACAAGGGCATACGATACGACAGCTTTGGCTACGACTGGAAGGTCGGTCAACCGATCGTTTCTCCGCGCGATCTTCAGTTTCCGACGCTCGCTGAATTCAAGGATTTCTTCGTATGAAACTCATTATCACGGGTGCTAACGGATTTATCGGCAAGCACTTATGCACGCGTCTGAAATCTGAGGGATGGAGCTTTGTGTGTTTGGTCCGCCCCGGGTCGGTGCTCACTTTCTTTGTCGAGAACGACATACCCACTATCCAAATGGACGGCGATGTGCTATCTCTGGCAGAGATATTCAAAAAGGAGAATGCAACGGGCATTGTTCACTTGGCGTCTCATTTCGTGGCTGAGCACCAAGAGAAGGACCTGAGTCCGCTGGTGCTGTCCAATGTTCTTTTTGGAACTCAGGTGTTGGATGCATCGGTCAAGGCTGGCGTCAAGTGGTTTTTGAATACGGGAACTTTTTGGCAGCACTACAACGGAGCTGCGTACGACCCGGTCAACCTTTACGCCGCGACGAAGCAGGCCTTCGAGGATATTGGCCGTTTTTATGCAAACGCGCACGACTTGCGTTTCTGCACTTTGAAGCTCTGCGACACCTGCGGCCCTAACGATACTCGCAACAAGATATTCAATCTTTGGGAAAAGATTGCGAAGAGTGGCGAAACGCTCGATATGTCGCCAGGAGCGCAACTCATCGATATCGTGCATGTCGACCAGGTGGTGCAGTCATACGTGCGACTCATCGCGGGACTGAATTCCAAAGGTCTCAATGGTGAGAACTGCGAAAGCTACTATGTCTCTTCAAACCAGAAAATCTCTCTGAAAAATTTAGCTCTTGAATATGAGCGGACCAACCGGGTGAAATTGAACATCAATTGGGGCGGGCGTGCCTATCGGCGACGCGAGGTGATGACACCTGCCTGCATTGGTCGCCAAATTGACGATTTGTCCGATCTTTCGGGGTGATTTGGGCTAGTTCAGAGCCCAGCCAAAGAATGATGAATAGAGGTAAATAGTGAGTATTGAATCGCCATTGATATCCATCGTGATTCCCACTTGGAACCGCCCCGCTTTGGTGGCTAGGTTGGTGGGACTCATCAACGCAGCGGACGCTGGCGAGGATCTCGAAATTGTTGTCGTCGACAACGATTCAACGCAAGAGAACTGGACGCAACTTCAGAAAGTGGCGTCTATGCATAGAAATGTGCGGCTCTATAGAAATTCCGTGAACATCGGAATGACGCCGAATTGGAACAAAGCAATCGACTATGCGCGCGGCCGGTGGATCGGTTTCATGTGCGATGACGATATGTTCAAGCCGGATTCGATCAAGCGTGTCCGTCAACTGATCTCGATGGCGTCGAGGCCCTGTTTGATACTTCAAAACTCTTCGATCAATTTAGATCGTGAATGGATCGAGCCGGGTGTCGTTGCTGCGAATAGAGTGGCGCTCCCTCCCGCTTCCGGGCAGTTCTGGCATAGAGAAGTCACCGAGAAATTGGGGGCATTCGACGAGCGCGTCAAATACTGTCCCGATGCAGAATTTTGGTTGCGGTTGGCGTATCACTACCCTGTTTTGTTGGTGCGAGACTACTTGGTTATTCCGTATCAGCACGACACAAACTATATGTGGGAAGCCTTTCGCAGTCCGGATTTCTTGGAGCAGGTGACGCTGTCCATAAGGCTCAGCTCCCAATGGCTTCTTGGCGAGAGTGCGTCAGATCAAAAGTTAGTTCAGTATCAGATCGATGATGGAATTTGGGAAACGTTAAGAACGGTTTTGAACAACACGTTTCTCAAGCGCGGGAAAATGAGAAACTTTCCTCGATATTTCTCTGAATTCATTCGGTATTCATTCGCGATGAATCGAAAATGGGTGATGATTAAAACAATTTCAAGATTGCCTCTTCTGCGAGCCAAGGAGCTTATTAGGTCGGTTATCAAGACCTGAAAATTTAGACAACCGAAGTCTGAACGCTAAAAATAAAACTATTGAGACAATGATTAAGTTTCTAAAGCAGATCACGAAAGTTGCGCTAGGCCGTTCAGTGTTCGTTGACATAGTTCCACCGATTGAATTTGTCGGCTGGAAAATGGCTACAGGCACTCGTGTACCTTGGCAGTAAGGAGGAAGCAATCCCCTCGCGCAATCATTTGCAGAGTGCGATGAAGTTTTGGCGCGGCATATCGCCTCAGGCCAAGTCGTTCTGACCCAGTTTCGACCGAAATCGGTTGCGACAGAAGTCGCCCAATTGAGGTGGCGGCACTATTTGGTCTACTGGTCAGCAACGGTTGCATCTCAAATTACCGGGAGTGACCCTCGAAATTTTGTTGAGATGGGCGTTTGCGACGGTCTGACCGCTTGGTTCGCCAGTCACGCTCGACAACGCTCGAAGTGTGGCGGCGAATTCTTCTTGTATGACGCATGGGAAGAGATGCGCCCTGACCTTTTGACTGCGTCCGAAGGTCGCTCAGCTGGAAGCTACTCATACCTCAATATTGAAAACACTCAAAAAAATCTGAGCCTGTGCGGCACGGATAGTTTTGTTTTCAATAAAGGATACGTACCGGAGTCGTTCGCACAATCGCGCAACCCGGAATGTATTGCTTGGATCCATATTGATTTGAACTCATCGATGCCGACGATTGCGTCGTTGGACTATTTTTGGGATCGCTTGCTGCCTGGAGGGCTGGTACTGTTGGACGACTTTGCTTGGCCGGGCTATCAAGAAACGCGAATCGAGGTCGAAAATTGGTGCAAAGTTCGTGATTTGGACATATTACAGTTCCCCACAGGATAGGCGTTAATTACCAAACGATAAGGGGCCGCGAAGGCGCGCCATTTACGAGTGTGCATCGTCCTCGTCACGTTCCTCTATTCCAAATGCTATGAAAGTCATCAAAAGAAGCTCCCACGGATACTCGCAAGATCCCACTAAAAATTTGGGGTTTGAGGCCTACGATGGGCAGGGTGCGGCGGATGTTGCGCTCATCATTGCTGCATTCGATCAAGCCGCAGGGTGCTGGGACCAGTTCCAGCTGGAGCCGGTTGAGCTAGATGCCGTCAAAAAGATGCGCGTGGTGCGTCTCGAATTTGAAGAACCTAACAAATTTTTCATCCCCGAAGATTTTGACGCATACGACGGAGATTTCCATAAGGTACTCACGCTGTGCCCATTTACCTCCGAGTATTTCAACGCACGCCAGAGCGTCGAACGGCGAGTCCCGATCTTTTTCCCGTTCAATGAGGAATTCATTCCCCCCAATAGCGAAAAGCAGTACGACATCATCTACACCGGGCACCTTCATCCCAAACCCATCATGCGAGACATGAAGACGATCAGCCGGTTTAACTACCGGCTGGTTTCGAACTCGGGGCATGAGCTGGTGACGGATCGTGGGGTTGGGTATGAGGAGAAATTGAGCCTCATTTCCCAATCCAAGATCACGCTCACCCACAATCTTTTATACCCCACTGCGCGCCACGTTTTGAACGTGTGGAAATACCCGGAGTGGTCGGCCAATAAAGCGTTCTCCGATATTCCGCGGGGGTTGATGGGATTGGCCAAAAGACTACTGACAGGGCCGGAGATCGAGGTGCCGCAGCTGAAGTCGCGAATTTTTGAGGCTGCGTTCTGCCGCTCCCTGATATTGTGTAAGAAAGACAACTTTAACGTCATCGAGAACTACTTCACGCCCGACGAAGAGTTCGTTTACTACGAGGAAGGCAAGCTCGCGGAGACTGTCAATAAAGTACTCGCGAACTACGATGCATACTCGCCAGTTATTGACAAAGCATACAAGCGGGCCCTCTCGCAGTACACCACCGCTGCTTTTTTTGAGAAATATTTAAAAGTCATCTGATATGGACAAATTCATCGTCATTACTTCCATTTTTCTGCCAACGGAAGCCATAGAAAAATTTGCGAAGTTGAAAGACTGGAAGATCATCGTAGTCGGTGACAAAAAGACGGCTGCCGATTGGAGCTATCCTGGGGTGACTTATCTTTCGCCCGAGGGGCAACAAGAGGTTGCCAGAAAATTCGCCGGGTTGCTTCCCTGGAACTCCTACACTCGTAAAAACATTGGGTACCTGTACGCTATCGCGCAAGGCGCGCGGATCATCTACGAATCAGACGACGACAACGTTCCCTTGGACAAATGGGTGAATGAGCCCAAGTTTTCCACGGACGCAGAGCTTCTCAGCGACGCCTCATTCGTCAACATCTATTCATATTTCACTGACAAAAAAGTGTGGCCGCGAGGTATCCCTCTGCGCTGTGTGTTGGAGGCTGAGATTCCGAAAGTCTCGGTCTCCGAGAATCTGAAGGTCGGCGTGTGGCAGTTTCTGGCCGATGAGGATCCTGATGTTGACGCGATCTATCGACTGACGAACAATACGCCGATCTATTTCAATTGGCGGGAACCTCTGGTTCTGGATCAAGGTACCTGCTGCCCTTTCAATTCGCAGAACACCTATTTCCGCAAGGAAGTATTTCCGCTTTTGTATCTGCCATCAACCGTCACTTTCCGGTTTACGGATATCTTGCGGGGCCTGGTTGCCCAGCCAGTTCTCTGGGCTGCTGGCTATCACCTCGGGTTTGCCGGCGCAACGGTTCTGCAGAAGCGAAATCCACACGACTATCTCAAGGATTTCGAATCGGAAATCCCCTGCTACCTGCAAGCCGACCGCGTTGTTCAAATTGCCAAAGACGCTGTCTCTTCCGAGAGGTCGATATCCGAGAACCTGTTGTGCGTGTATCGCGCGCTTTCAGTGAAGGGAATCGTCTCGGAGAAAGAACTAGATATTTTGAGTTGCTGGCTGGATCTGGTCGCTTGATGTCGAGGTGACCCTCGCGGTTCAGTAGAAACAGTGCCTTTAATCTCAGTCTGCATCCCCGCCTACAACCGAGCAGGTGTCCTGCCCGCGCTGTTGGATTCTATCCTGAATCAGGATTTTGACGATTTCGATTTCGATTTCGATATCGTTATCGCCGAAGATTCCTCTCCCGAACGCCCCGCGATTGCTGCCAAGGCGGTTGAATATCAGCAACGTTTCGGCGAGAAACTGAAATACCACGAGAACCCGCAAACCCTCGGGTATGACGGCAACTTGCGGCGCCTGATCGAATTGGCCACGGGCGACTACGTGTTGTTCATGGGCAATGACGACCTGTTGGCGCCCGGCGCGCTTGCTGCTGTCGCTGCCGCTGTGCGTGAGCGGCAGGATGTGGGCGTGGTACTGCGAAGCTATTCCTCGTTTGCGACGGATCCCGCAGAGGTGGTGCAGGTCTTCCGGTACTTTGGTGGAGATCGCGTGTTTCCTCCGGGCCCTGATACGGTGGTGACGTTTTTTCGCCGCTGCGTCTTCATTTCCGGCATGGTCTTCAAGCGCAGCGCGGCGGCTGCGCTGGCGACCACGAGGTTCGACGGTACCCTGCTGTATCAGCAGCATCTGGCCG
>Ga0169931_10008469_pt1 | contig 14997 bp, 11 predicted proteins | sample Kivu_15m_20L_FD_129675 | JGI IMG/M metagenome (GOLD analysis project Ga0169931, IMG submission 129675) | Freshwater microbial communities from Lake Kivu, Western Province, Rwanda to study Microbial Dark Matter (Phase II) - Kivu_15m_20L... | ecosystem: Environmental > Aquatic > Freshwater > Lake... | reverse complement strand
TAGTCGAACGGGCCGGAGCGTTCCACACACAACTCCTCTTCGCGGGGAGGGCTGCCGCTGCGGTCAAGCTCCAGCAACACGCGCTTGGGGGGGCGTTGGGGCACATAGCGGACCACACAGCGGCGCACCGGTGCGAGGCCCACTGTAGCCGCCAACTTCACCAGCTCGGCCTCGCGGTTCAGTGGCAGGATCAGCGCGAAGCGTCCCGTTGGTGCGAGCAGTCGACCCACCGCTTGGATGAGCGCATCGAAATGCAGCTCGCCACTGTGCTTGGCCAGCCCCATCCGCGGATCGGCGGCAACCGCGTAGCCGGCGTAGTAGGGCGGGTTGCACACGATGAGGTCGAAAGCGTGGGCACTGTGCAGGCGGCGCACGTCCATGGCATGCACCCGGATGCGCTGCGGCCAGGGGCTGGCGGCCACGTTCTCCACGGCCTGTGCGGCCGCTTCGGGATCGATCTCCACGGCGTCGATCTGCGCGGCGGGTGCGCGCTGTGCGGCAATGAGCGCTAACAGTCCAGTGCCGGTGCCGATGTCCAGCACGTGCGCGGCGTCAGCGAAGTCCACCCAGGCGCCGAAGAGCACGCCATCGGTGCTCACCTTCATGGCGCAGCGGTCCTGCTGCACGGTGAACTGTTTGAACCGGAAGGAGGGCTTGGGCATACGCTCAGGCACCACGGTAGAGCTCCAGCAGGCCAGGGGGAGTGCGCACGACCAACAGCCCCTGCTCGGGATCGATCCCCACCACGAGCTCATCGGCCAGCGGCACGAGCACTTCTTCCTTACCGCGCTGGATCACCAGTACGGGGTGTTCGTCGGTGCCATCCAGCGCCACCACCTCACCCAGCTCCCCGTATGCTTCATCGGCCACGTTCATACCGATGAGGGTGGCTGGGTCCCATTGTTCGTCACCATCCTCCACCAGCAGACCCGGTGGGGCGTAAAGCTCGCGACCCACCAGGATGCCCGCGCTCTGCGGGTCGTTGAAGTCATCGAACTTCACCAGGATGTCGCGGCCCTTTTCCCGCAACTTGGTGAAGAAGAAGGGCACCTTCTGGCCGTCAATGTCCACGAAGAGGCATTCCGCATCGGTCAGGTCCTCCAGTTCCAAGGCGTCCAGGTGCACGGTGAGATCGCCCTGGTGGCCCCATGGCTTGCCAAGCTTGCCGATGCGCGGGAGGCTGTCGAGGTCCATGGCCGAAAGGTACGGGGCGGAGGGGGCATGAATGGACAAGGCCCGCTTCGGGTGAAGCGGGCCTCGCACGGGACGGTCCTTGGGTTCACTCAGCTGCGGCCTCTTCGGCGGGGGCTTCACCCTCGGCGGCTTCAGCTGCAGGTGCGGGAACTTCGACGGAAGCAGCGGCGAGCTTGGCGCTGATGGCCGCGGCGCGGTCGGCGGACTTCTTGTTCTCCGCGTCCAGACGGGCCTTCTCAGCAGCTTGCGCGCTCTGCGCCAGCTTGCTCTTCTTGCCTTCGATCTTGGCGGTCTTCTCGTTCATCCAGATGTCGAAGCGGCGCTCGGCCTCAGCGGCATCGAAGGCACCCTTTTTCACACCATTGGCGAGGTGGTTCTTGTAGACGACCCCGGAGTAGCTGAGGATGGCCCGGCAGGTATCGCTGGGTTGGGCTCCTTTCTGAAGCCAGTCCAGGGCCTTGTCCATGTTCACCTCGATGAAAGCGGGGTTCTGGTTGGGATCGTAAGCGCCGATCCGTTCGATGTATTTCCCATCGCGGGGTGCGCGGGAATCAGCCACCACCACGTGGTAGTAGGGCTGGCCTTTTTTGCCTTTACGCTGAAGGCGGATGCGAGTTGGCATGTCGCGTTGGTTGGATTAGTCCCCTCATTGGTAAGGGGCCGCAAATGTAGGTGATCCCTCGGGAATGGCAAGTACCCCCGGGATACGCGACCCGGGAGATCCGCAGCATGGCGGGCACGGATGTTGCGCTGGTCACCACCTTTGCCCCATGCGCCTCCTCCTCCCCTTCCTGCTGCTGGGCCTTGGCGCTCAGGGCCAGCTCCAGCTCATTCCCCGGCCTGTATCCCTGCGCATGGACACCGGTACGCTCGACCTTGGCTGTCCTTGGCAGGTGGAAGTGGATCCTGAGGCATCCAGTGGCCTCGCGGACCTGCTGCGCACCGAGTTGGACGCCCTGCAGGCGCCGCGCACCAAGAACTGCCTGGTTCCCGTGCGCATCGCCTTCACCCGCATTCAGCCGGACACGCTGTTGCCCGATGAGTGGCACACGGTGCAGGTAAGGCCTGATGGCATCACCGTAAGCGCACCGACGGAGGCAGGGGTGTTCCGCGGCAGCCGCACGGTGGTGCAGCTACTGGAGCAGGGTCTTATCAGCGGCAGCCTCCCCTGCCTCACCATCACCGACCACCCGCGCTTCGGCTGGCGTGGCATGCACCTGGACGTGTGCCGCCACTTCTTCGGGGTGGAGTTCGTGAAGAGGTACATCGACCTGCTGGCCCGCTACAAGATGAACAGCTTCCACTGGCATTTGACGGAGGACCAGGGCTGGCGGATCGAGATCAAGCAACACCCGAAGCTCACGGAGGTGGGCGCCTGGCGGAAGGGCAGCCAGGTGGGGCCTTACAGCCGCAGGCAGTACGACACCATCCCATACGGTGGTTACTACACCCAGGAGGAGATCGTGGAAGTGGTGGAGTATGCCAGGGCCCGTCACATCAACGTGGTGCCGGAGATCGAGCTGCCGGGCCATGCCATGGCGGCGTTGGCGGCCTATCCACACCTGGGATGCACCGGTGGGCCATACGAGGTGCAACGCGGCTGGGGTGTGTTCGAGGACGTGTTCTGCGCGGGCAACGACAGCGTTTTCGACCTGTTGGAGGACGTGCTCATCGAGGTGATGGAACTCTTCCCCAGCCCGTACATCCACATCGGCGGCGACGAATGCCCCAAGGAAGCGTGGAAGGCTTGTGCGAAGTGCCAGTCCCGCAAGAAAACCGAGGGCCTCAAGGACGAGCACGAGCTGCAGAGCTGGTTCATCCAGCGGATCGAGAAGTTCGTGAACGAGCGCGGTCGTGTGATCATCGGCTGGGATGAGATCCTGGAGGGCGGCCTCGCACCCCATGCAACAGTGATGAGCTGGCGCGGCACCGAGGGTGGGATCGCTGCGGCCCGGAGCGGGCACTACGCTGTGATGAGCCCCGGCAGCCATTGCTACTTCGACCACTACCAGGGCGACCCGGCGAACGAACCGCTGGCCATCGGCGGCCACACCACGGTGCAGAAGGTGTACGGCTACGAGCCCATTCCCCTGGAACTGAAGCCGGAGGAACACAAGTACATCCTCGGAGCACAAGCGAACGTGTGGACAGAGTACATCCTCACCCCGGGTCATGTGGAATACATGGCCGTGCCGCGCATGCTGGCCTTGGCGGAAGTGTTGTGGACGCCGAAGGAGAAGCGGGATGAAGCGGACTTCATCCTGAGATTGGAGAACGAGTTCCCGAAGCTGGAGGCGATGCAGGTGAATGCAAGCAAGAGCCTCTACCAGATCGGCATACGCCCCAGGCAGGGACCGAAGGCCGGGGAGATCGCTGTTGAGATGGACCTGGCATCCGGAGGTAGCATCAGCATGACGGAGATGGCAGCGCCGTACGACGAGCGCCATGCCGGTATCGCGGTGTACACAGCACCGGTGATCATCAATAGCGATCGGGAACTACGCGGCTGGATCCAACGCGAAGGCCTTACCGGGCCCATCTCGAAGCGCCGGTTCCTGTTCAACAAGGCCACCGCCCGCCCCATCACCCTCAGCGTTCCGCCCAACGAGCGCTACAACGAGGGCGGTGCCTTCACCTTGGTGGATGGCATCACCGCGCAGGAGAAGCGTGTGAACACCGAGTGGCTGGGATGGAAAGGGAGCGTAACGATCACCGTGGACCTTGGCAGTGTGCAGGAGTTCAGCCGGCTGAGCATAGGTGCGTTGCACGAGACCTACAGCTGGATCCATGCGCCGAAAGCCGTGGCATTCGCTGTAAGCACGGACGGGGACACCTACATGCCGCATGACACAGTGCACCTGAAGGTTGATGTGGGTCGCAGTGCATTCAGATCGGAGAAAGCAGCCAAGGCGCGTTACGTCCGCATGACCGTTCAGCACAGCGGGCCCATTCCTGAAGGCTTCCCCGGCGCAGGCAGCGCGGCGTGGATGTTCCTGGACGAGATCGAGGTGCGATAGATCCCCGATATTCGTTCGGCCATGACCAAGCGCATCAGCATACCGGAATACAGGGAATTCCTGACAGCCATGCGTGACCGCATCGACGCGGCGCGTGGTCAGGCGGCACGTGCAGTGAACCACGAGTTGGTGCTACTCTACTGGGACATTGGAAAGGGCATCATGGAGAAGCAGCGCAAGCTGGGCTGGGGCGATGGCGTGGTAGAGCGACTCTCGCAAGACCTGAACAAGCACTACCCCGGCACCTTCGGTTTCTCGTCGCGGAACCTCTGGGACATGCGTCGGTTCTACGAAGCGTGGGCCTCACCACCAATTCTGCGACAGGCTGTCGCAGAATTGCAGAAGCCTTCGCGCAAGGAGATCATCACGGGGAAGATACCGGGCAAGAACCCAACAAAGACAAGGGTTTCAAAGCCGATCGAAATTCTGCGACAGCCTGTCGCAGAATTTCCGTGGAGCCATCATTTGCTGCTGCTGAACAAGCTTGATGATGTAAAACAACGCATCTGGTACATGCAAGCGTGCGCCCACTTCGGATGGAGCCGGAACGTACTGCTCAACCAGATCCTGGCCAATGCCTACGGACAAAGTCGCAACCGCACGAACAACTGCGCCCAGGCGTTGCCGACGGTGCTTGCACAACAGGCCCAGGAAGCGATCAAGGGCAACTACAACCTGGACTTCCTGGGGTGGCCAAGGTGATGGATGAGCGCGAGTTGGAGGAGCGGCTCGTGGAACGGGTGCGCGACTTCATTCTGGAGCTTGGATATGGGTTCTGCTTCGTAGGCCAGCAATACAAGTTGTCGCTTGGTCGAAAGGACTACCGCGTGGACCTTCTGTTCTACCATCGCTTCCTGCGCTCGTTGGTCGCCATCGACCTTAAGTTGAACGAGTTCGAGCCGGAACACGCGGGAAAGATGGACTTCTACTTGAACGTCCTCAACGCCAGGGAGCGGGCTCCAAGCGACAACGAGTCCATCGGCATCATCCTATGTGCAGAAAAGGACGAAATGGAGGTTGAGTTTTCGCTGCAGCGGAAGCGGAACGCAATTGGTGTGGCCAGCTATCAATTGCTGAACGACCTACCCAAGGAACTGCGCGGCAAGTTGCCCAGCGCCAAGCAGCTGAAAGAACTTATGGCGCGTGCGCTGGCCACCGAGAATGCTGGTTCAACGACGCCTGGACCGATCAGAAAGAAACGATGACCATGAAGTACTGGCTTGTCATTCTGTTAGTTGGCTTCAACACGGCGGCCATCGCACAGAACCTATCTGCCGAACAGGCAAGCACCATCTACAGCCACGCCATCGGCAACTGGCGGAATGGACCCACGGTGTACATCACCCCGGTGTTCGGGACCACGGAGATGATCGGCAGTGCAGGCGTGCGCAGCCAAGTGAAGGAGCAATACGCTGAACTGCGGGACATCCCCGCCCATGACCTTGATGTTCTGCTTTTCGGCACGCAGGAGGAAGCTGAGTTGAGCCGTCGCACCTTGCAAGCGAAGTACACCCTGCGCAAGCTGCCTGTAGTGATGCTTCCAACTACACCGAACAACACCCCGGCTCCGGTCGGTCATTGAGCAACCGCCGGCCAATGCACCGGCCGCTACCTTGGTCAGCCATGCGCGCGCCTCTGTTCCTTCCCCTGTTCCTGTTCGCCGGTGCTGCCTGCGCGCAATTGAACGACCGGCGGAACGATTTCAACCGGACGGACTCCGTGCGTGGAAGCATCGGTCCAGAGCGTGCGTGGTGGGATGTCCGGCACTACGCCGTGTCCGTGACCCCGGACCTGGAGCGGCGTACGATCACTGGACGCACCTGCATCAAGTTCATCGCCACCGCGACCGGTCAGCGCATGCAGATCGATCTGCAACAACCGTTGGAGGTGGATAGCATCCATATCTGGCTATCCGGGCCGATCCCCACGCCCGACGGTCGGTATGTGGGCGAGACCTCCATCAAAACACCCGTGCCCTTCCAGCGGGAAGCTGACGTGATCTGGTTGGACCTGCCACGGGCCTTCCAGCCGGAAGAGGGAAGCACCCTGTGGGTAGACTACCACGGCACGCCGAAGGCCGCCCGGAACCCGCCCTGGGACGGCGGATGGATCTGGCGGAAGGACCCGCAAGGAAATCCGTGGGTGAGCGTTGCCTGCCAAGGCCTTGGCGCCAGTGTATGGTACCCCTGCAAGGATCACCAGAGCGATGAACCGCAGGAAGGCGCTACGCTCCGGGTCGTGGTGCCCGACAGTCTGCAGGGCATCGGCAACGGGCGCCTGCGCGGCACCTGGCCGAACGGGGATGGCACCACCACGTGGGAATGGCAGGTGAGCAGTCCCATCAACACCTATAACCTCATACCCTACATCGGCAGGTACGCGCATTGGAACGAGGTGTTCCAAGGGCTTGAAGGTCCGCTGGACTGCGACTACTGGGTGCTCACCAGCAATGAGGACAAGGCCCGGTATCACTTCCAACAAGTGCCGGGGATGCTGCGCTGCTTCGAGGAATGGTTAGGCCCCTATCCCTTCTACCGCGATGGTTACAAGCTGGTGGAAGCACCACACCTGGGCATGGAGCACCAAAGCGCGATCGCATACGGCAACAACTATGAGAACGGCTATCGGGGCCGCGACCTGAGCGGGACCGGACATGGGCTTGACTGGGACTACATCATCATCCACGAGAGCGGGCACGAGTGGTACGGCAACAGCATCACCACATCCGACATCGCGGATATGTGGGTACATGAAGGCTTCACGGATTACACCGAGACACTGTTCACCGAGTGCCAGCAGGGTCAGGCAGCGGCGCAGGATTACGTGATCGGCCTGCGGAAGAACATCCGCAACGACAAGCCCATCATCGGTCCGTACGGAGTGAACGAAGAGGGCAGCGGCGACATGTACTACAAGGGTGCCAACCTGGTCCACGTGATCCGGCGCATCGTGGGTGACAGCACGTTCAAGGCCATGTTGCTGGACATGAACGCCACCTTCAAGCACAGCGTGGTCACCAGCGCACAAGTGGAAGCCTTCCTCATCGGGTATAATGCCACCACGCGTTCGCTGCTGCATCCCACCCTCTTCGACCAATACCTGCGCAGCACGAAGATCCCGGTGTTGGAGTACGCGTTTGTGAAGCGGCGCCTATGGATGCGCTGGAGCAACACGGTGCCTGGCCTGGAGTTGCCAGTGCGCGTGGCAACAGGCGGGGACGCGCATTTCATAGCCGTTGATGAACAGTGGCGACCGACCACCATCGAACGCAGGTATGGCCGCAGCAACCGACTGAAGGTGGATGCCGCCTGGTACGTGGGTGCGCGCATGGTGTCCCGAAGGGAGGCCCGTACCAACATGGCCATCCAGGGAACGAAGTGAGAAGGAACCAACAGCCACCCGGCGCCGGCATACCAAGCGGATCTTTGCACCATGCAACACATCCACCGCTATACGCTTGATCTCATCTGGCAGGGAGATCATACCCGCACCTACGAGAGCTATACCCGCGAACACCGTGTGCGGATCGCCGGCAAGCCCGAACTTGTGGGTACCGCGGACCCGCTGTTCCGGGGTGACGCGGCGTTGCACAACCCCGAGGACCTGCTACTGGCGGCCTTGAGCCAATGTCACCTCCTCACCTACCTGGCGCTCTGTGCGCGGGCTCGGATCAACGTGGTCGATTATCGGGACAAGGCAGAGGGATCGCTGTTGCTTACCAAGGATGGCGGAGGACACTTCACCGACGTGGTACTGCGCCCGGAGGTAGTGGTGGCCGGGGCGCACATGGTGGCCAAGGCACAGCATTTCCATGGCGAGGTGCACAAGTACTGCTTCATCGCGAGGAGCGTGAACTTCCCGGTGCGCTGTGTGGCGAAGGTATCCGTGAAAGGAGAAGCGTAAGGCCCCACATGGCTCTTCCGGGGACCCGAGCCCAGAACCGCCTGCCGTAGCGCGCGCATTACACCGGAAGCACCAAGGCTTCACGGCAGAACGCAAGGCCCGGGATCATGCCAACCTGGCAAAAACCCATGATCAAGCATCATTGGTCACCGAAACAGGTACATTCGTCAGACTTTTACTAAAACCGAACCACCTAACCGGGATCCTCCGTATACTATCGATAAAGTAACCGGAAACAGCAATGTCGGTATCGGACAGCGACATCATGGAAGGACATATCATCAGGAGCATTCCTGCATGCACGGTCCGGGTGCTTCTGTCAGACGACCAGCAGGAGAAACAGGGACTGTTCCAGCTACCGGAAGGTCCGGTGCGCAGGCACATGTCCATCAGTGAACGGGGTCCGGAGATCAGTGGCTACCGTATGGAGGAGCTCTTGCAGATGCCTGCCCCGGCATTCCATGCCTTGTGCCTTGAAGACGACAGGGAGCAGCTTCGAGCGCGGTTCTCCGCTGCCGTTGAGGCACGAGACACCTACCAGGTGGGCTACCGGATCCGTCGTGCCGATGGCTCCGTGGCATGGATCCAGGAGAGCGGCCACCTTGACCGCTCCGGCGAGAACCTCCAGCTGGTATGCACGGTCGTGGACCGCAGTACGGAGGAGCTGTTGAAGGAGGAAATATGGAAGCGCGAGCAGATGCTTGCGGCCATCGCGGATGCCAACTCCTACCTGATCAATGAACCGGACCTGTTCACTGCCTTGAACAAGGCTGCCGAGCGGGTTGGAAGGAGCACGGGAGTGGACCGTGTTTACCTGTTCGCGAACGTTATCAATGCGAACGGCGATGCCGTCACCACCAATCAACGGATGGAATGGAACTCCGGTCAGGCCCAGGCACAGCTGAACAACCCCGACCTGCAGGACCTGCCCATCGAGGATTTCGGACCGTTCATGGAGCCGCTGAAGCAGGGCGACCCTTTCCGTGCCGTGGTGGCCGAGATCGAGGATACCAACCTGCGCGAGTTCCTGAGCGCGCAGGACATCCTTTCCATCCTGGTACTGCCCATCACGCGGGAAGGACGGTTCTGGGGGTTCCTTGGTTTCGACCAATGCTCCCATGTACGTATCTGGAGCCCACAGGAGGAATCGATCCTCCGCACACTTTGCGCTGCCATGGCGAGTGCTGTTTCACGCGACAACCTGGCACGCGAACTGGAGCTCGAACTCGTCAGCGAACAAGCCATCAACAAGGTTACGGCAGCGATCATGCCCCTGGAAGATGCGCTGGAGGTGTTCTGGACCGCCGTTGAGGCGATCCCCGAAGAACTCGGCCTGAACGATTGTGTCATCTACCAGTTCGATCCGGTCATGGGGAAGCTGGCACAGGTGGCGGCGAGAACGAACAGGACCAGCGAACGACGCATCCTTTCAAGCGCCTTCGCGTTGGACCTGAGCAAGGGGATCGTGGGGCGGTCGGCACGCACCCGTGAGGCCATTTTTGTAGCTGACACACGCACGGACCCTGACTACGTTGCGGATGATGTGGCAGGACGATCGGAGCTCGCGGTCCCCATCCTTGCGGACGACCGCCTGCTTGGCGTGATCGACGCGGAGCATCCGGAGGTGGACTTCTTCCGACCCAGGCACATGCGGTTCCTGCGGATGTTATCCAACATCATCGCGGTGAAGATCCTTGAATTGGAGCAGTTCGCTGCCGCCCTCGAGAACCAGCGGATCGCCAACGAGCTGCAACGCGCACTCACTGAGGAGCTCGAACGTTCGCTGAAGGAACGCGAAGCACAGCTCAATGAGATCACCGCGATCAGCCGCTTCCCGGAGGTAAGCCCGCTCCCGGTCATGCGCTTGGACACGCATGGCACACTCACCTATGCGAACGCAGCGAGCGCACCGCTCATAGACGCTTGGAAGGCAACGGTCGGCGCCCCGGTGGACAAGAACATCCTCGTACAACTGCGCTGGGCAGCTGCGCGCGGGGCACCGGTGAACCAGTTCCTGGGGGACCGGGTGTTCAAGGTGATGGCCAACCCCGTTGAGGGGTTCGACTTCATGAACGTGTACGCCACCGAGGAGACGGCGATGCACAAACTGAAGAACCTCCAGGATGATCTGATCCGGCAGGAGCGGATGTCCATCCTTGGTCAACTCATGGCTGGCATCGCCCATGAGCTGAACACACCGCTCGGCGCGATCTCCGGATCCATCAACAACCTGTTGCGCAGTGCGGACCGTTGGTTCCGCGAGGATCTGCCCAACCTGGACAAGCAGGACATCCCCCTGATCGACCACCACGCACGCAAGGCCGACCTTCAGGCCCGCGACCACTACAACCGGCAGAAAGCGCTGCGCAACGCGCTGCGCACGAACCACCCCCACCTCGCGGAGGATGCGGAATATGCCAGCATGCTTACGGACATGGGTTGGCATACCCCGCTGAACGAGGAGCAGGAGGCGTTGCTCAGACACCCGCGAGCAACCGATGTGCTGAAGACGATCCACACCATCGTTTCCATCAGCAGCTCTGCCAGTATCATCCGGTTCGCCTCAGAACGCTCCGGCCGCATCGTGAAGGCCCTCAGGAGCTACACACACAAGGACCTCGGCGAGTTCCCCGTGGCCTTTGACATCCACCGGCAGATCACGGACCTCCAGCAACTTTTCGCGACCGGTGTGCGTAAAGGGATCAAGTTCGCAGTGCATTCGGATGGCCCGCTTGTGATCAATGGGTTCGAAGATCAGCTCGCACATGTCTGGACCAACCTGTACAACAATGCCATCCAGGCCATGGGCAACCAGGGTGAGTTGGTGGTGCGCATCGAAAAAAGCGGTGATGAGGCCATTGTGAGCTTCTCCAACAATGGCCCCATGATACCGCCCAATATCATCGAGCGCATCTTCGATCCCATGTTCACTACCAAGGCAAGGGGCGAGGGCACGGGAATGGGGTTGAGCATCGCGCGATCCATCGTGCATGATCATGGCGGCGCCATCACCTGTGCATCCGGTCCGGATGAAACCACCTTCACCGTTCGGCTCCCGATAGACCACCGTCCGGAGCTTCATGGCAGGGAGCGCGGAACCGCCAAGACGTTGAACTAACGAAGTAAGACCGCACGCACAATGAACAAGGGCTACATCCTCGTTGTGGACGACGAACCGATGATCGTTGATACGCTCCGCATGGAGCTCCACGGGACCATTGACCGGGACATCCAGGTGCTGGCGGCCAACAGCGGTGAGGAGGCGCTCACCATCATCAGGGAGGAACTGGCGCAGGGCTCCTACCCGGCCGTTGCCGTTGTGGATTACCTGATGTACCCCATGCGGGGAAGCGAGCTGCTGGAACATATCGAAGCGCTGACACCAGCCACAAGGAAGATCATGCTCACCGGCCAGGCCGACCTCGAGGCCGTCAAGCAGGTGATGTCCAGCGTGCGGCTCTACCGCTACATGGAGAAGCCGTGGCGTTCCATGGACATGGAACTGACCATCCGGGAGGCCCTGCGCATGTACCATGAGGAACAGGAGTTGCGCCAGAAGGTGATCCTTGCCAGATCGGAAGTAGGGGTGATCGCAGCGGAGCCGATGCTGCCCCAGGTGGCAAGGGTGAAACCCGGCGGATTCAGCCATGGCCTTTCCTATGCGCGACTGATCCAGCAGTGCTTCATCCCGGAACTGAACGAAGAGCTCATGGCGCGGGTGAACCTGCACATCATGGACCGGCCTCTTGCACAGGTATCCGGTGATTTCAGGTGGTTCAGGCAAATGGGGGATGAACTGTACCTGGCGATCGGGGACTGCACAGGGCACGGGCTGGCAGGTGCCATCATTGCGGTGCTTGCCACCGACATCCTGAGCAACGCCCTTGGCAAGCGCGGAGCGCACAAGGAGGAACCTGCCGCCATCGTGCGCAGCGTATTGCAACAGCTGAAGGCACGCATGGTCCGTGAGGGCGGACGCGCGGACCACGTAGGATTGGAGCTGACCCTTGTGCGGATCAACCTCGCGGAGGGCCGGATGGACTGGGGCAGCGCCAACGGCTTCCTGGTCACGGTGGACAGTGAGGGGAACACCAATATCCTGTCGAAGAGCAGGGGCATCAGCAGCAACTCCGCGAGCCAGGAGGACGTTCATTCAGGCTCCATGGACATCCGGGGCCACCACGTGGCGATGTTCACCGACGGCATCACGGACCAGTTCGGCGGGCCGTTGAACAAGCGGATGCGGCTCGACGGGCTCCTTCGCCAGGTGGAAGCGGGACATGTTTTCGACCCCGACGGAAGATGCCACATCGAGCCGGTGTTCGATGCATGGCGTGGGGAACACGAACAGGTGGATGACTGCCTTTGGATGAGTTTCCGGATCTGATCCGTCGCAACATCCAGGGGTCACCTTGGATGATGACGCAACGCGCAGGCATTAGGAAGGACGACCAGGTTGAAGACCGTGGGCAATGTCCGCACGCTTCCAAGTTTCCGCGCATTCCCATCACTGCATTCCATGGATTTTATGACTGTGGCCTACTTTCGCTGCATGCGAATGGAGCCGTTGCGTATAGAAGGGCACGGCATGAGCATCGTCGACATGATCGCTGTTGCCCGCAACGGACGGTCCGTTCGGCTGTCCGATGCCCCGCAGGTACTGAACGCGCTGGAAGCATCGCGGGCCACCATCCATGCAGCCATTGACAACGGGCACCGCATCTACGGCGTGAATTCAGGTTTTGGCGGCATGGGCCACGTGACCATCGCACGCGCAGACGCGGCACGCCTGCAGGCCAACCTGCTCTGGTTCCTCAAGGTGGGTACCGGCGATCGCCTGCCTGAGGCCGATGTGCGTGCGGCCATGCTGTTGCGTGCCAACTCCCTTGTGCGCGGCGCCTCCGGTGTGCGGCCAGAGCTGATCGAACGGCTGGTCCTGTTCCTGAACGCGGGTGTCACACCACATGTGCGCGATCTCGGGTCCATCGGCGCCAGCGGCGACCTGGTGCCCCTTGCGGGCATTGCCGGAGCGCTGATCGGGCTGGACCCCTCCTTCCTGGTGGATCACCACGGCAGCACCATGGCGTGCACCGAAGCGCTCGAGCGTCTCGGTCTTGCCCCCCTTGAACTGGAGCCCAAGGAAGGCCTGGCACTGGTGAACGGCACGGCAGCCCTTACCGCCATCGCGGCAGGATGTGTGCACGATGCACACCTTGTGGTGGCCGTCACCCTGGCGATCCACGCGCTGGCCATCCAGGCCCTGAACGCCTCGGACCAGCCCTTCCATCCGTTCATCCACCAGCACAAGCCGCATCCCGGCCAGTTGCTTGCCGCCGCCTGCATGCGTGACCTGCTGCGTGGTTCACAACTGCTGCAGCAACCGGCATCCATGAACGGCAACGGCGAGGCTGCCCGGCTCATCCAGGATCGCTACTCCGTGCGCTGCCTGCCCCAGTTCCTGGGCCCAGTGCTCGATGGCCTCGCCCTGATCGCCGGGCAGGTGGGAACGGAGATGAACGCCGCAACGGACAACCCGCTCATCGATGGTGCGCAGGGTACCAGCCACCACGGCGGCAACTTCCTGGGCCAGTACATCGGTGTGGGCATGGACCAGTTGCGCTACCACCTGGGGCTCGCGGCCAAACACCTCGATGTGCAGCTGGCCCTGCTGATGGAGCCTGCCTTCAGCGGTGGATTGCCGGGGTCTCTGGTGGGGAATACGGCGGACCCGGTGAACATGGGCGTGAAGGGGCTCCAGATCGGCGCCAACTCCATCATGCCGCTGATCCTCCACCAGGGCGCTCCGCTGGTGCCGCATTTCCCCACGCACGCGGAGCAGTTCAACCAGAACATCAACAGCCAGGGCTTCGGCTCTGCCAACCTGGCCCGGCGATCAATGGAACTGTACCGCCACTACCTCGCGCATGCCCTGCTGATGGCGGTACAGGCCGCAAGCCTCCGCACACGTATGCAGGCGGGCCACGGCGATGCACGTTCGCTCCTGGCGCCGGCCACGGTACCCCTTTACGAGGCCGTGCGCGACCTGGTGGGCAACACCGCCGATATGCGCAAGCCCATCATCCACAACGACAACGAACAGGCGCTGGACACGTGGCTGGCGATCCTGGCGAACGACCTCGCCGGCGGCGGTCGCATCGCTGCGGCCGTGGCACCGCTGCTGGAGCGGGTCGCCGGCCACCAGCTCCATACGACCGTTCACGCGGATGCCGCGTGTTGATGACCGCGCCGATCATTCTACACCAGCGAGGAACCCCATGAACATCGCACGCAACCTGGAGCACACGGCTCGCCTGTTCGGTGATCGCACGGCGCTCGTCTTCGAGGGGGACCGGATCACCTACCGGGCGCTGGAGGAGCGTTCGGCGCGCCTTGCCGATGCACTGCAACGCAGGGGGATCGGGCGGGGCGATCGCATCGCGCTCTTCCTGCCCAACGTACCGGCGTTCGCTCTTGCCTATTACGCGGCCCAGAAACTTGGGGCCATCGCGGTATCGCTAAACGCACGCTCCACGGCATCCGAGGTGCGCTTCATCCTTCAGGACTGCACAGCGCGGGCGGTCTTCACCACGGCTGAACTGCGCTCCCAGGTCCCTGCGGCCGACCTTCCGGACCTGAAGCATGTGGTGATCTGTGAGGGTGATGCGGGTGCCGACCTCGCACTCGGCGCGCTACTGGCCACGGCCACGGCTGCGCTGCCCGCCATCGATGCCGGGCGGGACGATGCGGCGGCCATCCTCTACACCTCGGGCACCACGGGCACACCCAAGGGCGCCACCTTGTCGCAGGGCAACGTGATGTCCAACGTGTGGTCCTTCGTGCACAACTGCGGCATGCGCCCTGAAGACCGCATCCTGGTGCCGCT
>Ga0169931_10008468_pt1 | contig 14998 bp, 16 predicted proteins | sample Kivu_15m_20L_FD_129675 | JGI IMG/M metagenome (GOLD analysis project Ga0169931, IMG submission 129675) | Freshwater microbial communities from Lake Kivu, Western Province, Rwanda to study Microbial Dark Matter (Phase II) - Kivu_15m_20L... | ecosystem: Environmental > Aquatic > Freshwater > Lake... | reverse complement strand
TCGGTTCTGATGCTGAGAGACGTGCAACGCGACGCACTTTGTTGCGTGTGCTTGAGACTATTTTGCGTCTAGCTCACCCTATCATGCCATTTATTACTGAGGAAATTTGGCAAACCATAGGTCCGATGTCTGGGCGTCATGGTAAGACCATCATGATGCAAGCATATCCGCAATCTCAGCCAAATAAGATTGATGAGGCGGCTGAAAATTGGGTCGCGACTTTGCGTGAAATTGTGGTGGCTTGCCGAAGTCTAAGAAGTGGAATGGGGATTTCTCCAGCAGAGAAAGTGCCTCTTATTATTGCTGGCGATGCAACCCGCTTAAGTCATTACACAGCATATATGCAAGGCTTAACCAAGTTAGCAAAAGTCGAAATAGTTAGTGATTTGCCAGAAGCGGATGCGCCTGTGGCATTGGCAGGTGATTTTAAGCTGATGCTGCAAATCGAAATCGATGTTGATGCAGAAAAAGCACGCTTATCGAAAGAGATTGAACGTCTGCAAGGAGAAATCACTAAAGCTCAAGCCAAATTGGGTAATGAGAGTTTCGTTGCGCGTGCACCTGCACAAGTGGTGGAGCAAGAGAAAGGGCGTTTGGCGACCTTTAGTGCTGACTTGCAAAAACTTGACGTGCAGTTACAAAAGCTGGCGCGCTAGAAGCTTGCTAGTGGAGGGCAATGGATTAGAAAAAAAGCGGCTTAGGCCGCTTTTTTTTGGATAAAGAATATAAATAGTTGTCGCGCTGCACCTGCATCGTCCTGCTCACTGGTCTCTTCATAGTGCAACATTTGATGGCCCGTTTGTTTGCAAAACGTATGAAAATCTTTTGTGGCTCCTGGGTCAGTCGCTAATGTTTTTAATATCTGACCCGCTTGCAATTCAGCCAATGCTTTCTTACAGCGTAATATAGGTAAGGGGCAGTGCAGTCCACGGGTATCAAGTTGTTGATCAAACTGCATGTTCATATCGCTTAAAAAAATCAAAGACGCTATTGTAATTTAAACTAACTCAGCCCGGTGATATGACCGTCAGCACCCAATCCAATGTGCTCGGCAGCAGGTACTTCTGGTAAGCCTGGCAATGTCACGATATCACCCATCAATACCACCAAATACTCTGCTCCAGTACACAGTCTAAATTCTCGAATTGGATAACTGTGATTAGTGGGGATGCCTAAAAAATTAGGATCTGTACTTAATGAGCTATGTGTTTTTGCAATACAGATAGGGTAATGTGAGTACTGGCTATCAAGGAATTTAAGATATTCCCTCTGCTCATCACTGAGTAAAGCCTGTTCGCCAGCATATACTTTGCTAATCACTAGATTAATTTTATCTTCAAATGACATGCCATCTTGATACACAAAACATGGTGGGTTGGTTGGCTGAAGGGTCAGTTCAATAACAGCTTGTGCGAGTGCTTCAGCACCTTTTGCACCGTATGCCCAATGATTCGATAGCACCGCTTTTACTCCGACTTGTTCAATCAGAGCACACAAAGTTTGGATATCTTCTGCACTGTCATCTTTAAATTGATTAATACACACCAAACAAGTTAGCGCAAAATTATCACGCATATTAATGATGTGTTGGCGAAGGTTATAAAAGCCCTTTTGCAGATTGCCTTGACCATGAGATTTCACTGCTCGAATAGTGGCAACAATAACAGCCGCATTAGGCCATAGCCCTGATTTTCTGCACTTGATATCTAGAAATTTTTCTGCGCCCAAATCAGAGCCAAACCCAGCTTCTGTGATCACATAGTCGGCTAAATTTAAGCCTAACTCAGTCGCAATGACGCTATTGCAACCATGCGCAATATTGGCAAACGGACCGCCGTGGATGATGGCAGGTGTCCCAGCTAACGTTTGGACTAGATTGGGTTTGATGGCATCTTTGAGTAACGCTGTCATCGCTCCGCTGGCTTTCAATTGTTTGGCCGTAATGGGTTCATTACGACTATTAAAACCTATGGTGATATTGGCAAGACGTCCCTCTAGCTCTTTAGCATCTTTGATTAGACAAAGGATTGCCATCACTTCAGAAGCAACGACAATATCAAAACGATCGCGTAAAGCACGGTCATTCATGTCAATGACTCTGCGCCAAGTAACGCGTTGGATATCAAGCTTATTGCCACGATAAATATGGTTATCTACCATCGCTGCAAGTAGGTTATGGGCGGCGGCAATGGCTGCAAAATCGCCAGTAAAGTGCAGATTGATATCCTCCATAGGTGCGACTTGTGCATAACCGCCCCCAGTAGCTCCGCCCTTCTTGCCAAACACAGGACCTAGGGCAGGCTCCCTCAAGCACACGAGCGATTTTTTACCGAGAAGATTAAGGCCATCTGCAAGACCTATGGTCGTAGTTGTTTTGCCTTCACCCGAGGGGGTAGGGTTAATCGATGTCACCAAGACAAGCTTGGCATCAGAAGAGTCTTTTTTGGAGATTTGATTTAATTCAATTTTGGCTTTGTGTGCGCCAAAGGGTTGAATTGCATGTGCGATGCCTAGCTTGTTGGCAATAATCTCAATGACTTGCAAAGGACTGGTTTGATTAATCTGAATGTCGGATTGCATACTTACCAGTCCTTTCTAAAGCTATAGATTTATACCCCGTAATTTCTTCAGGGTATATATATTAATCAGGGCAGGGATAATGATAATAATAAGCGTAAGAAGCAATGCTGAATCCGAATTCGTTTGTAAAACAATACTGAAAAAGCTAAAGCTAAAAAACGCGACTAGACAAAAGTTAACGATAATGACGATTAAATTCAGCTGGCCATGTTTTTGTTTAAACAGCACAAAAGCTGTCAGCGCAGGTACAGCAGCGATAGCACCGTAAATTAAAAATACCGACAAACCCAAGTTAAGAGGAATCGCTTTAGCGCTTAGCGGAAACAATAGGCCAGCCAACATTATCCAGGCTAGTACGCCTAGAATATTCATCAAAAAGACTAACCTATGTGGAATATTTTTCATTTAGGCATTCATTAGCGGCATTGATATAGTTCAAACTCTCGCTCACCATAATTGGTCGACGCACCTCTTACAATGGTGTCTGCACCCTCCGATACTGCGCTATTCTTTGCAAGTTGCGTAAGATTTCCCTCAACAGTATCAATATCACGCGTATAAATACCCACCTTTGAAGTGACGCTGACCGTCACTTTCCCTTTTGATTTACATTTGCCTACAAGACTTTTATCAGCGACTGAAATTTTTTCAGACCCTTGCTTTATCTCGACGACCTTGTTTGCACAAGCGCTTAACAAAATGATGAGTAATAAGAGGCTGGATGAGTGAGAAACTAACTTCATGAATATCCTTTTGAACGTGACATATGTTGAGAAAACGGTGACTTAAATTGAATTAAGTTAATCATCAGTATATCAATTTTTTTGTCCAGAAACTTGATTTCTAACTCCGCCATTAGATTCATCTAAAAGTTATACGTCGAAAGACGTTTCTGAACTAAGTGGCTAATTTCAAGAAATACTAGTTAATCTATAGAGGGTAGTTTGCTGTAAATTTTTAGATGTCTGAAACGCGACTCTGGCGATAAAGATTGTGATGCAATTGCACAAATAGCACACCTGGGTTTAGGTATGCTATTTGCTCTTGATTCTCTCAGGGATTGCTACTGGCAAGAATGCAGGATAGAGGTTTGAAAGTGCTTAGTTGACTTTACTTGGCTGCGCTTTTCTTCCTGGGGCGGCAGGTGGAACATAGCCGGAAACGCGACAAAGTATTCCGTCAATTGCTTGACCTTTGTCGTAATTCACAACGCTACAGCAAGAGATATGCTTTTGGGATTCCAATTCAGAAATTAACTTTCTGACGGTATCCAAATTAATACCCGTATCTTTAACAATTTCACGGTCCATCTTTTGACCGTGTTTTTTTAAATAATCTAAAACAATAGTTGTTGTCATAAACTTCATCTTCACTAAAACAAAAAACCACTAAAGATAGACCTTAGTGGTTGTTAGACACTGACAGAATTGGGTCTGGAATTGCGTAAAACTAACTAACTTAAAAGTTACAAATACATGATAACATTAAAATAAATTATTCTCAAGGCAAACCGATATCAATCAAATGGATAATTACAATCTGTAATTGTAAGATTGTTATGGAAAATTACTCATTATTACTAGTGAAGGTAGTTAAGATTCGGTTTTTTTATAAATCACAAAAGTGGGTTTATTGTTTTTTTCTAGAATTTTCTTCACTAACTCATAACCTTTAATTTCCCCATAAGTTTGATAACGTTTTAAGTGAAAAATTAAATACGGATATTTTTCTTTTTTGGCATTTTCTAGTCCGATGGACTCACAATCAAACCGTCCTAAATAAAAGCAAAGACGAGGATTGTCTATATAGGTATGATCTAAATCAAGCTGATGCTCTTTTATCCAGTCAACGGCTTCCATATCTGTAGTTTTATGATGAGAGTCGAATAGAACAACTAAGGTGTATGAGATAAGAAGAATCCCTAATAGAGTTTTTCCTATGATTGAGTATATATTTTTAAGGCTAGCGAGCTGCCTGATGAGATAGAGCAAACCTAAACTACTTGCCAAGTAAACGACCCAGAGATTCATGACCCAATAACGTGCTGAAAGAACATAGTTTGTTGGTAAATTAATTGCTGTAATCGCGAAACTTAGCAAAAAAATTAATAGGATAGGTCGTGTTGACTCGGCAGGAAACAAGCCCTTCTTAATGGCAATATAGGCTATTACCAAGTGCATAAATCCAACTATCGCAATCCACTTAAACATGACAATATAAGCAATAAAGGCATATTTTAGACCTAGTGGGTAATCCTCAATTAATCTTAGGAGATAGTAATTGTCTGTAGATATCTTCATAGGCAGAGGTGAAAATAAATTCACCAAAACTGATTTTGGTCTCTCATAGAGCTCAAACAATCGTCCTGTGTAGTGAGAAGAAAAATCGCCAACATAAAATTGATACAATAAATAGCTAGTCAATATGATGCCAACTAAAAAAATCGTAAATCCAGTCATCCATACTGCTTTAATGCGACCAATCTGATTGGACTTAAGCCAAAAGGAAGATGCTGGAATCAGAATATTGAAAATTAATAACTCTGGCCTGAAAAGAGTCCCAATTAAAAAAGAGAATTGCATCAAGGATGCATCCATATAAGTTGGATTTTGGTACCACCTTAAATAGAAATAGAGCCCCGCCATGAATCCTGCCCACATCCCATTGTCACGCATCAGCATTGGCATGTAGTCATCGAGGATGGGGATAGATGTGATGAGAGTTAGAAAGCCAGATAACAGGACTAAATAATCTTTGGATAAGAGACTAAGTGTTTTAAGAAAAAAATACCCAGCGATGGTGAAGGCAACAATATTGATAATCTGAGCGGACTCTAGAAGAGGGATATTGGTAAGCTCGTGTAACTTCGCGATGATGAAACCAAAGAATGGCCATGGGTAAAGCGCTTTAGCTGCCTCAACATCTCCCAAAGCGAAAAGGTTTGCCTGCCTTAGGTAGAGAACCCCGTCATTATTAATCTTGCCATGTTGATCAAACACAATCCAAATTGCGCTAATCATTAGGAGAAGAACAAATAAGGGCAATGAGCGTTTATTCATTAAATTCACAGTGCGTAAATAATATGTCAGTTATTTTAGCATGATGCCGGTAGTACCACTTGGGTTGGATGATGGTAGGTCTGATAAGCGGTATTAGCGTGCATCATATGGTAATTTGAGACGAAGCTATTCAATAGTTCGTTTCGTAAAAAGCATATTTTCGATTTTAAAAGTAGAGCTTTAGAATTTTTAGATTGAGCGACTATTTTAATTAGAACCAAGATCTGGCGTGTATTCCTCAACCCATTTTTTAAGCTCACGCTTAATTGTGACTTCATCTTTTTCTAAGGTTGTTGAAATCCATTCCAGCAATAAGTTGACCCATTTTTCATCTACCATCCTCGCAGATGCGATACGAAGTTTTTGATGGGAGGTGGGTAATGTGTGCTCATCATCTGCTAGAAGCTCCTCATAGAGCTTTTCACCGGGACGAAGCCCTGTAAACTCGATCTTAATTTCATCTTCACTGAAACCAGACAGTTTAATCATGTCGCGCGCTAGATCTACAATACGGACAGGCTCACCCATATCAAGCACAAAAATCTCTCCACCTGCCCCCATTAAGCCTGCCTGCATCACCAGCTGGGCAGCCTCCGGGATAGACATAAAGTAACGGTTAATATCTGGGTGAGTCACAGTAATTGGACCACCCGAATTAATCTGATCACGAAACTTGGGAATCACACTCCCGCTGCTACCTAGTACGTTACCAAAACGTACCATCACAAATCGTGTTCCTTTTTTATCTTGTAAGCCCTGGCAGACCATCTCAGCTAGGCGCTTAGTCGCCCCCATCACATTGGTTGGGTTAACCGCTTTATCTGTTGAGACCAATACAAATTTCTCAACGTTTGATTTCTTGCAAGCTCGGGCAAGAGTAAAGGTACCTAGTACATTGTTATTAAATGCTTCCGATACATTTACGTTCTCCATCAGAGGAACGTGCTTATAGGCAGCTGCATGAAAAACAACCTTGGGTTGATATTGCGAAAGGACTTTATCCAAGCGTTCGGCATTTTTCACGTCACCGACCACATAGACAACTTCCGTTGGCCAATCTTGGCTACTTAACTCTTGCTCTAGTTGATAGAGCGCGAATTCGGAAATATCAAAACAGACGAGATATCTTGGATTGAACTTAATAATCTGACGACAGAGCTCAGAGCCAATTGAGCCGCCTGCACCACTGACTAGAACAGTGTGATTGGCAATCAGGTGCTGGAGGCCTGAGTTATCAAGATCAACACTATCACGGCCAAGCAAGTCTTCAACATCGACCCGACGAATTTGGGATATGTTAAGGCGACCACTGATCAGGTCATCAATTGCGGGGACTGTAAATACCTCAAGGCTAAGCTTTTTGGCGAGCTCTAATGCTCGACGACGCTCTTGGTGATGCGCTGATGGCATCGCGATGATCGCATGCCGGGCACCATATCGGGCTGCTACCTTGGCTAGAGATGCAATATCACCGTGTATCTTTACCCCTAAAATCTCACGACCGTGCATAGCCTTGTCATCATCTAAGAGTCCCACCACACGCCACTGAGAACTTTGTGCTAAATCTTTTACTAAGCTAACGGCAGCATCACCAGCACCCAGGATAACAACTGGCTCACCTCTCTTGGAATAAAGCCCGTATAGCTGATGCTCTTTTAGCGCGCGATAGAAAAATCGACTACCTCCCATCATCAACAGCAAAAGAATGGGATGCATGATCACTACTGATCTCGGAACCCAAAGGTCTCCTTGAGCCATAAAGAATAATAGCCCGAGGACAGCAGTCGATATTAATACCGTAAATAGGATACGCTTAAGATCAGGGATACTCGCAAAGCGCCATGTGCCGCGATAGAGCCCAAAAACTAAAAAGGTAGCGGACTGGATGGGAACGACCAACCAGAGACGCTCAATCATCACGTCAAGATGTTCTTGGGGAATTTCGAAATTAAACCTTAGAAGGTAAGCAAAGACCCATGCGGTTAACACCGCAATAATATCGTGAGCTAACGCTAGGGCACTTCTTGAATTCTTAAGAGCTGTTTTCATAAAAAGTGATTAAAACCGATTAGCATCATTATAGTTACTTATCAAAACGAATAACATCTATAAATCAGCTAGTGGGAAACACCGTCGCGCCGAACAACTTTTAAGAAGGTCATCCATAAAATAGCAATATCAAACCAGAGAGACTGACGTTGCATGTACTCTATGTCCAAACTCACCTTTAGAGGGATAGGGAGCTCATCTCGCCCGTTTATCTGCGCCCAGCCAGTGAGTCCTGGAATTAGCTTATCCACACCCGCCTCGGTTCTTAGTCTGATGAGATCATCCTGATTAAATAGCGCAGGCCTAGGTCCCACAAAACTCATATCCCCCTTAAGGATACTCCAGAGCTGAGGCAGCTCATCCAAACTACTCTTACGCAAAAATGAACCAATTGGCGTTAGGTAAGCATCAGGATCTTTTAGAAGATGAGTAGCTACTGCGGGGGTATCAACTCGCATACTCCGAAATTTAGGCATCCTGAAGATCTTGTTGTTTTGTCCAACACGATCAGACCAATAGACCGCAGGGCCTATTGATGTGAGCTTAACAAGAATCCAAGTAAGCGCGATGGGGATAATGAGAGTTAGAGTTACCAACAGGCATAATAGCAAATCAACAAGTCGTTTAAGGCGCATAGAGATTACCCGCCTAATTTCAGTGGCAGTTTTAAGGGCTGAATTTCACTTTCAATCTTATTACACAAGGTAGCCTCAGCTTGTTTAAGGTCGAAACTTGTTTGAAGGTTGAGCCAAAACCTGGGTGTAGTACCAAAGAACCTAGCCAACCTGAATGCTATATCAGCGTTTACTCTACAGCGCTCACGCAACATCTCATTAATTTTAGTCGCAGGTAACTGTAGCTCAATAGAAAGTCTGCTGGCTGTCATTCCAAGTGGTACTAGAAACTCTTCGCGAAGAGTTTCTCCTGGGTGTATTGGTCTCATGCTGTTCTTCATCACCAGCCCTTATGAAGCACTCAACAAGGTGACTCGTTTGCCAGACTGAACCGTCGAGGATGCCTTCACCAACCCAGCTTCCTGAAGACGTTTAACATCAGCGTAAACTCTGCTATAGGGTCGACTCATATCACGGGCTACCTGATAGATATTTTTAGTTGAACGACTACAGATATCAACATAGGTTGCCTTTAATTGTTTACTCATAGGCTTTTGTATTTTAAATGCATGCTGACTAAAGGCGAAACCTGTGACCATCATAGACCACAAACCATCCAAGATCACTTTACCTTGTCGTGTTGAGGTTCGCTCGACGTCAACATCCTCACGAATACTTTGCCATGTATCTATAAACTGCTGATCTCCGAGCAATCTAACAAACTCCGCTCCCGAGAAAATGGAAACGGACTGGTTTAATATTTTTTGATGCTCATGGTGTGTTCGATCGGTGACCGCGCCAAACCAATAGGCGTAAGGCATCACCCTATCCTGAAAACAGGTCCTAGAGATTTGATTCCACAACATTTCACGTGCCGATAACCTAGCCATCGCTGACCATCTCCTTAAACACTTCTTGCATCCTATTTCTGACAACTGCCATCATATCTGCGGGCTTGATATCGGTTAAGTATTGATTGCTCTTATCAAAATCAATCTGCTCAAACTCATCCATCATCGCGATCCATGGCATCGCCCCCAAGCCTGCCAAGAATGCCTTCACAGGAAAATTAGCCCCATGCTTGTTAATCTTTTTTACAAAAGTCGCTATAGGTTCTACCATCTGATCTAGCATGAACAGATCAAACAAATCCCGTGCAGCCTGCCGACCATCCGTGGGGAGGTCTGACTGCCCTGAGCCTGAAACGGTCCTCAGCTTGCGATGATAGAGCCCCTCAACCGATTCAACTATAAACTTAACACCGCCCACCGACATCAAGCTATTGGGGAACATGCCAGCGTAACCATCCTCGATAAAGGAGACTTTTAATCGCGTATCCTCTATCGACACAAACCCTACTAGCTGGTGGACAAACTTGCCGCCACTCTCGATTTGCACATCCCCGAGCGCAATCCCAATCTTACCTAACTGAACTGCCAACCTTTCTGGATCAAATTGGCCATCGACAAAGAAGTCGAGGTCGTAGGAAACGCGGTGGTGCAGATAAACACGAGCCAGGGCTGTGCCACCACAGAGCATGATGTGATGGCTCGGTAGCTGAGCCCCGCCAACCTTAAGCAGGAAATGCTCTTGGGCTTGATATAGCGCTTGTGTTGGATTGTAATCCATAATTAATTTAAAAAAAGTAATATATCACTTATATTAATTTAATTACGTCAGAAGTCAATAGATTTCGAGGTGGATGATAAACGGCATTAGCGTGCGTCTCTTTTACAAATCAGACAAGTTCTCATTTGCACTTACGTCTCATTTAGATTTAGAGGTGCCCTATTCTTCCGCATCAATGACTCGATGCTTCATGCGCCACTCGCTATGCTTGCGAAACTCACCGAGCAAACGCATTAAACTTCGACTTGTGTCATCGTTGGCTCGGCGAAGTGCATCTGTCTCGAACGCCTTGATTAAACGCTTTTGCTTGATATTTGAAACAGCCCGATCTACCACATCCCTATGATCAAAAACCCACACCGCGTTCTTACAAAATGCCATGACCTTCTTTAAGACAACCGTCACAAAGAAGTTCTCTGGTTGATTAGGCTCCTTAATCATTTTATAGATGACGTCCTCTAAATCGAGGTCTTCATAGATTGGCGGAAAATTATTTTTGTAATTAGTAATAATTGATTCGTAGACGAAGGGGTGGTCATCTTTTAGGCTCAAGAGATCTTGTAGCGATAGCATCCTCTGACCGAGAAGAACAGAAATCTTTGAAATCGTTTTTTTATAAGACTCAATTAACTTTAAATCATCAATATCGCCATTGATCCAAAGCTTATAAACATCGTCCAGCAAATCGATTCCTTCTGCTTTTAACTCATCCATCTTGATGGGCGACTCTAAAATCAACATGAGATGAGATTGCTCAAGTTTTTGAAGACGAAGCTTCTTCCATGTGAGCGTGGCGAGCTCACTCACCAAAGAGATTTCGATCACATCCACGGGATGGAAGTCGCGATTAAACTGATCGAGGAGTGCGTTAAATTCTTCTTGATCCTCACTGGGCAGTACCACAAGACTTGAATATGTGCCTGTCTTGGTGGCGTTTTGCGAGGTGGCGACCTTACCTTCAGGTGTTTGGGGTCCGCCACTTCTTTTAGGGTTCTTGCGCGTCATACGCTACCTCAACCTCACACCCGGACGATCTTCTGGCGAACCAATGAATTCAACACCTGCCTGCTCTAATGCTTTTTTGATAGCAACTATAGTTTTCATGTTTTGGGCTTCTGGCACACCAATTGAAGCCTCCACACGCCTTATAGTCGAGAGACTAACTCCAGCTCTATTCGCCAACTCTTCACCAGACCATCTAAGCAATGCTTTTGCTGCTCTAATTTGATCAGAAGAAATCATTTGACATTTTTCACTTATAATATGACACTATTAATATCATTTTGTAATTTAAAAAGTTATGTATGAATACTACTGCAAACAAACAACTTAGTGAAACAATAAAAAGAATAGATGGTGCTTATGCCCCTGCAACCATTCGCGCTTACAAGGCGAATTTTGAGCGATTCATAAATTTCTGCGATAAGGAACATGCGAATGCGCTACCTTCAAATGAGGACACTGTCGCTGACTACATTCGACACCTCGTTCAAGAAAATCTTAAATCGGCAAGCATTAGAATCGCGATTGCTTCTATCTCAGCTATCCATCGACTCAATCGATATCTGGACCCTACGGCAAACCCAAATGTCAAACTTGAAATGAGGAGGATGCATCGAAGTCTTGGACGAGAATCCAGACAGGCAGCAGGGATTAATCACGATTTACTTAAAAAGATGCTACAAGCTACCGACAACTCACTAAAGGGGATCAGGGACAGAGCCCTCTTAATGACCTCTTATGACACGATGTGTAGACGTAGCGAACTTGTATCACTCTCCATCGATGACGCTATTATCGACCAAGAAAATCAGACCATCAAAATAAAACTCAAGAAAAGTAAAACCGATCAGTATGGGTTGGGCCGTTGGCTATACCTATCAGAGGCTAGCCAGCAGGCTATCCTAGATTGGTTAAATGCCACGGACATAGTGAGCGGAAAACTTTTTAGAGGAATCACCAGAGGTAACAATATTACTGATGGATTGAGCTCCGCGCAGGTTAATAGAATTTATAAGCAGATCGCTTCGAGGACGCCAACCGATAGCACGACACTAGAAAATATCAGTGGGCATTCCATCAGGGTTGGGGCAGCACAAGACCTACTTATTTCTGGCGCAAGTCTACCTATGATTATGCAAAGAGGAAGGTGGTCAAAGGCGGACACAGTAATGCGGTATATTGAAAATATTAACTACGGCTAATCTAACTGAGAAAGAAAGTCTTCAGCTGTCTGCCTTATACCCTCCTCGAAAGTCACTGGAGGATGCCAATTCAGCATTTCTTTGGTTTTAGAGATATCCACTCTCAAAGAACCCAGCAATCTTTGGCTGATGCTTTTTTTACCAATCAAAAAGAAAGTCAATCGAAGCAAATAGGATGGAATACAAACTAAACTCGCCTTACACCCTAAGGCAGCTGAGATTTCTCTAAGCAGCAAAGATGTCGAAACGTCATGGTCATCCGAGACCATAAATATTTGATTTGCGGCTTTTGGATGATCAAGGCAGGTAAGAATCAAATCGATTAAATTATCTATACTGACCAAACTACGACTGTTTTGAATACATCCGAAAGGCAATGGTAGCCCTTTGCGAAGCCACTTCATCATACTCAAAAAATTGGCCTTAACTTTTGGGCCATAGATGAGGGGAGACCTGATGATAACAACCTCCATTTCGGTTTCATCAGCAATTTTTTTGAGCGCTATTTCAGCTTCCAGCTTACTAACACCGTAGGGATCCTGTGGGCATGGGATATCTTCAGCTGAAAATACATTATCACCACTTGTAAACTCTCCATTCACTTTGACGGAGCTCATAAAAATAAATCGCTTTACGCCAGAGGCTGCAGACTGGCGAGCAAGATTCATTGTGGCATCGAGATTGGATTGTCGATATTCAGCTAATGCATCAGTACTCCTATCATTCATGACATGAACACGCGCTGCCAAATGAACAACCACATCCACCCCAATCAGCGCAGATGTAAGGTCTATCTTAGAATCAAGATTACTGACTTGAACATTCCTAAAATTAGGGTGCGCAAATTTGACTGATTTTCTGCTGATACCGATTAATTCATGGTCTGCAGAAACCGACCTCTCCAATAACGCCAAGCCTACAAAACCATTTGCTCCAGTTACTAAGACTCGCATTAAGATAACTTAGGCTTTGAAAAAAACTGCGGGATTCTAGACAGGATTTTTTTCACAAGGAAGAAAGGACCAACATTTAGTTTATGTTTCTTGCAGGCTCTGTAAGCTTCAAAATTACCTTTAATCACATCTTTGATGTTGTTATTTGATGCTCCACCAATGCGCATTTTTACCCATACTTTAGGAATATATCTAGATTTAATTTTATTTATTTCTAAAAAGCGCATAGTCAACTCGAAATCTGCCTGACGTGGATATTGAATATCAAATTTTCCAAACTGCTCGTAAACTTCTTTCCTTACGAAAAAAGTGGGGTGGGCTGGCATCCACCCTCTTTTGAAGAGACCCGGTTTAAAATCTCTAGATTTCCAATAGCGGATCACACATGAAGTATCTACTTGATCGACGTAAACCAAATCTGCATAGCATGCTTGAATAGAAGCATCTTTAAACACTTCTGCAACTTGCGTTAAGATTGTATCATCCGTATAAAAATCATCCGCATTCAATAAGCCAATAATATCTCCGTTTGCAAGTGTTAACCCCTTATTCATTGCATCGAAGATACCATTGTCCGGTTCAGAGATAAACTTGGTTATGCTTGATGCGTTTTTAATTATATCTACTGTACCGTCGTGCGATGCACCATCGACAATAATATGTTCGTACTCAGAGTAATTCTGAGATGCTACCGATGCAATCGTGTCCCCAATTGTATTTACACTGTTATAACAGACGGTGATGATTGAAATTTTCATACTATGTTAGATACCATACTTGCGAAAGATGAAGCAAATCTGCTCATGTTCTCATCTGCTTGTTTTAAAATGAAATCGCTGGATTGTTTTTTATTCATCTTAGATTCTGCTTGATGATTAATTAATAAAGTTGCCAATGTATCTTTATCTTCTACGTCAAAATATTGAGCTAAAGCTCCCGCTTGCTCTCGATGAACATTAATGTCAGAAAGCAACATATCCACACCTAATGCCTTGGCTTCTTCTACCGAAGTGCTCCACCCTTCAAAGCGAGATGGGTTAATCAGCGCTACGCAACTTCGCATGAGAGCTTGTACATCCTCATAAGGAATCAAGCCTAGTATTTTGAATTGGTTGAACACACCTAGGCTCTGGGCTAAACTGATTAAATATGGAAAATAATTAAGATCTCGTGGGTCCTTGGGATTTCCAGATACAGCAACTGTGATTGCACAACCTTTTTGATTGGCTGAGGCTAATGCCTGAATCACACATTCATGATTTTTATGACGCCAAAACTGGTTGGGTAAATAGAAAAAAAAATCGGGTAACTCATATTTTGCAAGTAATCTATTAAGATCAAAAGTAACAGCTCGAATAGGTACAGCAAACCTAACCACATATAATCTGTTAGGTTGAATGCGATAAAAATGTTGAAAATCACTTTTGGCATCTTCGCTACTTAACATGATATGACGCTCTGAATAAACTTGCATACGAAAGCCAATTTCACGTTTCCAAAATGCAAAAAAACTAAAATTATGCCTTAGTCGCTGATGCTGCAAATCAGGAATCCAAGCAATAGTCCTAATTGGAAAGCGCCAACCATAGAAATTGGCAGCCTCAAAAGCAACATCTATATTATGATTTCTAAATTTGTCGAGCGCGCTTGTGTCACATCCAACAATAAGTGACATCAAAAGCCGCTTAATTTTTTCTTGAGCGTTAAAAACTTGCGATTGGACTATCTCTAGTCCTACTATGCTTCTGAATTTATCCAACAGATCTTTATCGATATCATGACCTAGGAACAAGACCGGTGTGATTGTCTGAGCCTGGTAGGTAACAAGTGCCGATAACAGGTTAATCTGATAATTCAGTCCACCCATCCAGCCATGTCCGCCAATCAAGGTGAAAGCAACTCGAATCAAC
>Ga0169931_10008467_pt1 | contig 15000 bp, 13 predicted proteins | sample Kivu_15m_20L_FD_129675 | JGI IMG/M metagenome (GOLD analysis project Ga0169931, IMG submission 129675) | Freshwater microbial communities from Lake Kivu, Western Province, Rwanda to study Microbial Dark Matter (Phase II) - Kivu_15m_20L... | ecosystem: Environmental > Aquatic > Freshwater > Lake... | reverse complement strand
TTTGGTATTTGCAGACGGCAATAAAAATTCACAGGTAATGATAATAGGAGAGGCTCCCGGAAAAACAGAGGATAAATTAAAAAAACCTTTTGTCGGAAGAGCAGGTAAACTTTTAGATGAGCTACTTGAATGTATTTATCTTGATCGCACAAAAGTCTATATTACTAACGTCATAAACTATAGACCTGATAAAAATAGAAAGCCTAAATTCAGTGAAATTAACATGTTTAAGAAAATACTTTTTAAACACATTGAAATTATTAAACCTAGACTTATACTGCTTCTTGGTGTCACAGCAGCAACTGCTGTACTAAATTATTTAGGCCCGTTAAATCAAATTAGAAGTCAATGGAAAATTATTAAAATCTTAAATGTTAATTTTAAAGTTTTAACAACTTTTCATCCAGCATTTTTGTTACGACAATCTAAAAAAAAAAAGTTAGTACTTAATGATTTACTTAAATTGAAGATAGAATTAGATAGTTTATGAAAAAAATTAATTAAATAAATCTAAAATGCTTTTTACAATTAATTCAATAATCAATGGATTTACAAAATAAGATTGAGAGTTCCAAATATAAATATTAGGAATTAATAATTGAAAAAATGAAAGATATTTTACAAGTGTGTTATATTTTTTTAACTTTGAGAACTTTTCACAAATTGAAAATATAACTATAAATAACAAAACACTTATATGTCTTGATACATCAGTCTGGTAAGAAAAATTAAAAAATAACACTATTATAACAAGAAATAAATAAATATTAAAATTAAAGTAATTAGAAAATACTCTTTTATAATTTAAGAAAGAGAAAATAACTAAGAACCATATGGCTTTAAAGGAAAAAAAATTACCAGCATATACTAAGTTCACGGTTGTTTTAAGATGCTCAAGATATTTATTTAAACTAAATGAAAACAAAAACTCGGTTTCATAAAAATTTGAATAAGTTTGATTAATGTGATTTTTAATAAAAAAAATAAAAAATAAGTAAGAAAATACAAATAGGAGATATAAAAAAATAATATTTATTTTTTTTTGATTATTAATATATTGAGTGTAAAAAATAAGTAGTGAACCCAGAATAGCCATTTCATGAGACAAAAATGATAAAAAAATAAATACAGAAGAAATTATATAATTTTTAGTTGCAAAAATATAAGCAAGGATTAATAAACTTACAGTTAACGTATCGGGATAATATGGAAAACTGGTTGATCCAATGCAAATATAACTAGAACAAAGTAACAGAGTATAATTGAGTGCATAATTTTTGTTTAGTTTAAGAAAATGTCTGTAAGTAAATAATATTATAAATAAAATAAATAAATTCACTAAAAAAATATGAACTATTTCATATGAAAGGTAATTGAAAAAAAAATATTTCTTAAATAAAAGGAGTAATAATGGAAATAGAACTCTATGAGAAATATTAACCAGTCTATCAAATTGAGAAAAAAAATTATCCGCTATGTAATGAAGATTCTGAATGTACCAACTGTCTAATAATTGAAGATGAAAGGCAGGTGACGAAAAAAAATATATTAATACTATCAATAAAGTATAATTGAATAAAAACCTTTTTTTCATAAAATTTCAATGTAATATTTAATTTTGTATTATGTATCTGAACATAACTTTGAGTATATTTAGTCCGTAAGGTATTGATTTTAAGTGAGATACTTGTTCACCATATATCGTTGGTATAGGAATTTCTTTTATTGAAAATTTTTTTAATAAAAATTTAATAATAATCTCTGTATCGAAATGAAATTGATTAGTTAGTTTATTAAAATTTATTTTTTTTAGAGATTTTATTTTATATGATCTATAGCCAGAATGAAATTCACTTATTTTAGTATTTAAAATAAAATTCTGTACTTTAGTTAAACAAATATTACCAATTAATTTGTATAAAGGCATTCCACCGGATAATGCACTATAATAACTAAACATTCTAGTTCCAAAAACAGCATCGTATTTATCTGTAGCTAATAATTTTAAAAAATTTGGTAATTTTTTTGGACTATATTGACCATCACCATGAAGCATAATTACATAATCGTATTTTTTTTTTATACTATAATTAAAAGCTTTTTTTTGTACCCCTCCATAGTTCAATTTTTCTTTGTTATTAAGAATAATAATTTTGTAATTAAATTTTTTTTTTATCTTTATTAATTCGTAATTAGTTTGATCGCTAGATAAGTCATTAATAATAATTATATCTACTTTATAGACTTTAAAAATTTTTTTTGGTATATCACAAAAAAGTTTGTATATTGTTTTTTCAACATTATAAGCTGGAATAAAAATTAAATATTTTTTTTTTGCCTTTTTTTTCAATAAATTAGTAATTTCTATATAATCTTTTTTTTCCAAGTGTGAGGAGTGAGCTTATTATTAATTTCTATTTGCAAGTAATACTTAAATTTTTTACTACCTCTCTTTTTTATATGCTCATAAGTCTTTTTAACAGCATCATAAAATGACGTTTTAGTTTGATAACCTAATAATTTTCTCGCTTTATCTGACGAACAATATGCTTCTTTTATCTCTTGTGGCCGTTCCAAAACAAATATTGGTTTTAAATTTGATCCGCTAATATTTGAGCAAATCTCTGCTGCTTTATTAATTGTAATATATTCTTCATCAGGCCCTATATTAATAATTTGATTAGTAATTTTTTTATTTAGCATTTTATATAAGGGAATTATACAGTCATCTATGTAAGAAAAACATCTTTTTTGATTTCCATCTCCATAAATTATAGGAGGTTTTTTTTGAAGCATACGATTTAAAAAAATTGAAATAACATTTCTATAAGGATCATCATATTTTTGATTTGGACCTATAATATTGTGAGGGACTGCAATGACCCAATCTACTTTATTTAAATTGCATAAATTTTTAAGAATTTCTTCACCCGCAACTTTAAATATTCCATATGGGTCAGTTGGCTTTGGTTTCATATCTTCGGTGAAAGGAATTTTTTGTGATCCATATCTTGCCATAGAGGAGCAATAAATAATTTTTTTAACCTTATTATTTACCGCAGAAGCAACCACTGATGTAGTAGCGACAATATTATTTTTTGAATTTTCAACGGGTGAGAATACAGAAAGACCCTCGTGAGCCGTTGATGCGCAATGAAAAACATAATCAATATTTTTCATAATTTTATTTAAATTTTTAAAATCTTGACAATCGAAATCGTAAAATTTAACTTTTTTATTAACATTTTCCAGATCTCCACTAATCAAATTATCCACTCCTACAACGTTATAATTTTCTTTTAGTAAATAGTTTGCCAAATGTGATCCTAAAAACCCAGCAACACCAGTTATTAAAACATTATGCATTATGAAGTTATAATTTTTATAAGGAATTAACTATAAGAAAGTTCATTATTAAAAGTAATAAAAAAGTTAACTTTAAGTTGCACTTAATTACTAAATCGCTAAATAGATTAGTAGTCAATATTTTTTTTTAAAAGCCCTCGTGGTGGAATTGGTAGACACAAAGGACTTAAAATCGATTTTGCTAAAAAATTTAATTAGCTTCAATGGAAGATTTTGAAGATTCAAGGCTCCAATTAATACTAGTTTAGTGAACTAATAATTATTTTATGGAGCAAAGAACAATTCAAAATTAGAAATTTTAAACTTTATGAATAATTTTTGAAGGATGTGAGTAATTTTTTTTGATAACATCAAAAGTTTCTTGAATTATTGCAACAGATTTCAAGAGACTTCTTTTGGACACACACAACGGCGGAACTAGACCTATTACATTAGAGTCTCTTCCACACTCCCAAGTAATTAAACCTTTAGTTAGTAATTTTTTTCTTATTTCGTTCACAAAATCAATTTTATTAAAATAATTATTATTTATTTCTATCCCCCACATAGATCCAATGCCATTAAAACTTTTAACAAATTTATAAGACAGCATTAATTTTTTTCTGTTATTAAAAAAATTAGAAATTTTCTTTACCTTATTAAGATATTTAATTTTGCGCAAATATTTTAAAAAAAAATATGATGCGGTAATTGATATTATATTACCTTGAAAGGTTGAAGATTGTGCTCCAGGATGATTATGATTGATGTTTTTATTAAATGCGATTAAGCCAAGTGGTAGTCCTCCTCCAATAGATTTTCCTAAAATCAATATATCTGGTAAAATTTTATAATGTAAATATGCAAAATCTTTTTCAGTCTTTCCAAAACCAGTCCATGTTTCATCGAAAATTAATAAGGCTGGATTTCTTTTTAGACAAGATGAAATAAAATATAAAAACTTTTTATCAGAAAAATTGAATCCAGACGTAGCTTGTATCGGTTCAATTATGACAGCTGCTAGATCTTTTTTATAATAGTTGAACTTGCTTTTGAACTCCTTAATATTATTAAATTTACATTTAATAAAATCAGGATCATAAAAATATTTTTTATTTATACCTTTCATGTCGGAACTCAAAAGAGAATAACCAGTTCTTCCATGATAAGAACCTTCAAAATAAATTACTTTTTTCTTTTTAGTATGATGAAAAGCTAACTTTAGTGCAACCTCTGTTGCCTCTGAACCATTCGTTGCAGTATTGTAAATCTTAAATTTATTTTTAAAAAAATTTTTAAGTTCTTTAAAATATTCAATATGAGAATGAGATATAAAATGTGGGCCTAGATGAATAATGCCTTTATTAATTTTTTGTTTAATATTCGTATTTAAATATTTTATATTATGGCCTAATATTGTTGTTCCTGAGCCACATGCAAAATCAATAAATTTTTTTTTATTTTCATCGAATAAAAATTCTTTTTCACCGCAGGTAAACAATGGTGGATTATTACTAAGTCTAAAATATTTACCTAGTCGTGATATTTCTCTAAATTTTAAATTATTTTTCATTAATTTTATTTTTATTTAATTAAGTATAAAATATTGTTTAATTTTTTTTTGATTTTTCAATTTTTTTACCTGCGATAAGCGCTATTTCTACTAAAGCATTTTCACCAATTGCCGATACTTCAACAAGATTTCTTGCAGGTGGGTTTTTTGGAAAGTATTCTTCAAAAACTCTATTAACATCGTTTTTAACTGATAAGTTTGTTACAAAGACTATTGCTAAACCAATAGTATCTACTGATCCACCCGCTTCATGTAAAATTGCTATACAATGTTGTAATGAAAGTTTAGTTTGTTTATAACTACCCTTTACAATTTTTCCAGTTTTTATATCTCTTGGCATTTGACCGCCGATGTAAATTGTATTGTTTATAATGGTGCATTGTGAAACAGGTGAAGTTGATAGTGGAGCTTTTGATGTATTTATAATTTTTCTCATATTATTTATTAATAACACAATTCACCGTCGTTAAAAATTCACTTAACCCCCACTCTCCTCCTTCGCGTCCCAATCCTGATAATTTATTTCCTCCAGTAGGCGCACTTGGACTTTGAATTTTAGTGGTATTGATACCCAGACTTCCAAAATTTAAATTTTTCGCAAGTTTAATAATTTTTGGACTTTTAGCGAAGATATAGCAAACTAACGAATATTCATTTTGTGAAACTTTTTTAAGTACAGTGTTTTCATTTTCAAAATATGAAACCCCAAGTAAAGGACCGAATGTCTCAAACTTATCAAAAACCTTGTCATTAAAACCTGTTCTAATAAGTGTTAAAGGAAATAAATTTTTTGTATCATTTTTATTTTTTGATTTTGCTAATAAATAATCAGTTTTCAAAGACTTATATTCAAGCGTTTTTAAAAAACTATAATGTTTTTTTGATATTACAGGACCAAAGTGAGGCTGATGTTTATTAAAGACGTTTCCACAAAAAATTCGAGAAACCTTCGATTGAATTATTTTTTCAAATTTACACTTTATTTTTTTATGAATATATAATTTATTAATCGAAGAGCATGCTTGTCCAGCGGCTTTGATTTTACGAACTAACACTTCATCAATTATGCTTTCTAAATTATTGTCATCAAAAATAATTGCATAGTTGATACCGCCTAGCTCAAGTATTTTTTTTTGAGTGTGACTAATTTTAATATTATTTAACATGAGACCAGTTTTCGTCGACCCTGTAAATGTAACAAGTTTTATTTTTTTGTTTTGTACAATTCTAGTAGTAAATTTATTTTTCTTAATAATAGTAATCTGAATAATTTTTTTTAAATCCTTTGATAAGTTGCTGCTTAAATATTGTGAAAGATTAGCACAGTAAGGAGAGGGTTTTAATATTATTGGGGATCCGGCACATAAGCTTGGAGCTATTTTTCTAATAATTCCTGCTAAAGGATCATTATAGGGGGTCATTGCAAATACTAGACCAATTGATTTTAGAAAAATTTTTCTATTATTGCTTATGTTTTTTATGAATTTATATTTTGAAAGTAAATTTAAAGAATAATCTACAAATTCAATAGCATAATCAAACTCGCTTTTTGACTCATTAAATGTTTTGTTAGCTTCATTAGCAATTAGATTTATTAAATTCTGCTTATGTTTTTGTAAAAAATTTTTTAATACTAAAAGATTATTTACTCTGTCACCAATGGTCCTGATTTTAAATGAGTTTTTATTAATTAAATTTATTTTGTTATCAATTATTTTTTGAGTATCATAATTAATTTTTAATTTCATTGAAAAATTTAGAATTTTTTTATTATTAATAAATACTATATTTATTCATTAAATTAATAATTTTTTCTAATTCAGTTTTTTTTTTTTCAAAACAAAATCTGTAATGAGAATTATAAATTTTACTACCAAAATATTTTCCATTCAAGTAGAAAAGACCCTTTTTGTTAGATAAGGTATGAAATTTTTTTGTATTTAGAATCTTCGGAAATAAATAAAACGAACCGTCGGGTTTATAATATTCAACTCCTTTTGATGACAAAAACTTACTAACAAAATTCATTTTTTTTTTAATATCTTCAGTTTTAAGTAGGCTTTTGCTATTATTAATTATTAAGTTTTGAGCTAAATAATTTGGGGCACCGTTAATTGCAATGTGGACATTCGTGAACTCCTCTATTAATTTTTTTGATGCTAAAATTGCACCTAAACGAAGTCCTTGTAGATGAAAGTTTTTTGAGAAAGAGTTAACTAAAATCAAATATTTACTTTGGTAAGTTATATATGTTTCTTTAATTTTTTCTGTAAAAATATGCGATGAAAAACTTTCATCTATAATTAAATAGCATTTATTTTTTTCACAAATATTTATTAATTCTTCAATTACCTTTTTTTCATATATTTTTCCTGATGGATTATTTGGCGATGAGATTATTAAAATTCTTAGTTTTTTTATTTTAATAAATTTTGTAATACTATCCAAATTTATTGCATAATTATTTTTTAAAATCGTATTGAAAAAAAAAGATTTAGCTCCAGAAATTTTTATTAAATCTATATAGGTAGGCCAATTAGGATTAACGATTCCAAAATTTTTTTGTTTAAATTTATCTGCTATAACTTTAAATATGCAATACAATCCTGCCTTGGCACCACTAGTAATTAATAAATCGATTTGGTTATTTTTTTTTACTTTCCAATGATAAAACAAATGTTTTTTAGCTAAACTAATTAATTTTTTTTCACCAGATAAATTGCCCTGGATATTAAATTTTTTAAGGCTAATACTTTTTATAACTTTTGGAACAAATGTTGGTGTGCTTAAGGATAATCCATATCCTCTTTTTGCTCGAACTTTATCAATTTTCTCCTGAAGTGATAAAGTTACAGATTTCCTTATCATAAGATCTAGATTTATTTTTGTAAATTATTTTTTATTAAAATATTTTAAACGCTATATTAGTAAATCTTTGTTTCTAAAAATTAGTTTTCCATCTAATTCTAAATTTGCATTGGTCACTATTGTGTCGTAATGAGCTGCGGCTTTAATTGTTCCACCAATATAAAAACTTGTTCCTAAAGCTAATTGAATAGCGCCCCAAACGCTTTCGTCACTGCACATTGTACCATCTATTGTGCATTCTGGATTCATTCCAACTCCTAATTCACCAAGATTATAAACTTTACTGTCATTAAATTTTTTTAAAAGATTTTTAAAAATTTTAGCTTCTTGCCCCCCAGTAATTTTTATTGCAAAACCATTTTTTATTGTTATTTCAATATTTCTTTTTTTAATAAGACAAACTCCTGGAACACTTGTGTTAACAACAATTCTACCGTTAGCTGTTCCTTCAACTGGTGCCAAGCTAGCCTCTAAACAATATCCAGCAGATATATCTTTAGAATTGCTAAAACCGGTGATGGCTCTGCCATTTCTATTTTTTATACTCATCTCAACATCAGTACCATCATCGCTATAAACCCTTGCTCGATTAGCTTTTGTTAATGCTTTTGCAAGTTTTTCAATTTTAGGTTTAATTTTTTTAAAGTCGCATTTCCAACCATTAGCTAAAAAAAAATTATTTTCATGAGACTCGGGTAAAGCTATAATATGCACTCCCTTTGCTTGAGCATCTTTTCTCGCTTTAGTATGTGTTATGTTACTTTTTGTTAATCCAATCACTAAATCTACAGACTTCATTTCATTTGCAATTTTACTATCCATCTCTGCACCGTGAGTTTTGGCACCTTTTATTTGTATATGTTTAAATGATGCATTTGTTTGCTTTAGAGCAGATATTAAATATTTTTTATTAATTTCAGTATCAGCGTCTGATAAAAACAACACTTTGGAATTTTTATTAACTTTTCCCATAGTTTTGACTACTTTAAGAGCATTTAGGTATTTTATGTTTTCTTCTTTATTTCTCATCATTTTATTATTTAATTAAAAAAATTTTATTAAATCAACAGTAATATATTAGTTTACTTGTAATAATATAAGATGCTAAACTAATTCATTAAATTAAAGAAAGGAAACAATAAAATGATCAAATTTTCTAACTTCGTAAAAAAATTGTATTTAATTTTATTTTTAGCTTCTTTTACTTTGGTTTCAACTCAAGTATATGCAAACCAAGGTGTTACTAAGGATAAAATTGTAATAGGAGGGTTATCACCACTAACCGGACCTAATTATATTTATGGTCAGTTAGTTCTTAATGGAGCAGAAGCTGTATTCAAAGAGGCTGGACTTATAAATGGAAGAAAAATTGAACTTGCAAAAGAAGATGACCAATGCAAAGGAGAAGCTGCAGTACCTGCTGCAAAAAAAATTATTGCTGAACGCAATCCATTTATTCTTTTAGGCTTTGGATGCTCAAATGCCACATTAGCATCTATGCCAACAATTTTAGAAGCAGGAATACCATCAATTGTCGCTGGAGCTACAAACGATTTAATAACAACGCCTAATAACGGTCTATATTTTAGAGTAGTAATGAAAGCTTCAGAAGAAGGAGCGATGCAAGCAAAGTTCGTAAGCACAATTCCCAATGTCAAAAAAGTAGCTGTCGTTACCCAAAAAGATGCTTGGGGTACGGCAAAATGGGAAGGTTTTATGTCAGCAGCTAAGTTAGCGGGACTAAATGTTCTTACTGTAGAGGAGATGACAGTAGAGACAGCAGATGCGACTGCTCAAGCTTTAAAAATTAAAAGTTTAAATCCAGAGGCAATAATTACTATTTTGTATCCTAAGCCAACTATTGTATTTTTAAGGTCAGCTCATCAAATTGGTCTTACTAAATTACCTATTATTGGCCATACCTCAGTCAGCGATGTTAAAGATTTAGATTCAAAAATTAACTTGCCTGGCGCTTTAGATAATTTCTATACAATTTCGTTGACTTCATTCTCGCCCGGCGACCCTGAAGCTACTAAAACTACCGCATTGCTAAAGAAACATTTGCCAAACGAAGAATTGACACAGTACCATTTATGGGGAATTGCTGCCGGAGAGTTAATTGTTGAAGCGATTAAAAAATCAGGAAATGATTTGACAAGAAAAAAATTCGTTGAAACTTTGCAATCAATGAATTCTTTCAAAACGTCAGTATATCCAGCTCCGTTATCTTTTTCTAAAACAGATCATGATGGATACGAGATGGGTTTATTTACTGTTTTAAAAAATGGCAATGTAATCAAAGTAGGAACTAGCTTTAAAAAATAGTTTATAACTATCTTTTAACTATATGTTTACAGCTAGCATATTGCTCATCAACGGCGTTGCTGTTGGTGGGCTGTATGCTTTGCTAGCCATGGGATTAGTTTTAGTTTTCAAGGGCTCAGGGGTTGTAAATTTTGCACATGGTGCACTGTTTACTATTTCAGCGTATCTAGCATTTTCTCTTTTAAAATTTGGATTACCATATTTTTTATCAATTTTCTTTGCAATTATTTTAACAACTTTAATTGGTGTTATAATCGAGAGAATAGCATTTAGACCACTTATTAAAACTGCGGATCCTCTAATTTTTAAAGGAGCAACTATTGCATGTACTTTTGTAATTATAGGATTAATTAGATGGAGGTTTGGTGGATTAGGTGATTACTTAAGTCTTCCTCCCTTATACTCATTTGAACCAATTTTTCTTGGTAAATTTACAATTCCTAGTCAGCAATTAGTAATAATTATTTGTGTAACTTTAATTATGCTTATCTTTGGAGCTTTCTTTAATTATTCTGGTATTGGACGGTTAATGCAAGCAGTAGCTGAAGATTCCGAGGCCTCCAAAGTTGTAGGTATTAATGTAGATAGAATTTTTTTATATACCTGGGGCGTGGGTAGCTGTTTAGGTGCTTTTGCAGGAGTACTTATGGCGCCTGTAACACTTATCTACCCTGATATGGGATTAATAATGTTAGTAAAAGCAGTTGCAGCAGCTGTAGTTGGTGGATTTGATAGACTTGGTGGCGCAATTGTTGGGGGTATGATTTTAGGATTATCCGAAGTTTTTCTGGGGTTTTTTTTAGGCACCCAATATCAAGATGTTATTGGTTTTATTATTATAATATTTATTTTGACATTTATGCCAAGGGGCCTGTTTGGATCTAAAAACCTCACAAGAGTATGAATCATGCTTTGCCGTACAGTTTAATTTTTCATAGAAGTATTTATATCTTCTTAGCATTATTTGCTTTTTCAATACCTTTTTGGGCAAATAAATACATATTATACGTAAGCACAATTGTATTTATAAATATTTTACTAGCAGTAAGTTTGAACTTAGTTATGGGCTTTGCTGGACAATTAAGTTTGGCTCATGTAGCAATTTATGGTTTCGGTGCATATTCTACCGCAAATTTTTACATTGTATTAAAAATTCCATTTATGATTTCAATCTTTTTTGGAGCTTTTTTTTCTGCTTTTGTGGGAATTTTTTTAGGTTTTTTATCTATTCGACTTAAACAATTTTATTTTGGTATAGCGACCTTATCTTTTACAATGTTATCCCATTGGTTTTTTGTTCATGGTGGTCAGATAACAAATGGCGCAAGTGGATGGCCTATACCAAAGCCAGACTTTATAATTGCATCAAGTCACAATGGAATATTTTATTTATCTCTAGTTATTACTTTTATAGTCCTTTGGTTTGGATTAAATATTACAGCAGGACCTTTTGGAAGACGTCTTGGGGCATTAGCTGATATTGAAAATGCTTGTGGTAATTTAGGTATAAACATAAAAAAACTTAAATTTGAAATTTTTATAATCTCAAGTTTTATAGCGGGTTTAGCTGGCGGTTTACTTACTGGCGTTTTAGGTTTTCTTGATCCAGAAACTTTTCATTTTGTAAATACTATTATTCAATTTCTCATGGTAGTTTTGGGTGGTTTAAATTCTATTTTTGGAGGATTAGTTGGAGCTATAGTTTTAACAGGATTATGGGAATGGGTTAGGGCGTTTGAAGGTTTATGGGAAATTGTATTAGGCACAATATTACTGCTTTTAATGATACTAACTCCTTACGGATTATATGGTTTTATAACTAGGAAATACCCTAAGTTAAGAGAACCTAGATACGCTTTAAATCCTAGTAAATTTAAAAGTGAAAATAACCAAATAAATTATCAAAAGATAAAACTCGAAAATTCACAAAATTTAATTTTAGTTGAAAATGTAAGTAAAAATTTTGGTGGGGTAAAAGCGATTGATAAAATAAGCTTAAAGATTAAAGAGGGCGAAATTCATGGGATAATAGGACCCAATGGTTCAGGTAAATCTACTTTTATAAATATATTGTCTGGCGCAATTACTTTTGACGATGGAAATATAGAAATATGTGGAAAAAAATTAAGAAATATTCCCTCATATGAAATTGCTAAATTAGGAGTGTCTAGAACTTTCCAAAACTTTAGGTTATCATCAAAATTAAATGTGTTAGAAAATGTTTTATTAGGTTCTACCGTTAGACAAAAACATGGAAAAGGGGCAATTATAAGATCGCATGAATTTATTAAGGAAGAAAAAAAATTTATCGAGGAAGCTTTAAGTGCTTTAGAATTTGTTGGGATGTTAGATTTTATTTATTCAAAAGGAAATGAGCTTTCTGGGGGTCAAATGAGGTTAGTTGAAATGGCGAGAGGAATAATTTCTAAACCAAAAATAATGCTTTTAGATGAGCCGGCTGCTGGCTTAAGTATCAAGCACGTAGACACAGCATCAAAAGTTATTTTAAAACTAAAAAATGAATTAGGAGTAACAATAATATTAGTTGAACATGTTTTAAGATTAGTAATGAATATTTCTAACAAAGTATCTGTACTTAATTCAGGTAAACTTATCGCCTCCACTTCACCAGAAAAAGTAAAGGAGCTAGCTGTAGTGAAAGAGGCATATCTGGGTAGAAGAAAAATTTAATTTAAGAATTATACAACTTCTTTTGATTAATTAATTATGACTTTAGAATTGAATAATGTAAGTTTTGGATATGGAAATTCATTGGTTGTTCAAGGCGTTTCTATGACACTAAGAGAAAGTGACAGAGTTTGTTTATTAGGTGGTAATGGTTCAGGTAAAAGCACTTTAATCAAAGGTTTATTTGGACTAATTGAATTGAGGGGTGGATCTATAAAATTCAATGAGAGAGAAATTGGACATCTTAAAGCTCATGAAAGATTTAAACTAGGTATTGCTTATGTTCCTCAAGACCGAAAATTATTTTCAAATAAATCTGTTTCTGAAAATTTGCAATTATCATGTCTTAGTTCAGGCATGCCGAGTACTTTAATTAATAAAAGACAAAAAAGAGCAATTAACTCCCTACCGCGTTTATTTGATAAATTAGATACTCAATGTGGTCTTTTAAGTGGAGGCGAACAACAAATGGTAGCTATCGGAAGAGCCTTAATGTGCGAACCTAAAGTTTTGCTTTTAGATGAGCCCTCCGCAGGCCTCGCACCTGTCTGGATTGACATTTTGTATGATGTTATTGAATCAACAATAAAGGAATATTCTTATTCTATGTTGTTAGTTGAGCAAAACGTACAGGTGGGGTTAGATTTAACAAATATGGCTTACATTTTGGCAAATGGTATTTTTGTTAAATCAGAAAAAAGTTTATATTTAAAAAAAGATGAAAACTTAATTAACACTTTTTTAGGCTAATGATTTATAAATATTTTTTATGAAAAATAATATTAATCAAATTTTTAAAGATTATGAGTCCACAGGAACTAAAACCTTTGGTTTATCAGATAATCCACCAGTATTTGTTAAAGGTTCTGGATCAATTTTAACAGACAGTAATAATAAAAATTATATTGATATGGCCACCGGATCGGCAGTATCTATTTTGGGCCACGGTCATAAAAACATTACATTAGCCTTACAGGAGCAACTTAATACAGGAATTTCTCATCTAGGGCCAATTTTTCACTCCAAAGCTCATGTAAAAATATTTGAAAAATTGAGAGAATTAATTTCCCAGAATTTTACGCACTTCCACCCAGCAACAAATGGGACCGAGGCAACTGAGGTAGCACTCAAGGCTGCCATGTATAAAACAGATTGTAGGCAATTTTTGGCTTTCTGGGGCTCGTACCATGGTAGATCATCTGGCGCACTCGCAGTTTCATGCCTTAAAGGGGGTGATAATGCTAAATATGGACCTTATACACCAATTACTCAATTTTTACCCTATGCGACCAAAGAGTCAGAAGTTGAGCCATACTTAGATATTGCAAGAAAAACTATAAAAAATAGTTGGACAGGATCTGGACCCTTTGCAGGAATAATTGTTGAACCTATACAAGGATCAGGAGGGGTAAGAATACCTCAAAAACTTTTTTTAAAGGGCATTGCTGAGATAGCTTTTGAAACTGGCATACCTTTAATTTTTGATGAGGTTTTTACTGGTTTTGGTAGAACAGGTAATATTTTTGCACATCATCATTTTGATATTGAGCCTGATATTTTAATTCTCTCAAAAGCAATTGGAGGTGGTTTACCTTCAGGTATGGTTGTTGCAAAAAATAATTTTTTAAATAAGTGGTCTTCTGGAACTGTGTCCTCAACATTTCAAATGCACCCGTTTGCAGCCGCCGCTGGAAGCGCTTTAATCGATACAGTTTTAAAAGATAATTTAATATCAAGAGCTAAACAAATTGGAGACATCTTTAATAAAAGATCTCAAGAATTTATGGGCTTAAAAGATGTAAGTGAGCACAGAGGTTTAGGAGCTATGCAAGCCGTTGAAATACAAAGAGAAAAAAAACCTGAAAAACAATTAACTAAAAAAATAAGATTTAATGCATTAGAGCACGGCTTAATAACTTATGAATGTGGAATTAATGGTAATGTAATTGGCTTAATGCCTCCCTTAATAATAACTGATGATGAACTTAACAAGGGAATTGATATTCTTTTAAGTTCTATAAAAAATAATTTAGCAAAACATTAGTTTACTGCAATTATAATTACACATTAATCTAAGAGCTCTTTATATTATTCTGTTCCAACTAATTCTATTAGACACCTGGGTTATCTTTTAGTTGTATTAAAACCTTACACACCACTTACACACCGAATAACTTTCAGTTGCACTTAAATTTGAAATC